>FTBV01002070.1_pt1 | contig 52803 bp, 43 predicted proteins | sample 1639281 | NCBI WGS metagenome assembly FTBV01 (sample SAMEA3914864, study PRJEB12502) | metagenome | biome: forest; material: soil | place: USA | collected 2012-03-12 | depth 0.3 m | reverse complement strand
TCGATGTGCATGCCGCGGGCCAGGTAGGCCTCGACGAACGTGAAGCCGTTGGACAGCGTGAACGCCAGCTGCGAGATCGGGTTGGCCCCGGCCTCGGCGATGTGATAGCCGCTGATCGACACCGAGTAGAAGTTGCGCACGTTGTGGTGCACGAAGTACTCCGCGACGTCGCCCATCACCTTCAGCGAGAACTCGGTGGAGAAGATGCAGGTGTTCTGCCCCTGGTCCTCCTTCAGGATGTCGGCCTGCACCGTGCCGCGCACGTTGGCCAGCACCCATTCGCGGATCTTCGCGTTCTCCTCCGCCGTGGGCGCGCGGCCGTTGTCGGCCTGGAACTTGTCGAGGTTCTGGTCGATGGCGGTGTTCATGAACATCGCCAGGATGGTGGGCGCGGGGCCGTTGATCGTCATCGACACCGACGTGGCCGGGTGGCACAGGTCGAAGCCCGAGTAGAGCACCTTCATGTCCTCCAGCGTGGCGATGGACACGCCCGAGTTGCCCACCTTGCCGTAGATGTCGGGGCGCGGCGCGGGGTCGGCGCCGTACAGCGTGACCGAGTCGAACGCGGTGGACAGGCGCTTGGCCGGCATGCCCTCGCTCACCAGCTTGAAGCGGCGGTTGGTGCGGAACGCGTCGCCCTCGCCCGCGAACATGCGCGTGGGGTCCTCGCCCTCGCGCTTGAAGGCGAACACGCCGGACGTGTACGGGAAGCTGCCGGGCACGTTGTCCAGCATCATCCACTTCAGCAGCTCGCCGTGGTCCTCGTAGCGCGGCAGCACCACCTTGCGGATCTTGTTGCCGGACAGCGTGGTGTGGACGAGGTTGGTGCGGATCTCCTTGTCGCGGATCTTCACCACGTACTCGTCGCCGGCGTAGGCCTTCTGCATGTCGGGCCACATGGCCAGCAGCTTGCCGGCCTCCGGCGCCAGCTTGCCCTCGCGCTGCACGGCCAGGTCGATGACGGCGTCGTGCGCGTTGGCCTTGTCCGAATTGGCGGCCTTGAGCATGCGCGCGGCGCCGCGCAGCTGCTGCACCTCGCGCGCCAGCGTGGCCTGCGCGCGCACGTGGCGCTTGTACCCCCGGACCGTGTCCGAGATCTCGGCCAGGTAGCGCGTGCGCGCGGCCGGCACGATGGGCACCTGGTGCGTGCTGTGGCGGGTGGACACGGGCGGCAGCGTGCCTTCCTTCAGCGGCAGGCCCAGGCCCGCCAGCCGCGGCTTGAGCGCCTGGTACAGCGCCGTGACGCCGTCGTCGTTGAAGCGGCTGGCCATCGTGCCGAACACCGGCATCTGGTCGGGCATCTGCTTGAACGCCTCGCGGTTGCGCTGCACCTGCTTGGCCACGTCGCGCAGGGCGTCGGCGGCGCCCTTGCGGTCGAACTTGTTGATGGCGACGAACTCGGCGAAGTCGAGCATGTCGATCTTCTCCAGCTGCGACGCGGCGCCGAACTCCGGCGTCATCACGTACATCGGCACGTCCACCAGCGGCACGATGGCGGCGTCGCCCTGGCCGATGCCCGACGTCTCCACGATGATCAGGTCGAAGCCCGCCAGCTTGGTGGCCGCCAGGACGTCCGGCAACGCGGCCGAGACCTCGCTGCCGGTGTCGCGCGTGGCCAGGCTGCGCATGTACACGCGCAGGCCGCGGTCACCCTCGACGGGCTTGCCGTCGGCGCCCAGCTTGGGCCAGGGGGCGATGGCGTTCATGCGGATGCGGTCGCCAAGCAAGGCGCCCCCGCTCTTGCGGCGCGACGGGTCGATCGAGATGACGGCGATGCGCAGCGCATCGCCCTGGTCCAGGCGGAAGCGGCGGATCAGCTCGTCGGTGAGGCTGGACTTGCCGGCGCCGCCGGTACCGGTGATGCCCAGCACGGGCGTCTTGACGGCGGCGGCTTGGCGGCGAATGTCCTCCACGCGCGCCTCGGGCAGCGCGTGGTTCTCCAGCGCCGTGATCAGCTGCGCCAGCTTGCGCCAGGCGGATTCCGTGTGGCCCTGGATGGCCGCGAGGTCGGTGGGCGCGAACTCGGAGATGTCGCGGTCGCAGCGCATCACCATCTCGCCGATCATCCCCTGCAGGCCCATGCGCTGGCCGTCCTCGGGGCTGAAGATGCGCACGCCGTGGGCCGACAGGTCGCGGATCTCCTCCGGCACGATCACGCCGCCGCCGCCGCCGAACACCTGGATGTGCTCGCCGCCGCGGGCGCGCAGCAGCTCGACCATGTACTTGAAGTACTCGTTGTGGCCGCCCTGGTAGCTGCTGACGGCGATGCCCTGGGCGTCCTCCTGCAGCGCGGCCGTGACCACCTCGTCCACCGACCGGTTGTGCCCCAGGTGGATGACCTCCGTGCCCATGCCCTGCAGGATGCGCCGCATGATGTTGATGGCGGCGTCGTGCCCGTCGAACAGGCTGGCGGCAGTGACGAAGCGCACCTTGTGCGTGGGCTTGTACTCGGCGAGGGCCTTGAATTCGGCGGAGAGGTCGGTCATGGCGGCGCTCTGGAAGGCTGGTGGGCTGGAGGGCGGAGTTTGCGCCTCGCGGGGTGGGCGAGGGCGTGGGTGGATTATCGCGGGGGTTGACGTTTACGTAAACGGAAGTCTCCGGTGCCAGGCACCGGGTAAGCTTCGATCGTGACCTTCCTCGCCATCGACATCGGCAACACCCGCCTCAAATGGGCCCTGTACGCCGACCCCGCCGCCCCCGACGCCGAGCCCCTCAGCCAGGGCGCCGTCTTCCTCGAGACCATCGACGACCTCGCCGAGAAGGACTGGTCAGCGCTCCCCGTCCCCACCCGCATGCTGGGCTGCTACGTCGTCGGCGAGGCCGTGCGACGCCGTGCCGAGGAGCAGATGGAGCTGTGGGAACTGGAGCCGCGCTGGGTCGTCCCCGGCACCGCCCAGGCGGGTATCGTCAACGGCTACGACCACCCCCACCGCCTCGGCGCCGACAGGTGGGTGGCGCTGGTGGGGGCCCGCGCCCGCGTGTGCGCGGCGGCGCGCGCAGCCGGCCATGCGCCGAGCCCCGCGCTGGTGGTGATGGTCGGCACGGCGGTGACGATCGACGCCCTCGATGCCGACGGCCGCTTCCTGGGCGGGCTGATCCTGCCCGGCTTCGGCCTGATGCTGAAGGCGCTGGAAATGGGCACCGCGGGCCTCAAGGTGCCCACGGGCGAGACGACCGACTTCCCCACCAACACCAGCGACGCGCTGATGTCCGGGGGCGTCTTCGCCATCGCGGGTGCCATCGACCGCCAGATGCGGCGCCTGAAGGCGCGCAGCGGCGGGGCCCAGCCGAGCCTCTACATCACCGGCGGTGCCGCAGTGAAGTTGGCGCCTACTATCGAACATCCCTTCGAAGTGGTGGACACGCTGATCTTCGAAGGGCTGCTTCACCTGGATCGCGAGCGGATCCAGGCGCCGGAAGCCACGATCAGAGGATGAACCGGGACAGGTCCTCGTTCTTCGCCAGCTCGCCCAGCCGTTCCCCCACCTGCGCGGCGTCGATCGACAGCCGCTGACCCGCCAGCTTGTGCGCGTCGAAGCTGATGTCCTCCAGCAGCTTCTCCATCACCGTGGCCAGGCGGCGCGCGCCGATGTTCTCGGTGCGCTCGTTCACCTCGAAGGCGATCTGCGCGATGCGGCGCAGTGCATCCGGCGCGAACGCCACCTCCACGCCCTCCGTGGCCAGCAGCGCCTGGTACTGGCGGATCAGGCTGGCGTGGGTGCTGCCGAGGATGGCCTCGAAATCCTCCACGGACAGCGCCCCCAGCTCCACGCGGATGGGGAAGCGGCCCTGCAGCTCGGGGATCAGGTCGCTGGGGCGCGCGAAGTGGAACGCGCCCGAGGCGATGAACAGGATGTGGTCGGTGCGCACCATGCCGTACTTGGTGTGCACGGTGGTGCCTTCCACCAGCGGCAGCAGGTCGCGCTGCACGCCCTGGCGCGACACGTCGCTGCCCGAGGTCTCGGACCGCGTGGCCACCTTGTCGATCTCGTCGATGAAGACGATGCCGTCCTGCTCGGCGCGCGTGACCGCCGCCGCGCGGATCTCGTCCTCGTTCACGCGCTTGGCGGCCTCCTCGTCGGCCAGCAGCTTCAGCGCCTCGGCGATCTTCACGCTACGCTTCTTGGGGCGGCCCTGGCCCATCTGCGAGAACATGCCGCGCAGCTGCTCGGCCATCTCCTCCATGCCGGGCGGCGTGACGATGTCGACGCCACCGGGGCGCGCGTCGCTCACCTCGATCTCGATCTCGCGATCGTCCAGCTGGCCTTCGCGCAGGCGCTTGCGCATGGTCTGGCGGGCGGTGTTGTCGGGGGCGTGGTCGGCCGTGGCGGACCCCGCGCCGCCACCCCCGAAGCCCATCGCCGTGTGCCGCGGCCCCGGCACCAGGATGTCCAGCACGCGTTCCTCGGCGGCGTCCTCGGCCTGCATGCGGCAGCGCTTCATGGCCTGCTCGCGCTCGGTCTTCACGGCGGCGTCCACCAGGTCGCGGATGATCGTGTCGACGTCCTTGCCCACGTAGCCCACCTCGGTGAACTTGGTGGCCTCCACCTTGATGAAGGGCGCGTCGGCCAGCTTGGCCAGGCGGCGCGCGATCTCGGTCTTGCCCACGCCGGTGGGCCCGATCATCAGGATGTTCTTGGGGGTGATCTCGGGCCGCAGCTTCGGGTCGACCTGCTGGCGGCGCCAGCGGTTGCGCAGCGCGATGGCCACGGCGCGCTTGGCGGCGTGCTGGCCGACGATGTGGCGGTCCAGCTCGGAGACGATCTCCTGCGGGGTCATGGTGGAGCCGGCGGTCATGCGTGCGGTCCTGCGTCGAGCGTCTCGATGGTGTGGTTCTGGTTGGTGTAGATGCACAGGTCGCCGGCGATCACCAGCGCCTGCTTGACCACCTGCTCGGGCGGCAGCGTGGTGTGCTCCACCAGCGCGCGCGCCGCGGCCTGCGCGTAGCCGCCGCCGGAGCCGATGGCCGCGATGCCGTGCTCGGGCTCCAGCACGTCGCCGTTGCCGCTGATGATCAGCGTGGACGTGCGGTCGGCCACCAGCAGCATGGCCTCGAGCTTGCGCAGCACGCGATCGGTGCGCCAGTCGCGCGTGAGGTCGATGGCGGCGCGCTGCAGGTGGCCCTGGTGCTTCTCCAGCTTGGCCTCGAAGCGCTCGAACAACGTGAAGGCGTCGGCGGTGGCGCCGGCGAAGCCGGCCAGCACCTGGTCGCGGAACAGCTTGCGGACCTTGCGGGCCGTGGCCTTGACGACGATGTGGCCCAGCGTGACCTGGCCGTCACCGCCCAGCGCGACATGCGCGCCGCGGCGGACGGACACGATGGTGGTGCCGTGGAAGGTGGGGGTGTCCATCGGGGGCAGATGCGGCGAGTTGGGCGAATTGCAAGCCTACCCGGCGGCGGGGGAGGGTGCGTTCAGTTGGCGCGCAGCTGCACCCGCGCCTGCTCCGTGATCCCCATCGCCCCGAACATCAACGCCACCAGCCGGTGCGTCTCGACGAAGGTGATCTCGCGGCCCTCCGCATGGCGCTGCGACACCCAGTTCAGCAGGTCGCCGGCGGCCACGAAGTCGACGCGCATCAGCAGCGCGCACGAGATGCGCACGATGCGGGCATCGCCCACCTGTTGCGCCAGCCGGTTCAGCAGCTCGGCCAGGTCGCCCGACAGCTGGCCCGCCAGCTCCACGCTGGTGACGCGGATGGGCGAGGAGGGCTCGTCGCCCATCGACGTGTCCTGGAACGTGGTGACCGCGTCGCCCACCACCGACAGCGACAGCGTGCGCGTGTTGACGTTGGCGCCGATCAGGTGCGCGTTGCACTTGGCGTTCTCCCAGCTGGGCGGGGACACCTCGTACGTGACGCAGTAGTCGATGGCCACCTCGTCGAACTGGTCCGGGCGATGCGCCAGGCGCAGGGCCTCCAGGCGCAGCATCCAGTACACCGGATCGGCGTCGCGCACGCCGGTGGGCGCCAGGTCCTGCAGGACGTTGAGGAGGTTGTCGCCCGCCACCCAGCGCATCGCGATGGACTGGGCGGCCCAGCGCGTCATCAGGTCGCGCAGGCGCGCCGCGGCGTCGACGTCGATGGACGTGAGGTGGCCCCAGTCCATCACCCAGGGCAGGGGCAGCTGCATCGACAGCGCGTCGAGGCGATTGACGCCGTCCACGTCCAGCACCGACGGCGCCACCCAGCCGATGCCGCCGCCCATGCGGTCTTCCGCCTTGGGCGCCGACGTGGCCTCGGCCAGCAGCTTGGGCAGCGAGAACCACTGCGGCGCCGAGCGGTGGAAGCGCTCGACGTAGTCCATCGTCAGCGCCTCGAACTTGGCCTGCTGGCCGATGGCGCGGTACAGGTCGAACAGGACGAGCCAGGTTTCCTCGTGGTCGCGGCGCGCTCCGCTCGGGCCCACCATCGCCTGCAGCGACGCCTCGCAGGCGTGGAAATCGCCGCCCGCGAACGCGATGACGGGCTCGTCCAGCGCGGTGTCGTGGACGACCTCGTTCACCTCCACCCAATCGCTGTTGCCCATGCCCAGGTCGAACGCCGCGGCGGGCGTGGGCGCGGGGCCGCGCGACATCACCTGTGGCGCGGCGGGGGGCGTGTGGAAGCCGTCGGGGCGATCGGTGAGCACCGGCGGGATCTTGCCGGGCGGCGCGCTGCGCACCGGCGGCGGCGCCGGCACCGGCGGGGCGGGCGGCTCGGGCGCCAGGTCGAAGGCGAGCGGCGCCATCGTGTCCGCGCCGTGCCGCGACGGCTCGACGCGGCCCACCGTGATGGGCGCGTCGTCGTCGGACACGAGGGCCACGGGCACCGTGGGGGCGCCGGTGTCCTCGTCGAAGATGGTGGTGGTGAGGATGGGCGGCGGCGGGCCGGGCGGCAGCACCGGCGACGTGCGCACGGGCTTGGACGAGCCCGCCGCGCCGGGGCCGCCGGCCGACACGCCGCTGGAGGCGCCGACCATCTGCCGCTCGATCGCGTCGATCTTGGCCTTGATGCCGCTGCTCTGCACCGACTGCTGCGTGGAGCGCGCCTCGGTGTCGTCCATGCGCGACGACTGCATCGTGAGGGCGGCGGCCTGCTCCGCCGACAGGCCCTCGCGCCGGATGCGGCGCAGCATGTCGAGCTCGCGCTTGCGCACGTAGTCGTTGCGGCGCTTGCGCTCGATCATGGCCTTCATCTCGGCCTTGTCGAACTCGGTGGGGCGGACCTCGGTGTCCTTCGCAGGCAGCCCGATCATCTCCCGGGCAGGCGTGGTCACCAGCCGCGTGAGGCGACGGAACATGCCTTCGTTGTTGCCGGCCAAGTCTGCCTTTCGTCGCGCGGCGTGACCCTCCAGGGGTTCGCCGCGTCGCTGTCTGGAGTCGGGAAAGAGGGCGCGCGGGCGGGAGGAGTCAGTCCCCGAACATCTTCTGCTTCATCTCGCGGCGCTGTTGCGCCTCCAGCGAGAGCGTGGCGGTGGGGCGGGCCAGCAGGCGGCCCAGGCCGATCGGCTCGCCCGTCTCGTCGCAGTAGCCGTAGTCGCCGGCGTCGATGCGCCCGAGCGACTGCGAGATCTTCTTCAGCAGCTTGCGCTCGCGGTCGCGCGTGCGCAGCTCCAGCGCGTGCTCTTCCTCGATCGTGGCGCGGTCGGCCGGGTCGGGGACGATGGAGGTGTCCTCGCGCAGGTGCTCGGTGGTCTCGCCCGCGTTGGACAGCAGGTCGTCCTTCAGGGCCTGCAGGCGCGTGCGGAAGAACTCGAGCTGCTTGTCGCTCATGTACTCCGCGTCGGGCATGGCCAGCAGTTCGGCCTCGGAGAGATCCTTGCCGGCCTTCGTCTTCCAGGCGGTGGCGGTCTTGCTGTCGGTGGTCTTGGCGGCGGTCATCGGGTCGGGGTCAGAGGGAGCGGCCGCCTTGCGGGAGGTGGCACGTTCGGAGGCTGCCGGGGCAGGCGCCGCGGCCTTGGCCGAAGCAGCAGGGGACTTGGCGGCCCGCGGCTTGGCAGCGGGGGCGTCGTCGGTGGCCGGGGTCTTGGCCGTTGTCTTGCTCACGGTCGGTCTCCTCGCGTCAGGGCGCTCGGAAGGCTGTTATACCCGCAGCGGGGGACGGGGGGAAGCCGTTCGCCGCGGGGGCGGCCTCCGAAAAGGCGCACGGAGTATAAGCATTCACGAACCGGGCGCCTGCAGAGGATGGGGCGCCCAGGGCAATTGGCTTGCCAAGGCTAGGCCAGGCAGCCTTCCAGGCCTTGCACGAGGATGTCCTTGGGCAGGTCGATGCCGATGAACACCATCTTGCTGTTCTTCTTCTCGCCGGGCGTCCACTTGGGGCCGAGATCGCTGCCCATCATCTGGTGCACGCCCTGGAAGATCACCTTCTTGTCGCTGCCCTTCATCCACAGCACGCCCTTGTAGCGCAGCAGCTTGGGGCCGTACACCTGCACGATGGCGCCCAGGAAGTCCTCCAGCTTGGCCGGGTTGAACGGACGCTCGGAGCGGAAGACCATCGACTTCACGTCGTCGTCGTGCGCGTGGTGGTGCGGGTGGTCGCAGTGCTCGCCATGCGCGTGGTCATGGTCGTGGTCATGGTGGTGATGGTGGTCGTGCGCGTCGGCCTTGAGGAAATCGGGGTCGATGTCCAGCGTGGCGTTCAGGTTGAAGCCCTTCAGGTCGAACACCTCGGCCAGGGACACCTCGCCGAAGTTCACGCGCTTCTGGGGCGCGCGCGGGTTCATGTGCCGGATGCGGTGCGACAGGGCGTCGAGCGACGCCTCGTCCACCAGGTCGGCCTTGCTGATGAAGATGCGGTCGGCGAAGCCGACCTGCGCGCGGGCCTCCTGGCGGGTGTCCAGCTGCTCGTTGGCGTGCTTGGCGTCCACCAGGGTGAGGATGGAGTCGAGCAGGTAGCTCTCGGCAATCTCGTCGTCCATGAAGAACGTCTGCGCCACGGGGCCGGGGTCGGCGAGGCCGGTGGTCTCGATGACGACGCGCTCGAAATGGAGTTCGCCCTTGCGGCGGCGCTCGGCCAGCAGCGAGAGCGTGGCGCGCAGGTCCTCGCGGATGGTGCAGCACACGCAGCCGTTGGACAGCTGCATGATCTGTTCCTGGGTGTCCTCCACCAGGATCTCGTTGTCGATGTTCTCCTCGCCGAACTCGTTCTCGATGACGGCGATCTTCTGGCCGTGGCTCTCGGTGAGCACGCGCTTGAGCAGGGTGGTCTTGCCCGAGCCGAGGAAGCCGGTGAGGATGGTGGCGGGGATGAGGTTTGCGGACATGGCGTGGGGCGTCGAGGCGAGGATCGGGGCAAGAAGGCAGCCTGCCCCATCTGGGGGCGGCAGACTTTGTTTCAAGGGCATTGCCCTGTCAAGTCGATCGGTTATTCTGGCGGTCCCTGTCACTTGCGACACCGTCCCCACGTGTCTGAACCACCTTCCGGACGGCCCGGCCGGGCCGCCCACGGCGCCAGCGGCGACAAGCGGTCGCTGTTCGAGCGCCTCGTCGAATTCATCTCGCCCGGCCCCGACTCGCGCGACGAGCTCATCGAGACCCTGGCCGACGCCGAGGACCGCTCCCTGATCGAACCCGAGACCCGGGCGATGCTCGAGGGCGTGCTGCGCATGGCCGATCTCACGGCGGGCGACGTCATGGTCGCGGCGCCGCGCATGGACTGGCTGGACATCGACGCGCCCTACGAGCAGATCCTGGCGGCCGTGATCGACACCGGCCACTCGCGCTTCCCGGTGTACGAAGGCCGGCGCGACAACCTGATCGGCACGCTGATGAGCAAGGACCTGCTCAAGCTGCAGCGCGCGCCCGAGCTCAACCTGCGCACGCTGCTGCGCCCCGCCGCGTTCGTGCCCGAGTCCAAGGGGCTGAACGAGCTGCTGCGCGAGTTCCGCAGCAACCGCAACCACCTGGCCATCGTCATCGACGAGTTCGGCAACACGGCCGGCCTGATCACGATCGAGGACGTGCTAGAGCAGATCGTCGGCGAGATCGAGGACGAGTTCGACGAGGAAGACGGTGATTCCGGCCTGTACACGCTGGCCGACGGCACGTTGCGCGTGGCCGGCGACGCCCGCATCGACGAGGTGAACGATGCCTTCACCACGCTGCTGCCCGAGGACGCCTTCGACACGATCGGCGGCCTGGTGTCGCACGAGCACGGCCGCGTGCCGCGCCGCGGCGAGACGGTGGTGGTGGGCGGACTGCGCTTCACGGTGATGCTCACGCGCGGCGGTGCCGTGCGCTGGTTCAAGGTCACCCGCGCGCCGGCCCGCGAGCCGGCCGAGCCCGCGGCGTGAAGGCCGCGCGCCCTGCACCGGCCGCCCAGGCCGCGCGCCGCGAGCGCCGCGCCGTGCCGCGCCTGCCGCGCGGCTGGGCGCTGGGCATCGCCGCGCTGTGCGGGGCCGCGCAGGCCCTGTCGTTCGCGCCCTGGGAGCTGGGGTGGCTGCAGCTGCTGGCCACCGGCGGCCTGGTGGCGCTGCTGGTGCACGAGCCGCCGCGCGTGGCCGCCGCCCGCGCGTTCATGTTCGCGTGGGCGTGGATGGGCGTGGGCTTCTGGTGGATCTTCATCAGCCTGCACCGCTATGGCAACCTGCCGGCGTGGCTGAGCGCCGGCGCCGTGGCGCTGCTGGCCGCGTTCCTGGCGCTGTACTTCGCCGCCGCCGCCGCGCTCTGGGCGGCCACGCGCCGGCGCACGGTCCAGACCGACGCCCTGCTGTTCGCGGCCTGGTGGCTGGCGGCGGAGCTGGCGCGGGCGCAGCTGCTCACCGGCTTCCCGTGGATCGCCAGCGGCTATGCGCACACCACCGGCCCGCTGGCCGCCTGGGCGCCCTACATCGGCGTCTACGGCATCGGCGCGGTGGCCACGTGGTGCGCGGCCGTGGTGGCCCTGGGCATCATCGGCCTGCGCAACGGCCGCTGGGGCCTGTTCCGCTCCATCGCGCCGCTGCTGGGCCCGGCGGTGCTGCTGGTGGTGGGCGCGCTGCTGCCTCAGGAGTTCACCACCTCCACCGGCGTGCTGGACGTCACGCTGTACCAGACGGACGTGCCACAGGACGAGAAGTTCGACGTGCCGCACATCGAGGCCGCGCTCACGGCGCACCAGGCGTTCTTCGCGCAGGCGCGCGGCGACCTGGTGGTCACGCCCGAATCCTCGCTGCCGGTGGCCGCCACGCAGATCGATCCCGACACCTGGCGCCAGTACCAGAAGGCCTTCGACGCCCCCGGGCGTGGCGCGCTGGTGGGCGTGTTCACGGGCAGCGACGAGGCCGGCTGGACCAACTCTGTGGTGGGCCTGTCCGCCACCAGCCGCATGCCGGGCGGGCCGGCCTACACCTACGGCAAGCGCCACCTGCTGCCCTTCGGCGAGTTCATCCCGTGGGGCGTGAAGTGGTTCGTCGACATGATGCACATCCCGGTGGGCGACCAGGCGCGCGGCACCCAGACGGCGCCGTTCGAGGTGCACGGGCAGCGCGTGCGGCCGCTCGTCTGCTACGAGGACCTGTTCGGCGAGGACTTCGCCGAATCGATGGTGGGGCCGCAGTCGGCCACGCTGATGGCCAACGTCACCAACCTCGGCTGGTTCGGCCCGCGCATGGTGCAGGACCAGCACCTGCAGTTCTCCCGGATGCGCTCGATGGAGTTCCAGCGTCCGTCCGTGCGGGCCACCAACACCGGCGCCACGGCCATCATCGACCACCACGGCGTGGTCACGGCCCGCCTGCCGCCCGACGTGCCGGGCGTGCTGGACGGCCACGTGGAAGGGCGCACCGGCGACACGCCGTACGCGCGGTGGCTGGCGAAGTGGCACCTGTGGCCGCTGTGGGCGGCCGCGGCGGCGGTGGTGCTGCTGGCGCAACTGGTGCGCGGCCGCTGAATTCCGGTGCCAGGCATCGCCTTTCACCTGCTGCGGAGGTGAAAGGTGATGCCTGGCACCATCCCCCATCCTTAGAATGACGGGTTCGCTCCACCCCGTCCCCCAAGCGCCACATGCTGACGTTCCAGCAAATCATCCTCCGCCTCCAAAGCTACTGGGACGCCCAGGGCTGCGCCCTGCTGCAGCCCTACGACATGGAAGTGGGCGCGGGCACCAGCCACACGGCCACGTTCCTGCGGGCGCTGGGCCCCGAGCCCTGGAAGGCCGCCTACGTGCAGCCCAGCCGCCGCCCCAAGGACGGCCGCTACGGCGAGAACCCCAACCGCCTGCAGCACTACTACCAGTACCAGGTGGTGCTCAAGCCGGCGCCGGCCGACATCCTGGAGCTGTACCTGGGCTCGCTCGAGGCCCTGGGCTTCGACCTGAAGAAGAACGACGTCCGCTTCGTCGAGGACGACTGGGAGAACCCCACGCTCGGCTGCTGGGGCCTCGGCTGGGAGGTCTGGCTGAACGGCATGGAGGTCACGCAGTTCACCTACTTCCAGCAGGTGGGCGGCATCGACTGCAAGCCCATCACCGGCGAGATCACCTACGGCCTCGAGCGCCTGGCGATGTACATCCAGGGCAAGGAATCGCTGTTCGACCTGGAGTGGACGCCCGGCGTCAGCTACCGCGACGTGTTCCACCAGAACGAGGTGGAGCAGAGCACGTACAACTTCGAGCACTCCGACGTGGAGTTCCTGCTGCACGCCTTCGGCGCGCACGAGCGCATGTCCAAGCACCTGATGACCCAGCAGCTGGCCCTGCCCGCGTACGAGCAGCTGCTGAAGGCCGGGCACACGTTCAACCTGCTGGACGCCCGCGGCGCCATCAGCGTCACCGAGCGCGCGGCCTACATCGGCCGCATCCGCAACCTGGCGCGCGCCGTGGCGCAGAGCTACCTCGACAGCCGCGCCCGCCTGGGCTTCCCGATGGCCCCGAGGGCCTGGGCCGACGAGGTCGTGGCCGCCATCGACTCGAAGAAGAAGGCCGCCTGAGCATGAGCGCCCCTGCCAACACCGATGCGCGCAACCTGCTGCTGGAGCTCTTCGTCGAGGAGCTGCCGCCCAGGTCGCTGAAGAAGCTGGGCGAGGCCTTCGCCACCACCCTCGTCGCCAGCCTGGCCGCGCAGGGCCTGGTGGCCGCCGACGCCGCCGTGCAGTCGTTCGCCTCGCCGCGCCGCCTGGGCGTGCACGTCGCCGGCGTGTCGCCGCGGGCCGCCGACCGCGCCGTGCAGCAGAAGCTGATGCCCGTGGCCGTGGCGCTGGATGCCGCCGGCCAGCCCACGCCCGCGCTGCTGAAGAAGCTGGCGGCCCTGGGCGCCGGCGCGGATGCCGTGGCCGGCCTGAAGCGCCTGCCCGATGGCAAGGCCGAGGCGTTGTTCCTGGATTCGCTGCTGCCCGGCGCCTCGCTGGCCGACGGGCTGCAGAAGGCGCTGGACGAGGCCCTCGCCAGGCTGCCCATCCCGAAGGTCATGACGTACCAGCTGGCCGATGGCTGGACCGACGTGAAGTTCGTGCGCCCCGCGCACCGCCTGGTGGCGCTGCATGGCGCCGACGTGGTGCCGGTGCACGCGCTGGGCCTGCAAGCGGGCCGCGCCACGCAGGGCCACCGCTTCGAGGCGGCCGTGCCGGTGATCGAGCTGGCGCAGGCCGACGACTACGCCGACCGCCTGCAGGGCGAGGGCGCGGTGATCCCGTCCTTCGCGGCGCGCCGCGCGGCCATCGTGGCGCAGCTGGCCGCGGCCGCGAAGGCCCAGGGCCTGCAGCCGATCCAGGACGACGCGCTGCTGGACGAGGTGACGGCCCTGGTGGAGCGCCCCAACGTGCTCACCTGCCAGTTCGAGCCCGAGTTCCTGGCCGTGCCGCAGGAATGCCTCATCCTGACGATGAAGGCCAACCAGAAGTACTTCCCGCTGCTGGACGCCGCCGGCAAGCTCACGCACCAGTTCCTGGTGGTCAGCAACATCCGCCCGGCCGATGCCAGCGCCGTCGTGCAGGGCAACGAGCGCGTGGTGCGCCCGCGCCTGGCCGACGCCAAGTTCTTCTTCGACCAGGACCGCAAGCGCACGCTGGAATCGCGCGTGGCGGGCCTGGCCAAGGTGGTCTACCACGGCCAGCTGGGCTCGCAGGGCGAGCGCGTCGAGCGCGTGCGCGCCATCGCGCGCGCGGTCGCGCAGGCGTGGGTGGCCGCCAGCGCGGGCTCGCCGCAGGGCCCGGGCGCCGAACTGGCGGATGCAGCGGACACCGCCGCCCGCCTGGCCAAGGCCGACCTGGTCACCGACATGGTGGGCGAGTTCCCCGAGCTGCAGGGCATCATGGGCGGCTACTACGCGCGCCACGACGGCCTGGGCGACGAGGTGGCCGACGCCATCGAGGATCACTACAAGCCCCGCTTCGCCGGCGATGCGCTGCCGCGCAACCGCACCGGCCTCGTGGTGGCGCTGGCCGACAAGCTCGAGACGCTGGTGGGCCTGTTCGGCGTGGGCCAGGTGCCCACCGGCGACAAGGACCCGTTCGCGCTGCGCCGCCACGCGCTGGGCGTCATCCGCATGCTGGTGGAGGCGGCGCTGCCGCTGGACCTGGACACCCTGCTGGCCCTGGCCGTGCCGGCGTTCGGCGATCGCATCCAGGACCCACGGGCGCCGCTGGCCACGTTCATCGCCGAGCGCCTGGCCGGCAGCCTGCGCGAGCAGGGCTACAGCGCGCAGGAAGTCGACGCCGTGGTGTCGCTGGGCGTGCAGCGCCTGGCCGACGTGCCACGCCGCCTGGAGGCCGTGCGCGCGTTCGCCGCGCTGCCCGAAGCCGCTGCGCTGGCTGCGGCCAACAAGCGCATCGCCAACATCCTGAAGAAGAGCGCCGAGCCGGTGGAGGCCCGCGTGGACGCGTCGCGCTTCGTGGAGCCCGCCGAGCGCGACCTGTTCGAATCGCTGGAGACGCTGGCCCCGCACGCCGAGCGCCTGTTCGGCCAGGGCCAGTACACCGAGAGCCTGCGCGAGCTGGCGGCGCTGCGCGCGCCGGTGGACGCGTTCTTCGACCAGGTGATGGTGAACGCGGAAGATCCCGCGGTGCGCGCCAACCGGCTCGGCCTGCTGGCCGTGCTGCACGGCGCCATGAACCGCGTGGCCGATCTTTCTCGCCTCGTGACATGACGGTCCCCACGCTCCCGCTGGTCGCTGCCCCCCGAGGGGGCGCATGCGGCGGACTGGCAGAGCCAGCTCCGCGCATGGACCTGGGGTGGGCCTGCGGCCGGTGGGTGGCTCGCTTCGCTTTGCCTGAGTAGGGATTCCATGCAAGCACCCAAGCTCGTCATCCTCGGCCGCGACGGCATCCTCAACGTGTTCCGTCCGGACCACGTGAAGGGGCCCGAGGAGTGGGAGACCGTGCCGGGCGCGCTGGAGGCCGTCGCGCGGCTGAACCATGCCGGCTGGCACGTGGTGCTGGCCACCAACCAGTCGGGCATCGGGCGCGGGCTGATCGACATGACCACCGTCAACGCGATCCACCAGTACATGATCAAGCTGCTGGCGGAGAAGGGCGGGCGCATCGACGCGGTCTTCTTCTGCCCGCACGCGCCCAACGAGCAGTGCGACTGCCGCAAGCCCGCCCCGGGCCTGATGCACCAGGTGGGCGAGCGCTACGGCGTGGACCTGGCCCATGTGCCGATGGTGGGGGACACGCTGCGCGACCTGCAGGCCGCGCAGGCCGCCGGCTGCCCCGCGCACCTGGTGCGCACGGGCCGCGCGGGCGTGGTGGGCGACGCGCAGCTGCAGGACTGGCTGCGCCAGGTGCCGGGCACGCAGGTGCATGACGACCTGGCGGCGTTCGTCCGCCACCTGGTGCCGCAGGCCCGCTGACCGGGCCCTCGCGCGCGGCCGACGATCCACCCCCACTCCTCCCCACGCTCCACGATGGCGCTGATCCGCTCGATACTGTTCTTCCTCTGGATGGCCCTCACCGTCATCCCCTGGGCGCTAGCCGTGCTGGTGGTGTCGATCTTCGTGCGCGGCGACCCCGTGTACTGGATGTGCGCGGGCTGGCTGAAGGTGGCGATCTGGGGCGCGCGCCACATCTGCGGCGTGCGTCACCGCATCCAGGGCATGGACCACCTGCCCACCGCCGCCGAGCAGCGCGTGGGCGTGGTGCTGGCGCCCAAGCACCAGTCCACTTGGGAGACGTTCGCGTTCCCGGCCATCATGTCCCACCCGCTCGCCTACGTGTTCAAGCGCGAGCTGCTGTACATCCCGTTCTTCGGCTGGGCGATGGCGCGGCTGGACATGATCCACATCGACCGCAGCAAGCGCGCGCAGGCCTGGAACAAGGTGGCCGAGCAGGGCAAGCGGCTGATGCAGAAGGGCAGCTGGGTGATCATGTTCCCGGAGGGCACGCGCACGCCGCGGGGCGAGCAGGGCGTGTACAAGGTGGGCGCGTCGCGCCTGGCCATCGCCACCGGCATGCCGATCGTGCCGATCGCGGTGACGTCGGCGCGCTGCTGGCCGCGCCGCAGCTTCCTGCTGCGCCCCGGCATGGTCGACATCTCGATCGGCCGCCCCATCGCGTCCACCGGCCGCGAGCCGGACGAGCTGATGCGCGAGGTGGAGGCGTGGATCGAGGGCGAGATGCGGCGCCTGGATCCCGAGGCCTACGCGAAGGCGGCGTGACCTCCGGGTTGGGCGTCGACGTGACCTCCGACGCGGGCGCCGACGTGAGCGCCCGCTAGAATTGGCGCTCATGGCGCGCACCCCGGACGCATCGGATACCCAGCAACTGTCGCTGTTCGACCTGCCGTCCCCGGACGCCGGCGCGCAGGCTGCCGAGACCTCTGCCCGTCCTGGCGCCGCCCCGGGCCCGGTCGCCAGCGCGCCGCCGCGTGCGCCCTCCGGCGGCCGCCGCAGCGCGGTGCCGCCCGCCACGCCCGATACCCCCGCTCCTGCCTCGCAGCTGGCCCCGTTGATGTTCCGCCACCCGCGCGCGGACCGCGAGCTGCTGCTCGGCACGCACCGGGTGGGGTATGCGCTGCGCCGCGCGCGCCGCCGCTCCATCGGCTTCGTGGTCAGCACGGACGGCCTGGCCGTCAGCGCGCCGCGCTGGGTGTCCATCGGCGAGATCGAGAGCGCGCTGCAGGCGAAGGCGGCGTGGATCCTGCGCAAGCTGCACGAGCAGCGCGAACGCGCGCGCCGGGTGGAATCCGCGCGGGTGGAGTGGCGCGACGGCACCTCGCTGCCCTACCTGGGCGACACCGTCATCCTGGTGCTGGACCCGCGCGTGGACGGCTGCGTGCTGAACACCGCCGCCGACGCCCTGCCGGGCGTGCCCCGCATGACGCTGCACGTGGGCCTGCCGCAGCAGGCCAGCGCCGAGCAGATCCGCGACGTGGTGCAGAGCTGGCTGCAGCGCCAGGCCGAGCAGGTGTTCCTGGAGCGTTGCGCGCACTTCGCCGGCGCGCTGGGCGTCACGGTGAAGCGCCTGCGCCTCAGCGCCGCGCAGACGCGCTGGGGCAGCGCCTCGGCCGACGGCTCCATCCGACTCAACTGGCGCCTGGTGCACTTCGGCCTGAAGATCATCGACTACGTGGTGGCGCACGAGCTGGCCCACCTGCGCGAGATGAACCACAGCCCGGCTTTCTGGGACGTGGTGCGCTCGGTGGTGCCCGACTTCGAGTCGGTGCGCGGTGCGTTGCGCGACGAAACCGTGCCACTGCTGGGCTGATCGCCCGGCCCGACTCGACCGCCCGGGGCAAAGCGGGAGAGCACCAACCCTTCCCCCGAAGGGTGGGCTTCCCCCGAAGGGGGGATGCCCACCCCCCGCCTTCGCGGCACATTCGTCTGGTGCGCTGTCATCACCCCTCCGGGGAGACCAAGGCCACAGGGACGGATGCCGGACTCGATTCCGGCACGGGGCTGGTCGCGAAAGCGTCAGCCCCTTTTTTTTGATCTGTCCATTCGGGTTCCGCGCGTGACCTCAGCGCGACCGGAACCGCCGCACCCCATCCTCATCCACGGCCCCCCGGATCACCCCCTCCCCCTGCAGTGCGTGCAGGTGCGCGATGGCCTCGCCCATCGCGAAAGTGGTCTGGTGCAGGTCCAGCTTGCGCTTGAACAGCACCGGCAGCAGGTCGGCGGCGCTGGTGGGCGCGGCCTCGCAGGCGGCGCGCGTCTCGGCCAAGCGCTCCGCGTGGTGCGTGGCCAGCTGGTCGATGCGCGTGTGCAGGCCGCGGAAGGGCCGGCCGTGCGCGGGCAGCACCAGCGTGTCCTCCGGCAGCTCGGCCTTCAGGCGCTGCAGCGATCGCAGGTACAGCGGCAGCGGGTCGGCCTCGGGCTCGATGTCGATCACGCTGATGTTGGTGGAGATGCGCGGCAGCACCATGTCGCCGGCGATCAGCACGCGCGTCTCGGCGCAGTACAGCGACATGTGCTCCGGTGCGTGGCCGAACCCGGCGATGCAACGCCACTCGCGGCCGCCGATGCGCAGCACCTGGCCGTCCAGCAGGCGGCGGAAGGCGCGCGGCACCGCGGGCACCATCGAGTGGTAGTAGTTGCTGCGCGCCCGCACGCGATCCAGCGACGCCGGGTCCAGCAGCCCGTGCTCGCGGAAGAACGTGGCCGCGCCCTCGCCGCCGAAGCCGGTGGTGGCCTGGGATGCGATGCGCGCCGCGTTCCAGTCGGTGGCGCTGATCCACAGGCGGCAGCCCCAGCGCTCGGTGAGCCACTGGGCGGAGCCGATGTGGTCGGGGTGCATGTGCGTGACGATGACGCGCAGCACGGGCAGGCCGTCCAGGTGCTGCTGGAACACCTGCTCCCAGGCGTTCTGCGTGGTCTCGTTGGCGATGCCGCAGTCGACGATCGTCCAGCCTTCGCGGCCCGTGTCCTCGTCGCGGTCCCGCAGCAGCCACAGGTTGATGTGGTCGAGCGCGAAGGGCAGGGTCATGCGCACCCAGCGCACGCCGGGCGCCACGTCGCGAACCTCGCCCAGCGGTGGGTGGTCGTCCCCGAGGGGGTAGGCGAGGGCGAGTTCGGCGGCGTTGGCCATGGCGGGGGTTCCGTTGGTCTAGACTTACGTTGACGTTAACGTCAATCGAACCAGTCTACCTACCCATGGCCGCCCCTTCCCGCACCGTTGCCGCCAAGGACGCCCGCGCCGTCACGCGCACCTACACGATCACCGAGCTCGCGCAGGAGTTCGACATCACCCCGCGCGCCATCCGTTTCTACGAGGACGTCGGGCTGCTGACGCCCGCGCGCTCGGGCCGCAACCGCGTCTACACGGCGGGCGACCGCACGCGCCTGAAGCTCACGCTGCGCGGCAAGCGGCTGGGCCTGGCGCTGTCCGAGATCAAGCAGCTGGTGCAGATGTACGACAGCGACGCGGACGAGCGCCCGCAGCTGGAGGCCTTCCTGGGCGTGCTGCAGGACCACCGCACGCAGCTGGAGCAGCAGCGCGACGACATCCAGGTGACGCTGGAGGAGATCACGCAGCACGAGGAGCGCTGCCGGCGGCTGATCGCGCAGTTGCCGAAGGCCGGCGCCCCGGTGGCCGCCGCCGCCGCGGCCCCGAGGCGGCCGTCCCGCGCCCGCCGGGCCGCCTGATTTACGTTTACGTAAACGTCAACTAAAATCGGCGGCCACCTCGGAGACACCCCATGACCCACCTGCCCGGCCTCGACTTCCAGCTCGGGGATGACATCGATGCCCTGCGCGACGCCGTGCGCGAGTTCGCGCAGGCCGAGATCGCGCCCCGCGCGGCCGAGATCGACCGCAGCGACCAGTTCCCGATGGACCTGTGGCGCAAGTTCGGCGGGCTGGGCGTGCTGGGCATCACGGTGCCCGAGGAGTACGGCGGCGCCGACATGGGCTACCTGGCCCACATGGTGGCCATGGAGGAGATCAGCCGCGCCAGCGCCTCGGTGGGCCTGAGCTACGGCGCGCATTCCAACCTGTGCGTGAACCAGATCAAGCGCAACGGCACGCCGGAGCAGAAGAAGAAGTACCTGCCCAGGCTGATCTCGGGCGAGCACGTGGGCGCGCTGGCCATGAGCGAGCCGGGCGCCGGCTCCGACGTGCTGAGCATGAAGCTGAAGGCCGAGGACAAGGGCGGCTACTACCTGCTCAACGGCAGCAAGATGTGGATCACCAACGGCCCCGACGCCGACACGCTGGTGGTCTACGCCAAGACCGAGCCCGAGCTGGGCGGCCGCGGCGTCACGGCCTTCCTGATCGAGAAGGGCATGAAGGGCTTTTCCATCGCGCAGAAGCTGGACAAGCTGGGCATGCGCGGCAGCCACACGGGCGAGCTGGTGTTCCAGGACGTGGAAGTGCCGGCGTCGCAGATCCTGGGCGGCCTGAACGGCGGCGCCAAGGTGCTGATGTCCGGCCTGGACTACGAACGCGCGGTGCTGGCCGCCGGCCCCATCGGCATCATGCAGAGCGTGATGGACAACGTGGTGCCCTACATCCACGACCGCAAGCAGTTCGGCCAGTCGATCGGCGAGTTCCAGCTGATCCAGGGCAAGGTGGCCGACATGTACACGGTGCTGCAGGCCGGCCGCGCGTTCTGCTACACGATCGGCAAGAACCTGGACACGCTGGGCTCCGAGCACGTGCGCCGCGTGCGCAAGGACTGCGCCTCCGTCATCCTGTGGTGCGCCGAGAAGGCCACGTGGATGGCGGGCGAGGGCGTGCAGATCTTCGGCGGCAACGGCTACATCAACGAGTACCCGCTGGGCCGGCTGTGGCGCGACGCCAAGCTGTACGAGATCGGCGCGGGCACCAGCGAGGTGCGCCGGATGCTGATCGGGCGCGAACTCTTCTCCGAAACCATGTGACGTCATGAGCCTTGAACTGGACGAACTGTTCGAGTCGAACAGGAAGTGGGCGGAGAAGACCGAGGCGCGTTCGCCCGGTTTCTTCACCAAGCTGCTGGCCCAGCAATCGCCGCAGTACCTGTGGATCGGGTGCGCGGACAGCCGCGTGCCGGCCAACGAGCTGGTGGACCTGTTGCCGGGCGAGCTGTTCGTCCACCGCAACATCGCCAACGTGGTGGCGCACTCCGACCTGAACGCGCTGTCCGTCATCCAGTTCGCGGTGGACGCGCTGAAGGTCCAGCACATCATCGTCGTGGGCCACTCGCGCTGCGGCGGCGTGGTGGCGGCGCTGAACGACACGCGCGTGGGCCTGGTGGACAACTGGCTGCGCCACGTGCAGGACGTGCGCAACACGCACATCGAGTTCCTGATGCAGCTGGCGCCCGAGGCCCGGGTGGACGCCCTCGTGGAGCTGAACGTGCTGGAGCAGGCGCGCAACGTGTGCCAGACCACGGTGATCGAGGACGCCTGGCAGCGCGGCCAGACGCTGGTGGTGCACGGCTGGGTGTACGGCCTGCACAACGGCCTGCTGCAGGACCTGCGGCTGACCGTGGCCAGCGCGGACGACGTGCAGATGATGTACCAGCACGCGCTGCAGGCCCTGCGCGAACGCCACTTCGCGCGCGGCCGCCAGCAGGCGAGCGGCGGCTGACCCGTCCGCGCCCCGCGCCCGCCTCGCCGCAAAGCCCGCGATGTTCCCTCGCCAACTGGACGACGCCCGCGCGTTCGAGATCGCGCAGGCGCTGCTGGACGGCTTCAACCGCCACTACCGGCTGTTCCGCGCCAAGGCGCGCGAGGCCAAGACCCGCTTCGAGGCGCAGGACTGGCACGGCCAGCAGAAGGGCCAGGCGGACCGCATCGCGTTCTACGACCAGCGCGTGGCGGAAGCCGCCGAGCGCCTGCAGACGGAGTTCCACGCGGGGTCCCTGCCGGAATCCACGTGGCGCGAGGCCAAGCTGCACTACATCGGCCTGCTGACCGACCACCACCAGCCCGAGTGCGCCGAGACGTTCTTCAACTCCGTCACCACCAAGATCCTGGACCGCCAGTACTTCCGCAACGACTTCATCTTCGTGCGGCCGGCCATCTCCACGGAGTACATCGAGAACGACGAGCCCGCGGCCACGCCCACCTACCGCGCGTACTACCCCACGCGCGAGACGCTGCACGAGACCTGCATGCGCGTCGTCACCAACTTCCAGCTGGCGGTGGAGTTCGAGGACCTGTCGCGCGACGTGGACCAGGTGCTCAACGCGCTGATGGCGCAGCTGAAGCACTACCGGCTGCGCGCCAACTTCCAGATCCAGGTGCTGTCGTCGCTGTTCTTCCGCAACAAGGGCGCGTACATCGTCGGCAAGGTGATCAACGGCTTCAACGAGCTGGGCTTCGCGCTGCCGGTGCTGCACACCGAGCGCGGCCAGCTGGTGATCGACACGGCGCTGTTCGGCGAGGACGAGCTGCTGCTGCTGTTCAGCTTCGCGCGCGCCTACTTCATGGTGGACATGGAGGTGCCCAGCGCCTACGTGCAGTTCCTGCGCTCGATCATGCGCACCAAGCCCAAGGCGGAGCTGTACTCGCAGGTGGGCCTGCAGAAGCAGGGCAAGGCGCTGTTCTACCGGGACTTCCTGTTCCACCTGCGGCATTCCAGCGACCGTTTCCGCATCGCGCCCGGCATCAAGGGCATGGTGATGCTGGTGTTCGACCTGCCGTCGTTCCCGTTCGTGTTCAAGGTGATCAAGGATTTCTATCCGCCGCAGAAGGACACCACGCGCGAGCAGATCATGGGCAAGTACCTGCTGGTGAAGCAGCACGACCGCGTGGGGCGCATGGCGGACACGCTGGAGTTCTCCAACATCGCGCTGCCGCGCGCGCGCTTCGACGACGAGCTGCTGGACGAGCTGCGCCACTTCTGCGGCAGCCTGCTGGAGGAGGACGGCGACATCGTCGTGATCCACCACTGCTACATCGAGCGGCGCATGATCCCGCTGAACATCTACCTGCAGGACGGCACGCCCGAGCAGATCTCGCAGGCGGTGATCGAGTACGGCAACGCCATCAAGGACCTGGTGGCGGCCAACATCTTTCCCGGCGACATGCTGTGGAAGAACTTCGGCGTCACGCGCGGGGGCAAGGTCGTGTTCTACGACTACGACGAGATCGAGTACCTCACCGATTGCCAGTTCCGGCGCGTGCCGGAGCCGCGCAACGAGGAGGAGGCGATGTCGGGCGAGGTCTGGTACCGCGTCGGCCCGCGCGACGTCTTCCCCGAGACCTTCGAGCCCTTCCTGCTGGGCAACCCGGCGGTGCGCGAGGTGTTCATGTCGCACCACGCCGACCTGCTGGACGCCGACTTCTGGCAGGGGCACAAGGAGCGGATCGTGGCGGGGCACGTGCACGACGTCTTCCCCTACGACCCCTCCAAGCGGTTTTCTTCCCAACGGCACAGCAGCGGTCGGCCCGCGCTGGCGCCCCCCGTGCCGCCCACCGCCGCGGCGCCCACCCCGGCGCCCGCCGCCTGAGCATTTTCCAAGGAGCCTTCCATGTCCGATTCCATCGTCATCGTTTCCGCCGCCCGCACGCCCATCGGGGGCCTGCTGGGTGATTTCGCCGGCCTGGCCGCCTGGGAGCTGGGCGCCACCGCGATCAAGGCCGCCGTCGAGCGCGCGGGCGTGCCCGGCGACACGGTGGACGAGGTGCTGATGGGCAACTGCCTGATGGCCGGCCAGGGCCAGGCGCCGGCGCGCCAGGCGATGCGCCGCGCGGGCCTGCCCGACTCGGCGGGCGCCGTGACGCTCAGCAAGATGTGCGGCTCCGGCATGCGCGCCATGATGTTCGCGCACGACATGCTGCTGGCCGGCTCGGCCGACGTGATGGTGGCGGGCGGCATGGAGAGCATGACCAACGCGCCGCACCTGATGTTCGCTCGCAAGGGCGTGAAGTACGGCGCCACGCAGATGTTCGACCACATGGCGCTGGACGGCCTGGAGGACGCCTACGACCGCGGCCGCGCGATGGGCACCTTCGCGGAGACGTGCGTCACCAAGTACGCGTTCACGCGCGAGGCGATGGACCAGTTCGCCATCTCGTCCACGCAGCGCGCCAAGAAGGCCAACGAGGACGGCAGCTTCGACTGGGAGATGGCGCCCGTCACCCTCGCCGGCAAGGCGGGCGACGTGGTGGTCAAGCACGACGAGCAGCCCTTCAAGGCCAAGCTGGACAAGATCCCCGGCCTGAAGCCGGCGTTCAAGAAGGACGGCACCATCACCGCGGCCACGTCGTCGTCCATCAGCGACGGCGCCGCCGCGCTGGTGCTGATGCGCGAGTCGGAGGCGGGCAAGCGCGGCCTGCAACCCATCGCCCGCATCGCGGCGCACTCGGTGCATGCGCAGGCGCCCGAGTGGTTCACCACGGCCCCGGTGGGCGCCATCGACAAGGTGCTGAAGAAGACCGGCTGGGACGCGAAGCAGGTGGACCTGTGGGAGGTGAACGAGGCCTTCGCCGCCGTCACCATGGCCGCGATGACCGAGTTCAAGCTGCCGCACGAGATCGTCAACGTGCACGGCGGCGCGGTGGCGCTGGGCCACCCGATCGGCGCGTCCGGCGCGCGCATCGTCGTCACGCTGCTGGGCGCGCTGCGCCAGCGCCAGGCCAAGCGCGGCGTGGCCGCACTGTGCATCGGCGGCGGCGAGGCCACGGCCATGGCCCTCGAGATGCTGTGAGCCTGGCGGCCGGCGATCCCGCGCTCGTGCGCGTGGGCGAGCGCGTGACGCACGTCGCGCGCTACACGCGCGAGGACATCGCGCGCTTCGCCACGCTCACTGGAGACCGCAACCCCGTGCACCAGGACGCGGACGCCGCGCGGCGCGCGCGCCTGCCCGACGTCATCGCCAGCGGGCAGCACACGTCCGCGCTGATGAGCGGCCTGGCCGCCACGCACTTCTCGCGCCGCGACGACGGCGTCGCGCGCGAGATGCTGTGCCTGAACTTCAACTTCGCCTACCAGCAGCCCGTGCTTCCGGAGCGCGACGTGGCGATGGCCTGGGAGGTGCGCGAGGTGGAGTGGAACGAGAGCCTGCAGGGCTACATCGCGCAATTGGCCGGCGAGGCCCGCCAGGGCGACGCCCTGGCCGTGGTGGCGCGCGGCACGGTGCTGGTGCGCGCTGCCCGGCCGGCGGCGGCCCCGGCGTGAGCGCGGTCGCGGCCTTCCTCGCGCGGCGGGGCGTGCTGCTGGCGCTGGTGGTGTCCACGCTGGCCTGCATCGCCCTGTTCCAGGCGGACGCCAGCCCGGCGGCCAGCGCGCACTTCATCGCGCACACGGGCGCCCCGCCGTTCGACGAACGGGCGCAGGGCTACCGCGTGTCCGACATGGCGCGCGCGCTGGCGCTGCTGGGCCCCGAGGGCCTGGCGCAGTACCGCGCCTACCGCCTGGTCGACGTCTTCTTCCCGTGGCTGCTGGCCGGCCTGGTGGCCGCGGTGATGGTGCGCCTGCAGGCGGCGGTGGCGATGCCGCTGGCGTTGCTGGCCGCGCTGGCCGACACGGCCGAGAACGTGGCGCTGTACGTGCTGCTGGGGCAGGGCGCCGCCATCTCGCCGCCCCTGGTGCAGTGGGCGAGCGTCCTCACGCAGCTGAAGTTCGCCGTGTACACGCTGATGCTGGGCGGCCTGCTGTGGGGGGGCGCGCGCCACCTCTGGCGGCAGGCGCGGGCGCGGCCGCTACGATGACGGCCATGGACAGGCACTCCCCCCAGCGCGTCATCGTCATCGGGGCCTCGCGCGGCATCGGACTGGAATACGCCCGCCAGTACGTGGCGGACGGGGCGCAGGTGATCGGCACGGCGCGCGACGACGCGGGGCGTGCCCGCCTGCAGGCGGCGGGCGCCCAGGCCTTGACGCTGGACGTGGTGGACACCGCCAGCGCGGCCGGCCTGGCCTGGCAGCTGGACGGCCTGCAGTTCGACGTGGCCATCGTCAACGCGGGCGTCTACGGCCCGCGCACCACCGCGCTGGAGACGCCGTCCGCGGCCGACTTCGACGCCGTGATGCACACCAACGTGCTGGGCCCGATGCGCGTGCTGCCCATCCTGGCCGAGGTGCTGGCCCCCGGCGCGCGGCTGGCCGTGCTGTCGTCGCGCATGGGCTCCAAGGGCTTGCGCGCCAACAACGCCGGCTGGCTCTACCGCGCGTCCAAGGCCGCGCTCAACTCGGTGCTGAAGGACGCGTCGCTCCAGCTGGCGGGGCGCGCCACCTGCGTCGCGTTCCATCCCGGCTGGGTGAAGACCGAGATGGGCGGCGACGGCGCCGAGCTCGAGATCCCCGAGGCGGTGGCGTCGATGCGGCGCACCATCGCGGGCCTGCAGCCGTCGCAGAACGGCAGCTTCCTGAACCACGACGGCACCGCGCTCGCGTGGTGAATCTATTGAGTAGGGGTCAGGTCTTGCCTCTTGCCCCCGTGTGACGTTGCGCGCGTGCCCCCGCCTCGAGGGGGCAAGAGGCAAGACCTGACCCCTTGACTTCAGACGGACCGACCGACATGCCCCTTTCCGACGACCACCGCGCCATCCAGGACGCGGTCCGCGCCTACGTGCAGGACAACATCGCCCCGAAGGCCGCGGCCTGGGACCGCGACGCGCACTTCCCCGCGGCCGAGCTGAAGGGCCTGGCCGAGCTGGGCTGCTATGGCGTGGCCGTGCCCACCGAGTACGACGGCGCGGGCCTCGACTACCTGTCGCTGTCGCTCATCCTCGAGGAGATCGCGGCCGGCGACGGCGCCACGTCCACCGTGGTGAGCGTCAACAACTGCCCGGTCTGCTCGATCCTGATGGCGTTCGCGAACGACGACCAGAAGGAGCGCTTCCTGAAGCCCCTGGCCCGCGGCGACGCGCTGGGAGCCTTCTGCCTGACCGAGCCGCACGTGGGCTCGGAGGCCGGCGGCCTGCGCACCACGGCCGTGCGCGATGGCGACGCGTACGTGCTGAACGGCGTGAAGCAGTTCATCACCAGCGGCAAGAACGGCGACCTGGCGATCGTGATGGCCGTCACCGACAAGGCGGCGGGCAAGAAGGGCATCAGCGCCTTCGTCGTGCCCACCACCACGCCCGGCTACATCGTGGCGCGGCTGGAGGACAAGATGGGCCAGCACGCCAGCGACACGGCGCAGATCCTGTTCGAGGACTGCCGCATCCCCGCCGCCAACCGGCTGGGCGAGGAAGGACAGGGCCTGAAGATCGCGCTGTCGGGCCTGGAGGGCGGGCGCATCGGCATCGCGTCGCAGGCCGTGGGCATGGCGCGCGCCGCGTTCGAGGCCGCGCTGCGCTATGCGAAGGAACGCGTGGCGTTCAAGCAGCCGATCTTCGAGCACCAGGCGATCCAGTTCAAGCTGGCCGACATGGCCACGCAGATCGAGGCTGCCCGCCAGCTGATCCACCACGCGGCGGGGCTGAAGGACGCCGGCCTGCCGTGCCTGAAGGAAGCCGCGATGGCCAAGCTGTTCGCGAGCGAGATGGCCGAGCGCGTGTGCTCGGCGGCCATCCAGGTGTTCGGCGGCTACGGCTACACCAGCGATTTCCCGGTGGAACGCATCTACCGCGACGTGCGCGTGTGCCAGATCTACGAGGGCACCAGCGAGGTCCAGAAGATCCTCATCGGCCGGGCGCTGGCGCTCTGACCTGTCGCGGACGGCTGCGCGTTGAGTCTCGACATCGCCCGGTTGCAGGGGCCGATCACGCCCCTGCCGTCGTCCCGCCGCATGCGCGGCTGGCTGCAGATCGACGGTTCGCTGTCCGCGCGCATCGACGCCGCCGGCGGGCCGCTCACGGTGCGCGTGCTGTACCAGGGCCCGGTGCGGCTGGACCCCGCGGAGGCGCGGCTGCTGGGCTGCCCCGCGGGTGCGGCCGCGCACGGGCGCGAGGTGGTGCTGCTGGCCGACGGCCGGCCGGTGGTGTTCGCGCGGTCGGTGCTGCAGGCCGTGCATGCGCGGCGCGGCGCCTGGCAGGCCATCCGCGGCCTGGGCACGCGGGCGCTGGCCGACCTGCTGTTCGGCTCGCCGCCGATGCAGCGGTCGGGGTTCGAGTTCGCGCGGTTCGCGCCCGGCTCGCGCTGGGCGGCGGCCGTGCACCGGCGCTGGCGCCACGCCACCGGCCACGACTGGGGCCGCCGCGAGGTGTGGGCGCGCTGCTCGGTGTTCCAGCGCCGGGGCGCGCCGCTGCTGGTGACGGAGTGCTTCGCGCCCGCCATCCTGGCCCTGCCCGCGCCCCAGCGGTCCCGCAGCGTGCCGTGGTGAGGGCCGGGCCGGCGGCCGGCGCCCCCGGGACAACCCGCGGTTTGACGCCGGCTACGGCCGTCCGCGCCCCGCAGGCCAACCGTTCGGCACGCCAGCGTTGCAGTTCGTCGCAAACCCCGAGGGCCGCCGCCGGCCGCCGCGGAACAATCGCGCCCGGTGCCGGCTCTGACTCCGCTGGCCTGCACCGAGCCCGGATTTCCTTCCGGACGGCCGTCCGCCCACGAGGCGAGATGGCCGAGACCCCTTCCCGAGGACGCGCCTTGTTCACTACCCCCCGCCCCACCCCGCTCGCCATCGCCCTCGCGCTGGCCTTCTGCGCCACGTCGGCCGTGCAGGCCGCCGATGCGGTCCAGCCCGCCACCGTGGCCCCGGCCACGACGTCGGGCGCCACCGTGCCGGGCCTGTCGCTGCAGGACATGGACAGCCACGTGCGTCCCCAGGACGACCTGTTCCGGGCGATGAACGGCACGTGGTTGAAGAACACGCCCATCCCGGCGGACAAGGCGGACTACGGCGCGTTCACGCAGCTGGCCGACCTGTCGGACCAGCGCGTCAAGGCCATCGTGGACGACCTGGCGAAGACGCAGCAGCCCGCCGGCAGCGTCAACCAGAAGATCGCCGACTACTACAACGCCTACATGGACACGACGGCCATCGACCAGGCCGGCCTGGCGCCACTCAAGGGCCAGCTGGCCGAGGTGGATGCGCTCAAGACCAAGCGCGACCTGGTCAAGCTGATGGGCCAGTGGCAGAGCATCGTCGCCACGCCGCTGGCGCTGGGCGCCGGGCAGGACTTCAAGAACCCCGACGTCTACGCGCCGTTCCTGTCGCAGGCCGGCCTGGGCCTGCCGGACCGGGACTACTACCTGCAGGACACCGACCGCTTCAAGAAGGCACGCACGGCGTACCTGACCTACATGACGACCCTGCTCACGCAGTCGGGCGACAAGGAGGCCGCCAGGCACGCGGCCGAGGTCTACGCGCTGGAGAAGCAGATCGCCCAGGTCCAGTGGTCCAAGGTGGAGAACCGCGACCCGCAGAAGCTCTACAACCCCACCTCGTTCGCCAAGCTGGCCAAGGAAGCCCCGGCCATCGACTGGAAGCTGCTCGTCAGCGCGGGCGAGATGCCGGTGCCGGGCGACCTGGTCGTCGCCCAGCCCAGCTACATCGCGGGCCTGTCCAAGCTGGTGGACAAGGTGCCGATGAGCACCTGGAAGCTCTACATGAAGGTGCGCCTGCTGGACAGCATGGCCGGCGAGCTGCCCGCCGCCTACCGCGAGGCCCGCTTCGAGTACCGCGGCCGCGCGCTGCAGGGCCAGACGCAGGACCGCCCGCGCTGGCAGAAGGCCGTCGCCACCGTCAACGACGCGATGGGCGAGGCCCTGGGCCAGGTGTACGTCGAGCGCAACTTCCCGCCGGCCGACAAGGCGCGCATGCAGGAGCTGGTGAAGAACCTGCTGGCCACCTATTCCACGTCCATCGACGGCCTCACGTGGATGTCGCCCACCACCAAGGCGGCGGCGCACGAGAAGCTGTCCAAGTACGGCATCAAGATCGGTTATCCCGACAACTGGCGCGACTACTCGAAGCTGGACGTCAAGGCCGGCGACCCGATCGGCAACGACATCCGCGCCTCGCGCTTCGAGTACCTGCGCCAGGCCATGCGCGTGGGCCACAAGGTGGATCGCACGGAATGGGGCATGACCCCGCAGACCGTGAACGCGTACTACGACCCGTCGATGAACGAGATCGTGTTCCCGGCCGCCATCCTGCAACCCCCGTTCTTCGACCGCACGGCCGACGACGCGGTCAACTACGGCGCCATCGGTGCCGTGATCGGCCACGAGATCAGCCACGGGTTCGACGACCAGGGCAGCCAGTTCGACGGCGACGGCAAGCTGCGCAACTGGTGGACGGAGGAGGACCGCAAGGCCTTCGACGCCATCACGGCCAAGCTGGTGGCGCAGTACGCCGCCTACGAGCCGATCAAGGGCAGCCACCTGAACGGCAAGCTGACGCTGGGCGAGAACATCGCCGACCTGTCCGGCCTGCAGATCGCCTACAAGGCCTACCACCTGTCGCTGCACGGCCAGCCCGCGCCGGTGATCGGCGGCCTGACCGGCGACCAGCGCTTCTTCCTGGCGTGGTCGCAGGCCTGGCGCGAGAACACGCGCGAGGAGCGCGTGCTGCAGCTGGTGACGGTGGACCCGCACTCGCCGCCGGAATTCCGCGCCAACGGCGCCGCGATGAACCACGATGCGTTCCACCAGGCCTTCGCCACGAAGCCGGGCGATGCGATGTGGAAGGCACCGGAAGAGCGCCTGCGCCTCTGGTGACGACGGGGTCAGGTCTTCGACCTGACCTGTTCTGCGAAACGCGGGGTCAGGCCAGGGCCTGACCCTCCCCATTCCCAACGACGATGCCCATGAAGTCCACCCGCCCCGCCTTCCACGTCCTCGCCCTGGCCGCCACCCTCGTGCTGGCCGGCGCCGCCTCCGCCCAGTCCGTCGCGCCCGCCGCGCCCGCGAACGCCGCGTCCGCCGCGCGCGCCACCGGGCTCGACAAGGCCGGCATGGACCCCGCGGTCCGTCCGCAGGACGACCTGTGGAACGCCATGAACGGCGCGTGGGCCAAGAACACGCCCATCCCCGCCGACAAGTCGCGCGTGGGCGGCTTCATCGGCCTGTACGACCTGTCGCAGGAGCGCGTGCGGGGCGTCATCGACGGCCTGGCCACGCAGAAGCACGCGGCGGGCAGCGTCGACCAGAAGATCGGCGACTACTACAAGAGCTACATGGACACGGCCGCCATCGACAAGGCCGGCCTCGCGCCCGTCAAGCCGTTGCTGGCCGAGGCCGACGCCCTGAAGAGCACGCGCGACATCTCCGCGCTGATGGGCCGCTGGCAGGCGCGCGTGGGCCTGCCCGCGCAGCTGTTCGCCCAGCAGGACCTGAAGCGCCCCGACGTGTACGCCCCGTGGGTGACGCAATCCGGCCTGGGCATGCCGAACCGGGATTTCTACCTGAAGGACACCGACGCGTTCAAGAAGGATCGCGCCGCCTACGTGGCCTACCTGACCCAGCTGTTCACGCTGTCGGGCGACGGGCATGCCGAGGCCCTCAGGCACGCCGACGCCGTGATGGGCCTGGAGATGCAGCTGGCCCAGGCGCAGTGGGCCGCCGAGGACGACCGCGACTCCGAGAAGACCTACAACCCGACGACGCTGACGGCGCTGGCCGCCCAGGCACCCGACATCGACTGGAAGCTGCTGGTGGCCACCGGCGAGATGCCGGTGCCCGATGACATCCTGGTGGTGGCCGAGCCCAGCTACTTCACCGCGCTGTCCGGCCTGGTGAAGTCGGTGCCGCTCGCCACCTGGAAGCTCTACTTCAAGGCGCGCGTGCTGGACGGCGAGGCGCAGGTGCTGCCCGCTGCCTTCCGCGAGGCCGACTTCCAGTTCCACGGCCACGTCGTGGGCGGCAAGGAAGTGGACCGCCCGCGCTGGCAGCACGCCATCGACAACATCAACGGCGCGATGGGCGAGGCGCTGGGCCAGGTGTACGTGTCCAAGTACTTCCCGGCGGAGAACAAGGCGCGCATGCAGGTGCTGGTGGGCAACCTGCTGAAGGCGTACTCCACGTCCATCGACGGCGCCACGTGGATGTCGCCGACGACCAAGGTGCAGGCGCACGAGAAGCTGTCCAAGTACATGACCAAGATCGGGTACCCGGACAAGTTCCGCGACTACTCGTCGCTGGACGTGCGCGCGGGCGACCCCGTGGGCAACGAGCTGCGCGCCGGCCGCTTCGAGTACCACCGCACCGCCGTGCGCGTGGGCCACAAGGTGGACCGCGCCGAGTGGGGCATGACGCCGCAGACGGTGAACGCGTACTACAACCCGTCGCTGAACGAGATCGTGTTCCCGGCCGCCATCCTGCAGCCGCCGTTCTTCGACGCCAACGCGGACGACGCGGCCAACTACGGCGCCATCGGCGCGGTGATCGGCCACGAGATCAGCCACGGCTTCGACGACCAGGGCAGCAAGTTCGACGGCGACGGCAAGCTGCGCAACTGGTGGACGGAAGAGGACCGCAAGGCCTTCGACGCCATCACCGCCAAGCTGGTGGCGCAGTACGACGCGTACGAGCCGCTGCCGGGCAGCCACCTGAACGGCAAGCTGACGCTGGGCGAGAACATCGCCGACCTGTCGGGCGTGCAGATCGCCTACAAGGCCTACAAGCTGTCGCTCAATGGCCAGCCCGCGCCGGTGATCGACGGCCTGACGGGCGACCAGCGCTTCTTCCTGGGCTTCGCCCAGGCGTGGCGTGAATCGCGTCGCGAGGCGCTCGCGCGCGATTTCCTGACGCGCGACCCGCACTCGCCGCCGCACTTCCGCGCCAACGGCGCCGCGGTCAACGCGGACGCGTTCCACGACGCCTTCGGCACCAAGCCCGGCGACGGCATGTGGAAGGCCCCGGCCGACCGCCTGCGCCTCTGGTGAGCGAGGGAGATCCCATGACGCTCCTGCGCCCCACGCTGCTCGCCCTGTCGCTGGCCGCGGCCTTCGCCGCCACCGCCGCCCCGCTCGCCTCCGGCCTGGACAAGTCCGGCATGGATACCTCCACCCGTATCCAGGACGACCTGTTCGTCGCGATGAACGGCACCTGGCTGAAGACCGAGGCCATCCCCGCCGACAAGTCGTACTGGGGCACGATGGCCCAGGTGCGCGACCGCACCGACGACGGCGTGCGCGCCATCGTCGAGGGCCTGGCGGCGCAACCCGCGCCGGCCGCCGGCAACCCCCGCAAGATCGCCGACTTCTACAAGGCCTACACCGACACCGCCGCCATCGACAAGGCGGGCCTGGCGCCGGTCAAGCCCTGGCTGGACGAGGTGGCCGCGCTGAAGGACGCCAACGACGTGCTGGCGCTGATGGGCCGCTGGGAGGGCAACGTGCGCACGGCGCTGCACGTGGGCGTGGACCAGGACAGCCTGCGCCCCGACCTCTACGTGGCCGCCTTCGAGCAGTCCGGCCTGGGCGTGCCCGACCGCGACTACTACCTGAAGGACGACGCGCGCTACGTGCAGGCCCGCGCCGCGTATGCCGCCTATGCCGAGAAGCTGCTGTCGCTGTCCGGCGACCCGCAGGCCGCCGCGCACGCCAGGGACGTGCTGGCGCTGGAGACGCGCCTCGCGCAGGCGCAGTGGTCGCGCGTGGAGAACCGCGACCCGGTCAAGACGTACAACCCGATGCCGCCGGCCCAGGTGGCCAGCACCGCGCCGGGCCTGGACTGGGCCCGCTTCATGGCCGCCGCCCGCCTGCCCGCGGGCGCCACGGTGGTGGTGGTGCAGCCCCCGTACCTGGCCGGCCTCGGCCAGGCGCTGCGCGAGGTGCCGGTGGCCACGTGGCAGGCCTACCTCACGGTGCGCCGCCTGGACAACGCGGCCGACGTGCTGCCCGCCGCCTTCCGCGACGCCCGCTTCCAGTACCGCGACGCCACGCTGGCCGGCCTGCAGCAGGAGCTGCCGCGCGGCAAGCAGGCCGTGCTGGCGCTGAACGGCGCGATGGGCGAGGCCGTGGGCCAGCTGTACGTGGCCCAGCACTTCCCGCCCGCGGCCAAGGCGCGCATGCAGGCGCTGGTGGGCAACCTGATGAAGGCCTACGCGTCGTCCATCGACGGCCTCACCTGGATGTCGCCCGCCACCAAGGCCGCGGCGCACCAGAAGTTGAGCAAGTACGCGCTGAAGATCGCGTACCCCGACACGTGGCGTGATTACTCGAAGCTCGAGGTGAAGGCCGGCGACGCGTTCGGCAACGCCGACCGCGCGGCCGCGTTCGACTACACGCGCCGCATCACGCGCGTGGGCGGCCCGGTGGACCGCGCCGAGTGGCACATGACGCCGCAGACGGTGAACGCGTACTACAACCCGAGCGGCAACGAGATCGTGTTCCCGGCCGCCATCCTGCAGGCGCCGTTCTTCGACATGAACGCGGACGACGCGGTCAACTACGGCGCCATCGGCGCGGTGATCGGCCACGAGATCAGCCACGGCTTCGACGACCAAGGCAGCCAGTACGACGGCGACGGCAAGCTGCGCAACTGGTGGACGGCTGACGACCGCCAGGCCTTCGAGAAACTCACCGCCAAGCTGGCCGCGCAGTACGACGCCTACGAGCCCATCCCGGGCAAGCACGTCAACGGCCACCTGACGCTGGGCGAGAACATCGCCGACCTGTCCGGCCTGCAGATCGCCTACAAGGCCTACGAGCTGTCGCTGAACGGGCAGAAGTCGCCCGTGATCGACGGCCTGACCGGCGAGCAGCGCTTCTTCCTGGGCTACGCGCAGGCGTGGCGCTCGAAGCTGCGCGAGGCGCGCGAGCTGCAGCTGCTGACCATGGACCCGCACTCGCCCGGCCGCTACCGCGCGGACGGCGCCGCCGTGAACCACGACGGCTTCCACCAGGCCTTCGGCACCAAGGCCGGGGACGGGATGTGGAAGGCGCCGGAAGACCGCATCCGGATGTGGTGATGCGGCGGCGGCGCGGCCGCTGAAGGATGGTGTATTCAAACTGCCCCCAGGAGACACGATGCCGACGTTCCGCCTCGCCCCCTTCGCCGCCGCAGTGGCCCTGGCGTTCGCCACCTCGGCATTCGCCGCCTCCGCCCCCGCCTCCGGCCTCGACCGCGCCGGCATGGACCCCGCCACCCGCGCCCAGGACGACCTGTTCGTCGCCATGAACGGCCGCTGGCTGCAGGCCACCGAGATCCCGGGCGACCGCGGCAGCTGGGGCACCGGCGCCATCGTCAACGACCGCACGCAGGCCCACCTGCACGCCATCGTCGACGAGCTGCTGGCCCACGCGCCCGACGACGCCGACGGCCGCCGGCTGGCGGACCAGTACCGCGCGTTCGTCGACACCGCCGCCATCGACCAGGCCGGGCTCGCGCCGATCCAGCCGCAGCTGCGCGAGATCGACGCGGTGCAGGACAAGGCCGCGCTGGTGGCCCTGATGGGCCGCTGGAGCGGCGTGGTGGCGTCGCCCGTCGTGTTCGAGTTCACCGCCGACCCGAAGAACCCGTCGCGCTACGTGGCCGACGTGGAGCAGGGCGGCCTGGGCCTGCCCGACCGCGATTACCTGTTGAAGGACGACGAGCGCTACCTGAAGGCTCGCAAGGCCTACGTCGACTACATGACGGCCCTGCTGTCCCACGCCGGCGACGCGCACGCCGCGCAGCATGCGCAGGACGTGCTGGCGCTGGAGACGAAGATGGCGCAGGCCCAGTGGTCGCGCGTCGAGATGCGCGACCCCGTGAAGATGTACAACCCGATGACGCCGGCCACGCTGGCCGCGCTGGCGCCCGGCATGGACTGGGCCGGCTTCCTGCGCGGCGCGCGCCTGAGGCCCGAGGCGCCGCTGGTGGTGCAGCAGCCGTCCTACATGAAGGCGCTCGCGCAACTGGTCGCCAGCGAGCCGCTGCAGACCTGGCAGGCCTATGTGCGCGTGCGCCGCCTCGACGCCGCCGCCGCCGTGCTGCCCGCCGCCTTCCGCGATGCGCGCTTCGCCTTCCGCGGCACGGCCCTGTCGGGCACGACGCAGGACCAGCCCCGCTGGCGCCAGGGCCTGAACGAGCTGGATGCCCTGCAGGGCGAGGCGCTGGGCCGTCGCTACGTGGCGCACGACTTCCCGCCCGAGGCCAAGGCCCGCATGCAGGCGCTGGTGGGCAACCTGATGAAGGTCTACGCGACGTCCATCGACGGCCTCACCTGGATGGGCCCGGCCACCAAGGCGGCCGCGCGCGAGAAGCTGGGCAAGTACACCCTGAAGATCGGCTACCCCGACGCATGGCGCGACTACTCGGCGCTGGTGATCAAGCCCGGCGACGCGCTGGGCAACCGCGACCGGGCCGCGACGTTCGAGTACGACCGCCAGGTGGCCCGCGTGGGCGGCCCGGTGGACCGCCGCGAATGGGGCATGACGCCGCAGACGGTGGACGCCTACTACGAGCCCACGCTCAACGAGATCGTGTTCCCCGCCGCCATCCTGCAGCCGCCGTTCTTCGACATGGCCGCGGACGACGCGGTGAACTACGGCGCCATCGGCGCGGTGATCGGCCACGAGATCAGCCACGGCTTCGACGACGAGGGCAGCCAGTACGACGGCGACGGGCGCCTGCGCGACTGGTGGACGGCGGACGACCGCCAGGCCTTCACCGCCATCACCGAGAAGCTCGCCGCCCAGTACGACGCGTACGAGCCCGTGGCGGGCAAGCACGTCAACGGCTACCTGACGCTGGGTGAGAACATCGCCGACATGTCCGGCCTGCAGATCGCCTACAAGGCCTACGAGCTGTCGTTGAACGGCCGGAAGTCCCCGGTGATCGACGGCCTCACCGGCGAGCAGCGCTTCTTCCTGGGCTACGCCCAGGCGTGGCGCAACAAGCAGCGCGAGGCCACCGTGCTGCGCCAGATCACCAGCGACCCGCATTCGCCCCCGCGTTTCCGCGCGGATGGCGCCGCCATCAACAACGACGGCTTCCACGAGGCATTCGGCACCAAGCCGGGCGACGGCATGTACAAGGCGCCGGCGGACCGCATCCGGCTCTGGTGAACCCGAGCCTCGGCCCGGGCCGGGACCGCGCCTGATGGGGCAGGTCCGGCCCGGCCCCGCCCGTCGCTCGACAGTCCGCGGCACGCGGCTTGCCGCCCGTCCTGTCGTGCAACCCGGCTCCCCTGCGTCCGCCCTCGAACCCGACGACACCGCCGGGCCCGCACCCACGCCTGCCTCCCCGCCGGCGCGAGCGGGAAATGCACGCTCGCGCGCGGGCGCGGGCGCCCCCGCCACGTGGCGCGAGCGCTTGCGCAAGGGCCTTACCGCGTTCACCATGCCCGAGCTCAGCGACGAGGAGCTGAAGGCGTTCCGCGTGGCGCAGAACGAATCGCGCATGCCCCTGGTGGTGCCCACCGTGGTGGTGGGCGTCATCCTCATCGCCAGCTTCATCGGCTGGGACCTGATGCGCGAGCACAACCACGTGGGGCCGGCCGCGCTGGTGCGCCTGGGCGGCGGCCTGGCGCTGTGGGTGATGCTGGCGCTGGTGCACTACGTCTGGCGGCCGTCGTTCCGCACGCAGGCGCTGCTGATGTATTCCGCCTTCTACCTGTGGCAGGCCGCCATCGGCTACGCGCTGGGGCCGTTGTCGCCCTTGCAGCTGCCCGGCCTGCTGCTGGTGATGTTCTTCAGCGTGCTGGCCCTGCCGCGCGCCAACGATGCGCTCATCAACGTGGCCCTGGCGATCGTGGCCGTGCCCGTGGTGCTGCCCGCCCAGCCCACCGTGGCCGACGTCAACTACGTCGTGTCGCACTTCGTCACCGTCATCGCGCTGGTGTGGGCGGCCACGGCGCTGATCGAGCGCATGTCGGCGCAGAGCTACGCCTATGGCCGCCGCCTGCACCGCGAGGCCAGCGTCGACGCGCTCACCGGCGTGGCCAATCGCCGCGAGTTCGAATCCACCATGGTGCGCGAGATGGAACGCGCGCGCCGCATGTCGCTGCCGCTGATGCTGGCGCTGGCCGACATCGACTTCTTCAAGAAGGTGAACGACCGCTACGGCCACGACGTGGGCGACCTGGTGCTGAAGGGCGTGTCCGCCACGATGGCAGGGCGCATCCGCCGCAGCGACGTGCTGGCGCGCATCGGCGGCGAGGAGTTCGCGCTGGTGTTGCTGGGCACCGAGCCCGTGGGGGCGCACGTCGTGCTGGAACGCCTGCGCGCGGCCGTGGCGCAGCTGGTGGTGCCCACGCCCGTGGCCGACGTCCGCTGCACGATCAGCATCGGCGTGGCCGAATGGCACCGCGACGATACCGACTGGCATGCCGTCTACAAGCGCGCCGACCGGGCGCTGTACGCCGCCAAGGAAGGGGGCCGCGACCGGGTGGTGGAAGCGCCGCGGCTGTCCGCCGGGGCGGCGCCGGCTGGGGCGGACGGGGCCGCCGGGGCCGATGCACCAGGCAGCCCGGTGGCGACCTGACCGGACCGCGCCACGCCCCCGGCCCTCACCCCCACAGCGCCGGCTTGTTCACCATCAGGAAGTAGATCGCCAGCATGGCGATGAACGCCGGGTAGCCCAGCGCCTCCCATCGGCGCGCGTCGCGGCGATACGCGTCGTCCAACGCGCTGCCAGAGGCGCGCGCCGCCTCGGCCCGCTTCGCCATCCGCAGCTGCAGCACCAGCACCGGCAGCCAGCACGCGCCCGCGACCACGTACAGCGCCAGCGACGCCGCCAGCCACGGCGTGGCGAGCGGCCAGCCGGCCAGGTGCGCCAGGGCCATGCCCGACAACGGCTGCAGCACGCCGGCCGGCGTGGTGAACCAGGTGTCGGCCCTCACCACCAGCCGCCCTACCACGGCCTGCGCCTCGACGCTGCCACTGCGGTTGGCCCAGAACAGGTAGAACGCGGAGCCGAAGCCGGTACCCACCAGGACGACGCTGGAGAGGATGTGCAGGGTCTTGAGCAGCAGGTAGGTGTTCATCGCGGGAGGACCGGGGCAACGGGTCGGTGAGAGGCCTGGCCGCGCAGCACCCACAGCGCGGCCAGGATCGGCAGGTTCTTGAGCAGGGCGCCCAGCGGGTCCAGCCACAGGCCGGGCACCAGGGCGGTGGCCAGGGCCGTCATCAGGAGCGTGGCCGCGAAGGCCAGCGTGTAGGCCAGGCGCCCCGGCCGCCACCACATCCAGGCGCCGAGCACGGCGTCCAGCGCCACGCCGCCCCACAGGGCGAGCGCGACCAGGCGCGGATCGTGCACGCCGCCCGCCTGCAACAGGGCAGGACCCCGGTCGTGGGCGGTGAGCGTGCTGGCCACGGCAGTGCCGAGCCACACCGCCACCAGGCTGGCGCGCAGCCAGGGCATCTCGCGTGCGGCATGCGCGTGTTCGGCACTGCCGGCGGCGGCCGCAGCCGGGGGCGACGGGCGGTGAGATGTCATGCCGGGGTGCGGCTGTGCGCGAGCAACTGGTCGAACGGCGTGGCCGGCCGCCCGAGCAACGCCGCGAAGGCCGCCGGGTCCGCCACGTTGTCCTGCCCGAGCAGCGACAGCGCGTCGCTGCACCACGGCGACGCGGGCACGTGGTCGCCCAGCCGGGCAGTGAATCGCGTGGCCTCGTCCGGCAGCACCCACGTGCGCGCGGGCGTGCGGGACGCCTGGGCGCGCAGGCTGGCGATGAAGTCGGCCAGGCGCACCGGGCGCGGGCCGACGGCGGGCCAGACGGGCAGCGCCGGCGCGTGCGCGGGGCCTGGCACGTCCAGGCGGGGCAGGGGCGCGTCCACCAGGCCCGCGATCACCTCCGCCAGTTCGTCCACGGCCACGGGCTGGATGGCCGCGGTCACCATCGGCCCGGGCAGCACCAGCAGGGGCAGCCGCGACAGCAGCAGGAACAGCTCGCTGCTGGCGCCGCCGCGGCCGAAGACGATGCTGGGGCGCAGCACCACCGGATCCAGCCGGGCGGCCGCCGCCAGGCCCGCCAGCGCGCGCTCCGCGGCGCGCTTGGTGGTGGCGTAGGGCGTGTCGGAGCCGTCGATGCCCAGCGCCGACACCTGCACCACGCGGCGGATGCCGGCGCGCGCGCAGGCCTCGAACAACGCGGCCGGGCCGGTGTGGTGCAGGGCCTCGATGGGGCGCGCGCGCGTGTCGCGCAGCACGCCCACCGTGTTGACCACCGCGTCGATGCCGGCGAGGCGGGGCTGCCAGGTGGCCGGGTCGGCCTCGGTGGCGAAGTCCATCGCCAGCCGCCGGCCGGGGCCGGGACCCTCGCCGGGCACGGGTGCCGGGCCGCGGCGGGGCGACACGCCCAGCACCACGCGGTGGCCGCGCGCCTGCAGGGCCCGCACGACGGCGCGGCCGATGAATCCGCGGGCACCGCAGACGAGCACGTTGAGGGTCATGATCGGGTGGGCAGGTGGGCAGTTGGGCAGGTGGGCGAGCGGCGAGATTACGTCGAACTGCGCGGCGTGGCGCCGGGGGCAGCGTTGGCGAAGAGGGCTTGTGCCGGCAGCGCGGCCATCGCGCGACCGTCGATGCGCGACCAGACCGCGCTGGCGACGATGCCCACGCTCACGAACACGCCCACCATCACCAGCATGAGCGTGCGCCGCAGCATCTCCACCAGCGTGTCCTGCAGGTCGTAGGTGCCGAACACCATCGTCAGCAGCACGGTGCCCGAGACGGCCAGCAGCAGGGCGCTGCGGATCCAGAATTCGGCGCCTTCGGAGGCGGACGCTTCCGACGTGCTGGCGTCGCACAGGCTGCGCAGCACGCGCGCGAGGATGGGGCGCAGGTAGGTGATCGCCAGCGCGGGCGCGGCGATGGCGAGCGAGAGGGCGAGCAGGAAGAGGGAGGTGTCCATGGCGATGTGCTCCAGTCGGAAAGAAGGGGAAGGGGAGGGATGGGCCGAAAGGGGGCGCGGCTCACAGGCGGCAGTGGCCGTCGTGGCAGCGGGGTTGGCGCGCGGCCGCGGTGGCGCGCGCGTCCGTGCCCGCGCGGGCCACGGCCACCAGGCCGCGCACGAGCCATCCCGGCAAGGCGTGGCGCCGGCGGGCGAAGGCGGCATACAGGTGGTCGGCGATGCGGGACACCAGCGGCCAGCCGGTGGGCATCGCCAGCCATCCCAGGCCGACCGCGGCATACGCCGCGCGGAAGGTGGCCACGCCCGCCACCCAACGGCCATCGGCCCAGCGGGCGTGCAGCGTCAGCCAGAGGGCGGCGAAGGCCGGGCCGTCCCCGGGCGCCGTGAACGCCGGGTCGGCGATGTCGACGAAGCGCAGGCGCTGGTGGCGGTCGCGGGACGCCAGCATCCGCGCCTCGGCGGCGCACATCGGGCAGGCGCCGTCGATGTAGAGGGTCAGGGGGTAGGGGTGGATGTTTGACATGAAGTTTCAGAACAAACAGAAATGACGGAGTAAAAAAAGGGCCGGCACGGTGCGAGAGGCGTCACGCAGGCGGCGTCCCGGCCTCGTCGATGTCATCCAGCAGCAGCGACGCCGGGATCGCCACCGGCCCCCGCGCGGCCGCGGGCTCGCCACCGTCCACCCCGCCGCGCACGAAGCGTTGCACGCTGGCGCCCAGGTTCAGCACCTTCTCCAGCGTGGCGGGGGACAGCCGCAGCATCTCGTCGGACCAGCGGCCCAGCGTGGCCATCAGCCGCAGGGTGTCGCGCACGCGGTCCTGCGCGTCGGCCGGCTCGGCGTCGAAGCCGGGCGCCGCCACCAGGCCCTGCAGCATGCGCACGGTGGGGTCGAACTCGCGTTCCTTGCGCTCGCGCACCACGGTGCGGAACAGCGTCCACACATCCAGCGCCGTCTCGAAGTAATCGCGCCGGTCGCCCAGCTGGTGGCTGACCGTGATGAGGTTCCAGCCCAGCAGCTCCTTCAGGCTGGTGCTGACGTTGGAGCGGGCGATGCCGAGCGTGCCGGCGATGTCCTCGGCATGCAGCGGGCGGCCATGGAAGAACAGGAGCGCGTGGATCTGCGCCACGCTGCGGTTGACGCCCCAGGCAGCCCCCATCTCGCCCCAGTGGAGCACGAAACGGCGGGCGACGTCGGTGAGTTCCATGCGGGCAAGCTTATCGCGTCGGATATTTCTGTCAAGACAGAAATCAAGCGCCTTGTGATCAAGTCGCCACGCCGATCGGGATCACAAGGGACCGCGCATCCGCCACCCCGCCGCCACTTCCCGGCGCATCGTCCCCGCGTCCATGCCACCGATCCAGCAACTCCCGCCACTGCGCCCGGGCGGTGGCCAGGTTGCCCAGCTTCACGTGCCCGTAGCCGCGGATGCGTTCCGGCAGCCGCGCCAGCTTCTGCGCCAGCGCCTGGTTGTCGGCGGACAGCAGCGGCAGGATTTCCTCGCGCACCAGCGATTCGTAGTCGCGCGCCAGCTCGCGCTCCAGGCGCCGTTCCTCGGTGTGGCCGAACGGGTCCATCCACGAGCCGCGCAGGCCGCGCAGCCGCGCCATCACGCGCAGCCCCGACATCAGCCACGGCCCGATCGTCATCTTCTTCGGCCGGCCGTTGGGCCCGGGCCGCGCCAGCAGCGGCGGGGCCATGTGGAAGCGCAGCGTGCCGGTGGATTCGAAGGCCTCGGCCAGCGCCTGCTGGAAGCGGCCGTCGGTGTAGAGCCGTGCCACCTCGTACTCGTCCTTGATGGCCAGCAGGCGCGAGAACTGCTGCGCCACGATGCCGGTGAGCGGCGCGCCGGCCAGGCCCAGCTGCTGCTCGCGCGCGTGCACGGCCTCCACCAGCGCGCGGTAGCGGTCGGCCAGCGCCGTGCGGCCGCCGCCCGCGTAGTCGGTGAGGAAGCGCACGCGGCGCTCGATCAGGCCGTCCGGGCCGAACAGCACCGTGGCGGCCTGCGCCACGGGCGTGGCCACCAGGGGCTGCGCGGCCGCGGACAGGCGCGCCAGCGCGGCCGGATCCACCGCGGCCAGCCGGCCCAGCGAGAACGCGGTCTTGTTGGCCGCCACCGCCACGCCATTCAGCTCGATGGCCTTCATCAACGCCTCGAACGACACCGGCACCAGGCCGCGCTGCCACGCCGCGCCCAGCATGATGATGTTGGACGGCATCGTGTCGCCCATGAACTTCTGGGCCAGGCCCTGCGCGTCCACCAGCTGCACCTGCGCGCCGCCCGCGGCGTGCTTCAGCTTCTCCACCAGCGCCGGCGCCTGCAGGCTGGCGTCGGGGTTGCGCACGAAGGCCGCGGTGGCGATCTCGTGGGTGTTGGCCAGCACCTGCGTGCGGCCGTTCTTCACCGTGCCCAGCGCGTCGTCGGACGCGCCCACCACCAGGTCGCAGGCCAGCAGCACGTCGGCCTGCTGCGTGTCGATGCGCACCTGGTTCAGCTGGTCGGCCGTGGGCGCCACGCGCACGAAGCTCAGCACCGCGCCGCCCTTCTGCGCGAAGCCCATGAAGTCGAGCACGCTGGACTGCTTGCGCTCCAGGTGCGCGGCCATCGTGATCAACGCGCCCACCGTGACGACGCCCGTGCCGCCCACGCCGGTCACCAGCATGTCGAACGGGCCGGTCCACGCCCACGGCGCGGGGCGCCCGATGCGCTCGATCTCCGCGGCCAGGCGCGCGGGGTCGAACGCCGCGCCCACCTTCTTGCGCGGCACCGCGCCGTCCAGCGTCACGAAGCTGGGGCAGAAGCCGTTCACGCAGGAGTAGTCCTTGTTGCAGGAGCTCTGCTCGATCTGGCGCTTGCGGCCCCACTCGGTCTCGACCGGGATGACGCTGAGGCAGTTGGACGCCTGGCCGCAATCGCCGCAGCCCTCGCACACGGCCTCGTTGATGAAGACGCGCTGCGGCGGATCCGGGAATTCCTTCTTCTTGCGTCGCCGCCGCTTCTCGGCCGCGCAGGTCTGGTCGTAGATGAGGATCGTGACACCCTCGATCTCGCGCAGCTCGCGCTGCACGGCGTCCAGCTGTTCGCGCGGGTAGAAGGTGGTGCCCTTCGGGAACTGGTCGTGGTGGCCGTCGTACTTCTCGATCTCGTCGCTGACGATCACCACGCGCTTGGCGCCCTCGGCCTCCACCTGGCGCGCGATCTCCGGCACGGAGATGGTGCCGTCCACCGGTTGGCCGCCGGTCATCGCCACCGCGTCGTTGTAGAGGATCTTGTAGGTGATCGTCGCCTTGGCGGCGATGGCCTGGCGGATGGCGAGATACCCCGAGTGGTAGTACGTGCCATCGCCCAGGTTCTGGAACACGTGCTTCTCGTTCGTGAAGCGCTGGTGCGCCGCCCAGTCGACGCCTTCGGCGCCCATCTGGATCAGGCCGCTGGTGCTGCGCTCCATCCACGACGCCATGAAGTGGCAGCCGATGCCCGCCAGCGCGCGCGAGCCCTCGGGCACCTTCGTGGAGGTGTTGTGCGGGCAGCCCGAGCAGAAGTAGGGCTGGCGCTTCACGCCGTCGCCCTCGTTGTGCAGCAGGCAGGGCATGGTGAAGTCCATCACCAGGTGGCGGCGGTCCAGCGCGGGGTTCAGGCGCGCCAGCCAGTCGGCCACCACGGTCATGATGCGCGACGGGCGCAGCTCGCCCAGCGCCGACAGCAGTGGGGCACCCGTGAGCGAATCCGTCTTGCCGGCCACGCGCGGGCGCTGGCCGTCGGGCAGGCCGTAGAGCAGCTCCTTCAGCTGGCGCTCCACCACCGGGCCCTTCTCCTCGATCACCAGGATCTCGTCCAGGCCTCGCGCGAATTCGGCCATGCGCGTGGGCTCGATCGGGAACACCAGGCCCACCTTGTACAGGCGCACGCCGGCCGCGGCCAGGGCGTTGGGATCCAGGTCGAGGCGGCGCAGCACCTCCAGGAAATCGAAGTGCGCCTTGCCGACCGTGACGATGCCCAGCGTGGCGTTGGGGCTGGCCACGATGTGCTTGTCCACCGAGTTGACCTTGGCGAACGCGCGCACGGCGTCCAACTTCTCGGCCAGGCGCGATTCCAGCACCAGCGACGGTAGGTCCACCGCGCGCACGTGGAGGTCCTGCGTGGGCGTGAAGTCCACCGGCAGCGTGAAGTCCAGCGGCACCGCGTCAAGGTCGACGGTCATGCCGGACTCGACGACCTCCGAGATCGCCTTGAAGCCCACCCACGCGCCGCTGAAGCGCGACAGGGCCCAGCCGTACAGGCCGAACTCCAGGTACTCCGCGACGTTGGCCGGGTGCAGCACCGGCATCGACCAGGCCTGCATCGCCACGTCGCTCTGGTGCGGCATCGACGACGACACGCAGCCGTGGTCGTCGCCGGCCACCACCAGCACGCCGCCCTGCGGGCTGGAGCCGTAGACGTTGCCGTGCTTCAGCGCGTCGCCCGAACGATCGACGCCCGGGCCCTTGCCGTACCACATGGCGGTGACGCCCTCGACCGTGCGCTTGGGATCCAGCGCCACGCGCTGCGTGCCCAGGCAGGCGGTGGCGGCCAGGTCCTCGTTGATGGCGGGCAGGAACTCGACGTGCGCCTCGGCCAGGAACTTCTTGGCCTTCCACAGCTGCTGGTCGACCATGCCCAGCGGGCTGCCGCGGTAGCCGGAGACGAAGGCCGCGGTGTTCAGGCCCGCGGCCTGGTCCCGGCGGCGCTGCATCAGCAGCAGGCGCACCAGGGCCTGCGTGCCGGTGAGGAACACGGCGCCGCTGTCGGCGGACAGGTTGTCGGTGAGCGCGTAGTCGCGCAGCGGCGCGGTGGCTGCGGTGTCAGGGGCCGCCGCGGGGGCGGTGGTGGCAGTGGTGTCGACGTCTGGCATGGGCCACCCGGGAACGGTCTGGGGAACCGATCATTCTGGGCGCCCGGGCGCGCAAATGCACTGCGGGTTATGCTGAATCGGCGGCGGAAAACGAAATGATCATTTCATCACCCGTCGGTTTTCGAAATGATCATCGCGTGATGGGCGCTGGCGTGGACGCTGGCGTCAAAGCGGCGTCAGCAGGAAATACCGGTAGCCGTGTTCGTCGTAGCCCTGCACCGCGATCTCGTTCGCCTCGTTGACGGCCACCGCTTCCGTGAGCACGGTGCCGGGCGGCAGCCCCTGGGTCACCAGGTTGAGGTTGATGACGCGCCCCAGCCGGAACAGCACGGCCCGCGCCTGGCCGTGTCGGTCGGCGGCCTCGCCCACCGCCAGTCCGCTCCCGTTGATCGCCGCAGCATGGCCCGTGCCATCGCCCCCTGGCAGGCCGCCCAGGCGGAACGCCGTGCCACCGGGCCACCAGCAGGCGAGGGTCCTGCCGCGCTCGTCGGCGCAACTGCCCGCCGCGACGCCGTTGAAGCTGATCGCCAGCGCCTTGTTGGCGCCCAGCGGATCGGCGCCCGTCAGCCCCGGCAGTTCCTTCATGCCGGCGGCCGCGGTCCAGACGAACGCCTTGGGCGTCGACTGCGCGTCGTACGACCAGCCGACGATGGTGCCGAGGTCGTTGATGGCCTGCGCCACGCCATACGTGCCGCCCAGCGATCCCAGCCAGGTGACCTGGCCCGCGTTCCAGGCGTAGGGCTGCCAGGGCGACGGGTCGTCGGCCGACTGCCAGCCCACCACGGTGCCGGCGCTGTTGATGCCGTTGGCGGAGGCGCGCGCCAGCGGCTCGTCCGCGAAGAGGTCGACCACCTGGCCCGCGCCGTCGCGCACCCACGCGCGCAGGCGGTCGGTGGCCGGGTCGTGGCCTTCGCCCGCCGTCCTGCCCTGGCGATCGATGGCCAGGGCCGTGCTGGTGTTCTCGCCCAGCGGCGCGAAGACCTGCAGCGGCCCGCCGCGCGGGGCCACGACCGCATCGCCGGCCCGCTGGAGCTGGCGTGCGTTGTTGCGCCCGACCACGGTGCCGGCGTCGTTCAGCGCCCGGGGCTGGACGGGCGTGCCCTGCGCGTCGCGCAGTTCGTGCGCCGCGAACAGCACGGGCGGGGTGGCGCCGGCGGACGGGGCGACCAGCGCCGGGAGGAGAGCGACCAGGAGCGCCGTGACGGACGGGAAGGCAGGCATGTGCAGGTCTCCGTGGGCAGGTGGATGGCGGGAGGTCGATTCTGGGCGCCCCGGTGGCCCCCCGCATCCACGCTTGTGTGGGGTGCGATCATCGGTGCCATGCCCCGTGCCGATTCGCCCCCGCCGCTCCTGGACCGCGTCGCCCGCCGCCTGCTGGCCGCCCTGCAGCGGGACGGCCGCCAGAGCGCGCAACAACTGGCCGACCAGGTGGGCCTGTCGGCTACGCCGGTGTGGCGCCGCGTGAAGGAGCTGGAAGCCAGCGGCGTGGTGCGCGGCGTGGTGGCCCTGCTGGACCGCGAGAAGCTGGGCCTGCCCATCTGCGTGCTGGCCCACGTCACGCTGGTGCGCCACAGCGAGGGCGCGGTCGAGCAGTTCGAGGCGATGGCCCGTGCCAGCCCCGAGATCATGGAATGCCACAGCACCACGGGCGAGGGCGACTACCTGATCAAGGTGGTGGCGCCCGACATGAAGGCCTACGACCGCTTCCTGCAGGAGAAGGTGTTCCGCACGCCGGGCGTGGCCAACGTGCGCAGCAGCGTGGTGTTGCGCGAGGTCAAGTACGAGACGGCCTTGCCCGTCGAACTGGGGGGTTCGTAAGCCCCAGGCGCCGAGGGCGGCGATTCGTGTTGGAATCGCCCGCGGAGTCCCCCGCCGATGCGTCCCAGCGCCCCCCTCGACCTCGCGCACTACCTGCGCATCCAGGCGCACGCCAACCGGCTGGCCAACCACCGCCTGCACGGCGCCCTGGCGCAGCTCAGCACGGATGAGCTGCTGGCCCCGCGCACCAGCTTCTTCCCCACGCTGCTGGGCACGCTCGACCACATCCTCGACGTCGACCTGTACTACCTGGGCAGCCTGCTGGGCGACCCGGCCACCCGCGCCCGCGTGTTCGCGCGCGAGCCGCACGCGACGCTGGCGCCGCTGTCGGCGGAGCAGGCCGACACCGACGAACGTCTCGTCGCGTTCTGCGATGCGCTGACGCCCGCGTCGATCAACGCCGTCGCCCACATGGACCGCGGCGAGCGCGGCACGCAGCGCGACCTGGTCGGGCACGTCCTGGCGCACCTCTTCCAGCACCAGACCCACCACCGCGGCCAGGTGCACGCCATGCTGTCGGGCACCCGCGTGGCGCCGCCGCAGCTGGATGAATTCCTGATGTCGTCCGAAGCGCACCTGCGCCGCCCCGAGATGGCCGCGCTCGGCTGGCGCGAGGAGGACGTCTGGGGTGCCGGCGACGACGTCGGGCCGCCCGGGCGCAATTGACGTTTACGTAAACGTCAATCGATAATCCCGCTCCCTCGACCCTCCCCGCCGCACCGCGCGCCCCGCCCGACATGCCCTCGATCGTCTCGAAGCTGAACCCGCGCTCGGAAGCGTTCAAGTCCAACGCGGGCGTCATGCGCACGCTGGTGGACGACCTGGCCGCCCACCTGGCGCGCATCGCGCAGGGTGGCGGCGAGGCGGCGCGCGCCAAGCACGTGGCCCGCGGCAAGCTGCTGCCGCGCGAGCGCGTGGAACGCCTGCTGGATCCGGGCACGCCCTTCCTCGAGATCGCGCCGCTGGCCGCCATGGGCATGTACCCCGAGAAGGACGGCCAGGACGCCGCGCCCGGCGCCGGCCTCATCGCGGGCATCGGCCGCGTCAACGGGGTCGAGTGCGTCATCGTCTGCAACGACGCCACCGTCAAGGGCGGCACCTACTTCCCGGTCACGGTCAAGAAGCACCTGCGTGCGCAGGAAGTGGCGCAGCAGAACCGCCTGCCCTGCGTCTACCTGGTGGACTCGGGCGGCGCCAACCTGCCCAACCAGGACGAGGTGTTTCCCGACCGCGACCACTTCGGCCGCATCTTCTACAACCAGGCCAACCTCAGCGCGCAGGGCATCCCGCAGGTGGCCGTGGTGATGGGCTCGTGCACGGCCGGCGGCGCCTACGTGCCGGCCATGTCGGACGAGACCATCATCGTCAAGGAGCAGGGCACCATCTTCCTCGGCGGCCCGCCGCTGGTGAAGGCCGCCACGGGCGAGGTGGTCAGCGCGGAGGACCTGGGCGGCGGCGACGTGCACACGCGCCTGTCCGGCGTGGCCGACCACCTGGCCGAGGACGATACCCACGCGCTGGCGCTGGCCCGCGGCATCGTGCAGACGCTCAACTGGCGCAAGCCCCAGCCGCTGGCCCTGCGCGCCCCGCGCCCGCCGCGCTTCGCGCCGGAGGAACTGCACGGTGTGGTGCCGCTGGAAGCCGACGGCACGCCGGCGCGCAAGCCCTTCGACATCCGCGAGGTCATCGCCCGCATCGTCGACGACAGCGAGTTCGACGAGTTCAAGTCCCGCTACGGCACCACGCTGGTGTGCGGCTTCGCGTGGATCGAGGGCCAGCCCGTGGGCATCGTGGCCAACAACGGCATCCTGTTCGCGGAGAGCGCCGACAAGGGCGCGCACTTCATCGAGCTGTGCTGCCAGCGCAAGGTGCCGCTCGTCTTCCTGCAGAACATCACTGGCTTCATGGTGGGCCGCAAGTACGAGAACGAGGGCATCGCCCGCGCCGGCGCCAAGATGGTCACGGCCGTGGCGTGCGCGCAGGTGCCCAAGTTCACGGTGATCATCGGTGGCTCGTTCGGCGCCGGCAACTACGGCATGTGCGGCCGCGCCTACTCGCCGCGCTTCCTCTGGATGTGGCCCAACGCGCGCATCAGCGTGATGGGCGGCGAGCAGGCGGCCAGCGTGCTGGCCACCGTGCGCCGCGACGGCATCGAGGGCAAGGGCGGGCAGTGGAGCGCCGACGAGGAGGAGGCCTTCAAGGCGCCCATCCGCAAGCAGTACGAGGTGCAGGGGCATCCGTACTACGCGTCGGCGCGGCTGTGGGACGACGGGGTGATCGACCCCGCGGACACGCGGCGGGTGCTGGCGCTGGGCTTGAGCGCGTCGCTGAACGCGCCCATTCCGGATGCGAAGTTCGGCGTGTTCCGGATGTGACGTGGCAGCCATGAGCCCTCTCGACATCACCCGCGACGGCGCCGTCGCCCGCGTCTTCCTCAACCGCCCCGAGGTGCGCAACGCGTTCAACGAAGGCGTCATCGCGGAGCTCACGCAGGCCTTCACCGGGTTCGCCGCCGACGAATCGCTGCGCGCCGTCGTGCTGGGCGGCCACGGCAAGGCCTTCTGCGCGGGCGCCGACCTGGCGTGGATGCGCGCGATGGCCGACTACACGTGGGAGCAGAACCGCGCCGACGCGCAGGGCCTGGCCGACATGCTGCACGCCATCTGGTCCTGCCCGGCGCCGGTGGTGGCGCGCGTCCACGGCGACTGCTACGCCGGCGGTGTGGGGCTGGCCGCGGTGTGCGACGTGCTGGTGGCGGCCGAGGGCGTCCACTTCTGCCTGAGCGAGGCCAAGCTGGGCCTGCTGCCCGCCACCATCGGCCCCTACGTGGTGCGCGCGCTGGGCGAGCAGGCGTCGCGCCGCTACTTCACCACGGCCGAGCGCTTCGACGCGGCCCGCGCGCACGCGCTGGGCTTCGTGCACGAGGTGGCGCCGGCCGACCAGCTGGACGCCCGCGTGCAGGCCATCGTCGACGCCTGGACGGCCAACGGCCCGGCCGCCGTGCGCGCCTGCAAGCGCCTGGTGCAGGACGTGGCGTCGCAACCCATGACCCCGGAGCTGCGCGCCGACACGGCGTGCCGCATCGCGGACATCCGCGCCAGCGACGAAGGTCGCGAGGGCGTGCAGAGTTTTCTCGGCAAGCGGGAGCCGGCCTGGCGCTGAGGAATCGGCCAGGCGCGGGTCCCATCCATCGATGACCACCAGGAGGACATTGACATGAAGAAGACGATCACCGCCGCCACCGCGGCCGCCGCAGTTCTGGCGGGCGCGCTCGCAGGGCCCGCCACCGTGCAGGCCAAGGGCGTGAAGGGCATGGGCGACTGGGAGACGACGCTCAAGCCGCGCGACATCGACGGCGACGGCCAGGTGGACGCCTGGTACGACACCACGCTGAACATCACCTGGCTGGCGGACACGCAGCCGGCCGGGCGCAAGAGCGGGTGGCAGCCGGCCATGGAATACATCGCCAAGCTCAACGTCAAGGGCGTGAAGGGCTGGCGCCTGCCCACGTTCCACGACCTGGGCGCCCCCGGCTGCCAGTTCAGCGACGACGGCGGCACGGACTGCGGCTACAAGCCCGACCCGTCCTCCAGCGACATGGCGCACATGTACTACGTCACGCTGGGCAACAAGGGCGCGCCGGACGACGGCTGGGGCCTGGTCAACACCGGCCCCTTCAAGAACCTGAAGCCGTCCCTGTACTGGACCGACATCGAGTACCACCCGCCCGGCGAGAGCTGGTCGTTCCAGTGGGACGAGGGCCGGCAGCAGCGCCACCACAACAAGTACAACTTCTGGTCCTGGCCCGTGCACGACGGCGACATCCCGCACGTCAACCTGCCCGGCCAGGTCGACTGAACTTCCGCGCGCCGCGCCACTCCCTGCACCATGCCTGCCCGGTCCTTCCGCGTCGCGGCCCCCCTCCTGCGCGCGGGGGCGCTGGCGCGCGCGGGCGGCGCGGACGCCGCCCTGCGGATCGCGCTCGGCCTGCTGCTGGCCACCTCGGTGGTGCTGCCCGCCGGCGCGCCCGCCTCGCCGTCGGCCCAGGAGCCTCTCGCGGCCACGCTGCGCGAGGAGGTGCTGATGCTGCCCAAGCCCGGCCCGCAGGGCGCGGAGCCGGTGGAGCTCGAGACCACGCTGTTCCGCCCGCCGGGCGACGGCCCGTTCCCGCTGGTGCTGATCAACCACGGCAAGGCCACGGGCGATCCGCACCTGCAGGGCCGCACCCGCCTGCTGTATCCGGTGCGCGAGCTGCTGGCGCGGGGCTACGCGGTGGCCACGCCCATGCGGCAGGGTTTCGCGCGATCGGGCGGCCACTACGTGGGCAAGGGGTGCAACGTCGAGCGCAACGGCCAGCTGCAGGCCGACGACGTGCAGGCCGCGCTGCAGGCGCTGTCGCACCGGCCCGACCTGGACACCCGCCGCGTGGTGGTGATGGGCCAGTCGCACGGGGGGCTGACCACGCTGGCGCTGGGCGCGCGACGCCTTCCCAACGTCGTGGGCCTGGTGAACTTCGCGGGCGGCCTGAAGCAGGGCACCTGCCCGGGCTGGGAGACGGGGCTGGCGCGCGCCGCCGGCCACTATGGCGCCGCCACCCAGGTGCCCAGCCTGTGGTTCTACGGCACCAACGACAGCTACTTCGCCCCGTTCGTGTGGCACGGCATGTTCGACGCCTACACCGCGGCCGGCGCGCAGGCCCGCCTGGTGGACGTGGGCGCGTTCGCCGACGATTCGCACACCCTGTTCGGCTCCAGCGCCGGCGTGCCCGTGTGGCTGCCCGAGATGGACCGCTTCTTCCGCCAGCTGGGCCTGCCGTTCGACGTCAAGTACCGCGTGGTGCTGGCCGACCACGATCACCCGGTGCCGCCCCCGTCCGATTTCGCGCCGCTGGACGACGCCACCCGCCTGCCGTTCGTGGGGGCCGGCGGCCGCCGCGCCTACGCGCAGTTCCTGGCCAGCGCGCCCCCGAAGGCCTTCGCCATCGGCCCCAACGGCGCGTGGGTGTGGAGCGGCGGCGTGCCCGATGCGATGGCCCAGGCCCTGTCGCGCTGCGCCGCCGCCTCGCCGCGCGGCGCCTGCGGGCTGTACGCGGTCGACGACCAGGTGGTGTGGACCGGTACCACCGACACCGCCACCGCCACCGCGACCACGCCCCCCACGATCACGACGGCCTCGACGACGGCCTCCCAGACTTCCCTGCCCAGCCTCCATGACCACCCCTGACGACCGCAGCGCCGCCGCCGCCCCGATGTTCACCAAGATCCTGATCGCCAACCGCGGCGAGATCGCCTGCCGCGTGGCCGCCACGGCGCGGCGCATGGGCGTGCGCACCGTGGCCGTGTACTCCGACGCCGATGCCGATGCGCGCCACGTGCAGGCCTGCGACGAGGCCGTGCACATCGGCGGCCCGGCCCCGCGCGACAGCTACCTGCGCTGGGAGCGCATCCTGGAGGCCGCGCGCGCCACGGGGGCGCAGGCCGTGCACCCGGGCTACGGCTTCCTGAGCGAGAACGAGGATTTCGCGCGCGCCTGCGCCGACGCCGGCGTCGTGTTTATCGGCCCGCCGCCCGGCGCCATCCGCGCGATGGGCCTGAAGGCCGAGTCCAAGCAGCTGATGGAGAAGGCCGGCGTGCCGCTGGTGCCCGGCTACCACGGCCGGGACCAGGATC
>FTBV01000851.1_pt1 | contig 54138 bp, 45 predicted proteins | sample 1639281 | NCBI WGS metagenome assembly FTBV01 (sample SAMEA3914864, study PRJEB12502) | metagenome | biome: forest; material: soil | place: USA | collected 2012-03-12 | depth 0.3 m | reverse complement strand
GCCGAACTTGGTGGACAGCACCGTGGTGATGGCCGCCGTCAGCGTGGTCTTGCCGTGGTCGACGTGGCCGATCGTGCCGACGTTGACGTGCGGCTTGGTCCGTTCGAATTTGCCTTTTGCCATCTTGCGCTCCTGGTCAAGCGTGAGAACTAACGATTGGTGGTGCCCATGGCGCGGATCGAACGCGCGACCTCCCCCTTACCAAGGGGGTGCTCTACCACTGAGCCACATGGGCATCGACACGGGCCTGGACACGCGGTTCGCGACGGTTGTCGCTTCATCACATGCCCAGGCCGCTGTCGACCTGGTGTCTTCCTTCCTGACCGCAGGCTGCTGGAGCGGGAGACGGGAATCGAACCCGCGTCATTAGCTTGGAAGGCTAGGGTTCTACCATTGAACTACTCCCGCCCGGGAGCTGCTCCGTCCTGACTGCTGTCTTCCTTGCTGCCGTCCGGTGCGGTCTTCGCTATGGTGGAGGAGGCTGGATTCGAACCAGCGTACGCGTAAGCGGGCAGATTTACAGTCTGCTGCCTTTAACCACTCGGCCACCCCTCCGCAGCGAAGCCCGTCACTATACCACGGAATTCATGAGTTCGCCACTGTGCCCGCCGAAGCCGCTCCAAGGCTGGCCAAACCCCGCCTGTCAGCCGTGCGACCACCAGTCGACGTGGCCGGCCGTCGCCGCGAAGTGGCTGCCGTCGGCCATGAACTCGCGCTTGAAGTCATGGGACGGGTGGCGGGCCCGCAGCACGCGGCAGGCGGCACCGGGCGGGCAGGCGGCATCGAAGAAGGCCTGCGCCGGCTTGCCCCACAGCAGGAAGGGGGGGGCCGGATCGCGCGTCGCCAGCGCCTGCACGACCTGCGACGTGAGTGCCTGCCAGCCGCACGCCAGGTGGCTGCCCGCCGCGCCCACCTCGACCGTCAGCACGGGGTTCAGCAGCAGCACGCCCTGGCGGGCCCAGTGGTCCAGCGTCCAGCGCTCGGGCGGCTGCCAGCCGGGGCGGTCGGCCTTCAGGATCTCGAAGATGCGGCGCAGCGACACGGGCTTGCCGTGGCCGGCGGAGAACGCCAGGCCGTCGGCGTGGCCGGGGCGCGGGTAAGGATCCTGGCCGAACACCACCACGCGCACCTGGTCGGGCGCCAGCGCGCGCAGGGCGCGGAACGGGTCGGGCGGGGCGATGTCGCGGTCGCCGGAGACGGCGGCCACCGCCTGGGCCACGCGGGCCTCGGCGTCGGGCGTCCAGCCGGGCAGCACGGCGCGCCAGGCGACGGGCAGCGAGGCGAACGCGGCCGGCAGGTCGGCGGCGGTTCGCACGAGCGGTGCCGCAGCGGCGCCCGCATCGACGCCGCCCGGCGCGTCGAGCGCCAGCTCGCCCTGGCCCGGCTGCCGGCCGCTCACGGCGCGCCGAACAGCGCCTCGAGCGCCACGCCGGGATCGTCCGCCCGCATGAAGGCCTCGCCCACCAGGAACGCGTGCAGGCCGGCGTCGCGCATGCGGGCCACGTCGTCGGGCGCGAGGATGCCGGACTCGGTCACCAGCAGGCGGTCCGGCGGCACGTCGCCCATCAGCTCGAGCGTGGTCTCCAGCCGCACCTCGAACGAGCGCAGGTCACGGTTGTTGACGCCCACCAGCGGCGTGCGCAGGCGCAGCGCCCGGTGCAGCTCCACGCGGTCGTGCACCTCCACCAGCACGTCCAGGCCGAGCTCGTGGGCGCAGGCCTCCAGCTCGTTCATCTGGCCGTCGCCCAGGCAGGCGGCGATCAACAGGATGCAGTCGGCGCCGATGGCCCGGGCCTGCACCACCTGGTACGGGTCGACCATGAAATCCTTGCGCAGCACCGGCAGCGGGCAGGCGGCGCGGGCCTGCTGCAGGTAGGCGTCCGCGCCCTGGAAGAAGCGTTCGTCGGTCAGCACCGAGAGGCACGCGGCGCCGTGGGCGGCGTAGGCGCGCGCGATGTCGGCGGGCACGAAGCGCTCGCGCAGCACGCCCTTGCTGGGGCTCGCCTTCTTCACTTCCGCGATGACGGCGGGCTTGCCCGTGGCCACGCGCGCGCGCAGCGCGGCCGCGAAGCCGCGCTGGTCCGCGCCGCGCTCGGCGGCCTGGTCGCGCAGGTCGCGCTCGCCCACGCGGCGGCGGCCGGCGGCCACCTCCTCTTGCTTGACCTCGACGATGCGGCGCAGGATGTCGGGCGTGCCCGCCGCGCTGCCGGACGGGGCGGCGTCGGCGCGCTGCAGTCCACCGCTCATGCCGCGTCCGCCTTCAGCTTCTGCGTGGCGGCCACCACCTGCGCCAGCTTGGCCTTGGCCGCGCCAGAGGCCACCGCCTCGCGCGCGCGCTTGACGCCCTCGGTCACGGAGCCGGCCACGCCCGCGCAGTACAGCGCGGCACCGGCGTTCAGCAGCACGATGTCGCGCACCGGGCCGTCCTCGTTGTCCAGCGCGCGCCGGATGCAGGCCACCGACTCGGCCTGGTCGGCCACGCGCAGCACGCGCGTGTCGTACACCGGCAGGCCGAAATCGCTGGGATGCACGGTGTACTCGCGCACCTCGCCGCCCTTCAACTCGCCGATCATCGTCTCGCCGGACAGGGAGATCTCGTCCATGCCGTTCATGCCGTAGACCACCATCACGTGGTCGGAGCCGAGGCGCTGCAGCACGCGCACCTGGATGCCCACCAGGTCGGGGTGGAACACCCCCATCAGCTGGTTGGGCGCGCCGGCCGGGTTGGTGAGCGGGCCCAGGATGTTGAAGAACGTGCGCACGCCCAGCTCCTTGCGGACGGGGGCGGCGTGCTTCATCGACGCGTGGTGGTTGGGCGCGAACATGAAGCCCACGCCGGTCTCCTCCAGGCAGGCGGCCACCTGCGCCGGGCTGAGGTTGATGTGCGCGCCCAGCGCCTCCAGCACGTCGGCCGAGCCGGAGGTGGACGACACGCTGCGCCCGCCGTGCTTGGCCACGCGCGCGCCCGCGGCGGCCGCGACGAACACGGACGCCGTGGAGATGTTGAACGTGTGCGAGCTGTCGCCGCCCGTGCCGCAGACGTCCACCAGGCGCGACTTGTCGCCGAGCGGCACCGGCGTGGCGAACTCGCGCATCACGCTGGCGGCCGCGGCAATCTCGCCGATGGTCTCCTTCTTGACGCGCAGGCCGATCGTGAGTGCGGCGATCATCGTGGGCGTCATCTCGCCGCGCATGATCCGCCGCATCAGGTGCAGCATCTCGTCGTGGAAGATCTCGCGGTGCTCGATGACGCGGGTGAGGGCTTCGGTGTCGGTGATGGGCATGGGGCCTCAGGGGGTCAATGCGGAGCGGATTTCCACGATGGCGTGCTCGATGTCGGCACGCGACACGTCCAGGTGCGTGACGAAGCGCAGGCGGTACTGGCCCGTGCACCACACGCCGCGCTCGCGCAGGCGCTCGATCAGCCGGTTGGCCTGGCCGCCCCACTTCGGGCCCGACAGGGCGCGCACCAGATCGGTGGCCAGGTCGACGAAGACGATGTTGGTCTCGGGCGGGGTCACCGTGACGCCCGCCAGGCCGGCCATGCCCTCGGCCAGCATGCGGGCGTTGGCGTGGTCCTCGGCCAGGCGATCCACGTGGTGCTCCAGCGCGTGCAGCGCGCCGGCCGCCAGGATGCCGGCCTGGCGCATGGCGCCGCCGGCCATCTTGCGCACGCGGTGCGCGCGCTGGATCAGCTCGGCCGAGCCCACCAGCGCGGAGCCCACGGGGGCGCCCAGGCCCTTGCTGAAGCAGACGGAGACGGTGTCGAACAGCTGCGCCACGTCGTGCGCGTGCGCCCGCGCGTCGCCGCCGTCGGCCTCGGCCATGGCCACCGCGGCGTTGAACAGCCGCGCGCCGTCCAGGTGCGTGCCCAGGCCGCGCGCGTGCGCCAGCGTCGTGGCCTCGCGCAGGTAGGCGAGCGGCATCACCTTGCCGCCCAGCGTGTTCTCCAGGCACAGCAGGCGGGTGCGGGCGAAGTGCGCGTCGTCGGGCTTGATGTTGGCCTCGATGTCGTGCAGCGACAGCGTGCCGTCCGCCTGGTGCGCGATCGGCTGCGGCTGCACCGAGCCCAGCACCGCGCCGCCGCCGCCTTCCCAGCGGTAGGTGTGCGCCATCTGGCCCACCAGGTATTCGTCGCCGCGCTGGCAGTGGCTCATCAGCGCCGCGAGGTTGCTCTGCGTGCCCGACGGCATGAACAGCGCGGCCTCCTTGCCCAGCATCTGCGCGATGCGGTCCTGCAGGGCGTTGACGCTGGGGTCGTCGCCGAACACGTCGTCGCCCACGGGCGCCGCGTGCATCGCGTCGCGCATGGCGGGGGTGGGCTGGGTGACCGTGTCGCTGCGCAGGTCCACGGCGCGCAGCGCCGTCGCCGCGGCCCCGCTGCCGGCGGCCGTCCGCTGGCCGGGTGCGTTGTCGATGTTCATGGTTCAGTGTCCCTTCGGCTGGGCCCGGCCCATGGCCAGGAAGTTGCGCAGCATGGCGTGGCCGTGCTCCGACAGGATGGATTCGGGGTGGAACTGCACGCCTTCCATCGGCGCGTCGGTGCCGGCCAGGCCGCGGTGGCGCACGCCCATCACCTCGCCGTCCTCGGACCGCGACGTGACGAGGAGCTCGGCCGGCATGCTGGCGGGCTCGATGGCGAGCGAGTGGTAGCGCACCACGCTGAACTCGCGCGGCAGGCCGGCATACACGCCCTCGCCGTCGGTGCTGAGCGTGCTGGCCTTGCCGTGCATCTGGCGCTGCGCGCGCACGATGTTGCCGCCCAGCGCCGCGCCGATGCTCTGGTGGCCCAGGCACACGCCCAGGATGGGCAGCTTGCCCTGGAAGGCCTGGATGGCGGGCACGCAGATGCCCGCCTCCGCCGGCGAGCACGGGCCGGGCGACAGCACCAGGCGGTCCGGGGCCAGCGCGCCGATCTCCTCCAGGGTGATCTCGTCGTTGCGCGCCACGCGCACGTCCTCGCCCAGTTCACCGAAGTACTGGACCAGGTTGAACGTGAACGAGTCGTAGTTGTCGATCATCAGCAGCATCGGGGGCTCTCCACGGGCCAGGGCTGTTGGTTGGGTCGGGTGGCGGCCGCCGACGCGGCGCGGCCCGGGCGGGCCGGGCGCGCGGCATCCCCGCGGGACGCCCCCTGAGCGTATCAGCGCGGCACGGCGGCCGCGCGGCTCACCGGAACCCGGCCGCGCTCATGCGGTCGAGCTTGGCGGCGTAGAGGTCCTTGTCCGACCGCTTGGTGCTGTTCTCCATGGCCAGGGCCAGGTGCTTGCGCGCGTCTTCGTAGTCGCCCAGGCGCACGTCGGCCTGCGCCAGCCAGAAGTGGAACTCGTGGTAGTCGGGCTCGCGCCGCAGCTCGCGCTGGAACTGCGCGCGGGCCCCGGCGTAGTCGCCCTTGACCATGGCCAGCTGGCCCAGCACGAAGAAGTGGAACGGCGGGTAGGGCTCGATCTGCTCCAGGCGGGCGTCGAGGATGCGGGCTTCGTCTACGCGGCCCTGGTCGCGCAGCGACTGGGCCAGGTTGCCCACCATGCGCGGGTTGTCCGGGTCGTGGGCGGCCACGAAGCGCAGCACCTGCTCGGCGCGCGCCGGCTCCTTGTGGCGCAGGTACACCACGCCCAGCGTGTTGTAGCTGCTGAGGAAGTTCGGGTCCTGGCGGATGGCCTCGCGGGCGTACCAGTAGGCGTCGTCCACCTGGCCGGCCACCAGCGATTCGGCGGCGCGGTTGTTCATGAACATGGCCAGCACGGTGTTCTCGCCAATGGCGCGCGTGTGCATGCCGGCCACGTCCTCGGCCGGCAGGAAATCCACCACCTTCTGGACGGCGCGGTCCAGGTGCTCGCTGACCATCGCCATGCGCCGGCCCAGCACCACGTTGACGTGGCCGCTGAGGAAGTACATGTCGCCCGCGCGGCTCCACACCTCGTCGGTGCTGACCGACTGGAAGGTGACGGCCAGGTCCATCTCGCGGGCCAGCGCCGCCGTCAGCAGCACCAGCGACAGGCAGTTGCCGCGCCGCGCCTCGAACGCCTGCGCGGCGGTGCGGGTGCTGGACGCCTCGTAGTCGAGTTTCAGGCGGCCGCGGGTGAAGAGGTCGTCCAGCAGGCGGTCGCGCGCCGCGGCGGAGTACACGCCGCTCGGGTTCTGGCGCTTCAGGAACTCGCGCATCTCCGGCGTCACGGCCATCACCTGGCGGGCGTCGATGGGCGCGCTGGGCGGCTGGAAGCCGCTGTCGGTGTACAGGGCGTCGGGCACCGCGCCCACCGGCGTGGTGAGGGTGGCGCAGCCCGCCAGCAGCAGTGCCGCGGCGGTGGCCGCCGCGAGCAACGCGCGGCCGGCCCGGGGGGATCGGTTCAGCATGGGGCGTCTTCCTTCCGTGTCATCGTAGGCCGCGCCGCGGCGCGCCACAAGCGTCTCAGAAGCCTTCCTCGACCAGCTCGGCGGCCCGCAGCAGCGCGCGCGCCTTCACCTCGGTCTCGCGCCACTCCATCTCCGGGATCGAGTCTGCCACCACGCCCGCCGCGGCCTGCACGTAAAGCGTGTTGTTCTGCACGATGCCGGTGCGGATGGCGATGGCCACGTCCATGTCGCCGGCGTAGCTGAGGTAGCCGCAGGCGCCGCCGTAGATGCCGCGCTTGACGGGCTCCAGCTCGTCGATGATCTCCATCGCCCGGATCTTGGGCGCGCCGGTGAGCGTGCCGGCCGGGAAGGTGGCGCGCAGCACGTCCATGTTCGTCATGCCCGGCTTGAGCAGCCCCTCGACGTTGCTGACGATGTGCATCACGTGCGAGTAGCGCTCCACCACGAACGCCTCCGTCACCTTGACGCTGCCGGTCTGCGCGATGCGGCCGATGTCGTTGCGCGCCAGGTCGATCAGCATCAGGTGCTCGGCGCGCTCCTTCGGGTCGCCCAGCAGCTCGTGCTCCATCGCCACGTCGGCGTCCGGCGTGGCCCCGCGCGGGCGCGTGCCGGCGATGGGGCGGATGGTGATCTTGTCGCCCTCGGGCACGCGCTCGTGGCGCACCAGGATCTCGGGCGACGCGCCCACGATCTGGAAAGTGCCCATGTCGTAGAAGTACATGTACGGCGACGGGTTGAGCGACCGCAGCGCGCGGTACAGGCTGAGCGGCGACTCGGTGTAGCGCTTCTTCAGGCGCTGGCCGATCTGCACCTGCATCATGTCGCCGGCCGCGATGTACTCCTTCGAGCGCTCCACCGCGGCGATGTACGCGTCCTTCGTGAACTCACGCTCCACCGAATGCGAAGCCCCGCGCTTCACGGCCGGCGCCGTGACCGAATAGCGCAGCTTGTCCGCGAGCTCGGCCAGCCGGCGCTTGGCGCGGAAGTAGGCCTCCTGCTGCGACGGGTCGGCGTAGACGATCAGGTACAGGCGGCCCGACAGGTTGTCGATGACCGCCAGCTCCTCGGTCTGCAGCAGCAGGATGTCGGGTGTGTCCAGGCCGCCGGCCTTCCGCGCCTTGGCCAGCTTGGGCTCGATGTAGCGCACGGCGTCGTAGCCGAAGTAGCCCGCCAGGCCGCCGCAGAAGCGTGGCAGGCCGGGCCGCAGCGCCACCTTGAAGCGTGCCTGGTAGGCGGCGATGAAGTCGAGCGGGTTGCCGTCGTGGGTCTCCACCACGGCGCCGTCGGTGATGACCTGCGTCTGCCAGCCGGTGGCCTGCAGGCGCGTGCGGGCGGGCAGGCCGATGAACGAGTAGCGCCCGAAGCGCTCGCCGCCGACGACGGATTCCAGCAGGAAGCTGTGCGGCTGGCCGCCGGCGAGCTTCAGGTACAGCGACAGCGGCGTCTCGAGGTCGGCGAACGCCTCGGACATGAGCGGGATGCGGTGGTAGCCCTCGGCGGCGAGGCTCTTGAATTCGAGTTCGGTGATCACGGGATGGGCCTTGGCAGGAACAGGACGCACCGGGCACGCGCGCACGAAAGGCGCGGGCGCGGCGGGGGCGGGGGCAAGCGCGCCAGGGTCGCCAGGGCCAGGCTCCCCGGTCGTGCGACCGCACCGGGCACGCGGTGCCGGGTGAACGTGGGGTGGGGGCGGGAGCCATGGACAAAGTCTAGCAGTCCGCGCATTAGTGCCGGATCAACCGCACGGGGCGCGTCGCCGCGCCGACACGGGCCGCCGCCCGCGCGTTACGCTGGCCGGCACGACACTTGCATCAGTGTCACAAGTGGATACACTCGCCGTCCTCCCGAACCGTTTGGGAGCCGGACACCGAGCCTACATATGACCATCCTGGGAAGCTCCATCCGCCTTGCGCTGGCCACCGCCGGCCTGGCCCTCCTGTCCAACGCCGCGCTGGCGCAGGCCGCCGCGCCGGCCGCACCCGCTGCGTCGCCGAAGTCCGGCGAGGCTGCCGAGCGCATGCAGAAGGCCGCCAACCAGCCGCTGTACTGGATCAAGGTGCTGGCCGACAAGCCCGCGCCCAAGGCCGCGTCCAAGCCCGCCGCACCCGCCACGGCGCAGGCCGCCGCGCCGACGCCCCGCCCGGTGGCCACCGCGGCCGTGGCCCCGGCCAACCCGGCCGCGGGCTCCGTCGTGCGTCCGGCACGCCAGAGCGATGCGACCGTGGTGGCCGCCGCCGCGCCCTCACCCGCCCCGGCCCCGGCCCTGGCGCTGGATGCCGCCCCGATGGAGACGGGCGGCGGCACCCCCGCAGGCGCGGCCGTCGGCGCCGTGGTGGCGTCCGGCGGTGACGCCGCCCCGGCCGTGGCCGCCGTCGCCGGCATCGCCGCGCCCGGCCTGGCCCCGGGCGCCGCGCTCGCCACCGTGCCGATGCCGGAGATGGACCCCGAGCCCGACGCTGGCCTGGTCCTGATGTCCGCCGTGGACCCCGAGTTCCCGCAAGCCGCGATGCGCCGCCTGCGCAAGGGCAGCGTCGAGGTGCGCTTCGAGGTGGCCGCCGAAGGCCAGGTCACCGATGTCTCGGTGCTGAAGACCTCGAACAAGCAGCTGGACGACGCCGCGATGGACGCCGTCCGGAAGTGGAAGTTCAAGCCGTCCAACCGGGGCCACGCGGCGTCGGTGGAGCTGGCGTTCAACCTGGATACCTGAGCGCGGGGATCGCGTCGATGCGGTCCACCACGGCGTCCGCGCCGGCGTCCTGCGCCGGCTCGCCGTGGTTGTAGCCGTAGCCCACCAGCACCACCGGGCAGCCGGCCGCGCGCGCCGCGTGCACGTCGTTGCTGGAATCCCCCACCATCCAGGTGCGTGACGGCACCACGCCGAGCGCCTCGCACGCCCTGAGCAGGGGCAGCGGGTCGGGCTTGCGGCGCTCGAACGAATCGCCGCCGTACACCACCTCGAACGACGGTGCCAGGCCGGTGGCCTGCAGCAGCGCGCGGGCGAACGCCACCGGCTTGTTGGTGACGCAGGCGAGCCGCCAACCGCGGGCACGCATCGCGGCCAGGCCTTCCGCCACGCCCGGATAGACGGTGACGGCGCGGCCGTTCGCCTGCCCGTAATGGTGCAGGTAGCGGGCCCCCGCGTCGGCCAGAAGGTCCGCGTCGCCGCCCACGTGCGCCAGCGTGGACGCCAGCAGGTGCTCGGTGCCGCGGCCCACCGTGCGGGCGATGAACGCGCGATCGACGCCGGGCAGGCCGAGGTCGCGCAGGGTGGCGCCGAGCGCGATCTCGAAGTCGCCCAGCGTGTCCACGAGGGTGCCGTCGAGATCGATGATGGCGGCGGAGAAGGCGTCCGGGTGCATGGCCGGGAGTCTCGCCGACTCGCCGACGCGCCGCCACGCGAAGCCGCCCGCGCGGCCCGCCGCGCCTACTTCGGCGCCGCGGCCGCCAGCTTCTGCGCGTCGGCCAGGTGGTGGTTGAGCGTCGACGAGGCCTTGGCGGCCCAGTCCTTCAGGTCGGCCGCCTGGCCGGAGACGCTCTCGATGGCGTACGTCTGCAGGTCGATCTGGTGCTGGTGGATCACGATGCCCTCCAGCCAGGCCTTGTCGAACGACGGCCCTGTCGTGGCGTCCAGGCCCGTGAGGGCCGCCTGGTGCGACGGATCCGGGCCCTTGGGCAGCGTGGCCTGGTGGGCGGAGGCCAGGGTGACGATCTCGGCGTTGGCCACGGTGTGGTCGCGCACGAGCGTCTCGGCGAAGGCCTTCACCTCGGGGCGCGTGGCCTTCTGCACGGCGATCTCGGCGGCGCGCAGCTGGAACTTGCCGCTGGCGGAGGCCTTGGCCAGGAAGCCGGCGTCACCGGTCTGCGAGACGCCGCCACCAGCCGCGCCCGCACCCTCGCTGGCCGCGGCCGCGCCCGCGGAGGCGCCTGGCGCGCCGCCCAACGCGGCGTCCGAGCCCGCCGGGGACGACGCCAGCGACGCCGGGGCGTCGCTGGCGGGCAGCGCTTCGGGGGCGACGGCCGAGGAGGCGCCGGTCCCCGCCGTGGTCGGGATCGGCGGGCCGGCGGCATCGGTGCCCGGGCGCGAGCAGCCACCCAGCGCCAGCGCGAGGAACGCGGCGGCCAGGCAGGTGGTGGCGCGAGCAGCGGCGGCGGGCGCGGGGATCTCGGTCGGGGGCATGCGGTCTCCAGGGTCGGCGCGGCCGGGGGAGCCGCGTCGGCGAGGGGCACGGCGCATGCCCAGCAGGGCGCCCGCGGGGCGCCTTCAGCCGCCCTGACGCCAGGGGGCGAACCACCCCAGCCCGGCCGTCGTCGCACCGGGCGTCGCGCCTCGCCGGGGACGGTATTCCGCGCCCACCCAGCCGTCCCAGCCGTGCTGCAGTGACAGCCGGTCGATCTCGGCGAACAGCCAGTCGTGCCGGAGCTCGCCGGTGTCGGGCTCGTGGCGGTCCGGCACGCCCGCGATCTGCAGGTGCCCCACGCGGCCGCCGGCCAGCGCCTGGCGCAGCTGCACCGTCACGTCGCCCTCCACCACCTGGCAGTGGTACAGGTCCAGCTGCACGCGCAGGTTGGGGCTGCCCACGTGCGCGACGGTGGCGTGCGCGTGGTCCTGCCGCTGCAGGAAGTAGCCGGGGAAGTCGCGCGGGTTGATGGGTTCCACCAGCACCTGCACGTCGTCGGGCGCGGCCTGCGCGGCGGCCCACGCCAGGTTGGCCTCGAAGGTGGCCTGCAGCCGCGCGCGGTCGGCGCCCGGCGGCGCGATGCCCGCCATCGCGTGCACGCGCGGGCAGCCCAGCGCGCGCGCCCACACCAGCGCGCGCTCGAAGCCGCGACGGAACTCGTCCTCCCGGCCCGGCAGGCAGGCGAGGCCGCGCTCGCCGGCGTCGAAGTCGCCCGGCGGTGCGTTCAGCAGCACGTGCGCCACGCCGGCGTCGGCCCGGCGCGCGGCCAGCTCGGCCGCGGGCACCGCGTACGGGAACTGGCACTCCACGCCGGCGAAGCCGTCGCGCGCCGCGGCTTCCCACCGCTGCGCGAACGGCAGGTCGGCGTACAGCAGGCTCACGTTGGCGGCGAAGCGGGGCATGGTCCCGGAGCTTACGGCGAGAGCCGCCCATTGGCGCAGAGACAGGCGTAGAGTCAGGCGATGCGCGACCGTTCCGCGTCGCGCCGGCGGTGCGTCGCGCGGATCTTCCATGCCCCTGATCGCCTTCCAGCAACCCACCCGTTCGCTCCAGCGGCTGGCCCGCTGGTTCGGCGCGTTCGCCCTGCTGTTCGCGGGCGTCATCGCCTGGCAGTCGTGGCACGCGGTGCGCAGCGACGAGATCAGCCAGCTCGCCACCGCCACGCAGCTGGGCGCCCGCGCGCTGGACCGCTACTTCGCGCAGCTGGACGCCGGCCTGCGCGGGCTGGGCCCCCAGCTGCTGCGCGGCGACGGCACGGGGCAGATGGTGGAGCCGGCCGTCGCGCACGCGCGCCTGCAGGCCTTCCACGCGCTGCAGCCCGACCTGGCGGGCGTGGCGCTGATGACGCTGGACGGCCGCATGCTGGCCAGCTCGCTCGCGGCCGACACGTCGGCCGTGCCGCCGCTGCCGCCGGGCACGGCGCTGGAAGACTTCGTGCGCCAGGGCGCCAGCGGGCCGGCCGTGCTGGTCGGGCGCGCGGTGATGGGGCCGATCACCCACCGCTGGATCGTGCCGATGATGGTGCTGCTGCGCGACGGCACCGACGCACCGCGCTACGTGCTGGTGGCCGGCCTGCCGGTGGACCTGCTGCAGTCGTTCTGGGGCGACGCGCCGCTGATGCAGCATGCGTTCGTGGCCCTGGTGCGCGACGACGGCTACCTGGTGAGCCGCTACCCGATGCCGACCGATGCGGTGCCGGACACGCTGTGGTCCAGCCCGCGCACGGGCGCGCTCGCCCGCTACCTGGCGGCCAATGGCAACCCGCGCCAAGGTTACTTCGAGGGCGTCGCGCAGCAGGATTCCCTGGAGTCGGGATTCCTGTTCCGCCGCCTGCAGCACTATCCGCTGACGATGTTCGTCGCGCTGCCGCTGCGCGAGTACCGCACGCTGTGGTGGCACGGCGTGCGCGTGCCGGCGCTGCTGCTGGCCTTGCTGGCGCTGGCGGGCTTCGCCGCGTTCCGCTACACCTTCGCGCAGCAGGCGGCCTGGAGCGAGGAAAGGCGCGCCACGCTGGAGGCGCTGCACGCCAGCGAGGCCGAGCAGCGCTACGTGCTGGACCGCATGCCCGCCGGCGTGGTGCTGCACGACGGCACGGGCGCGGTGCAGTGGTGCAACGGCCCAGCGGCGCGCCTGCTGGGCATCGGCCGGGACCAGATGCGCGGCCTCACGCACCACGACGCCGTGTGGCACTTCGTCACCGAGGACGGAACGCGCATGCCCGCCGCGGAGATGCCCGTGGGCCGCGTGCTGCTCACGGGCCAGGCGGTGGCCGACATCGTGCTGGGCGTGCGACGCCCCGCGGGCGGCGACGTGGTCTGGCTGATCGTGCACGCCTTCCCCGACCGCGACCCGGACGGCACGCTGCGCTCCATCCTCGTGTCGTTCGTCGACATCACCGCGCGCCGCCACGCCGAGCGCACGCTCGCCCACAGCGAGCACACCTACCGCATGCTGTTCGACAACAGCACCGACGGCGTGTTGCTGGCGCGGCCCGACGGCACGGTGCTGGCGGCCAACCCCGCGGCCTGCACGACGTTCGGGCTGGCCGAGCGCGAGCTGCGAGCCCGCGGCCGGCAGGCCGTGGTGGACGAGGACGATCCCGCCCTGCAGGCGATGCTGGCGCAGCAGCAGCGCGACGGCCGCGCGCACGCGGTGCTGCGCATGCGGCGCGGCGACGGCACGCGTTTCGAGGCCGAGGTGTCCACCACGATGTACGCCGACGCCGACGGCCTGCCGTGCTGCTGCGTGATCGTGCGGGACGTCACCGATCGCCGCCTGGCCGAGGCCGCGCTGCGCGCGAAGGCGCTGGCCGAGGAAGCCAACCGCGCCAAGAGCAATTTCGTCGCGCGCATGAGCCACGAGCTGCGCACGCCGCTCAACGCCATCCTCGGCTTCTCGGAGCTGCTGGCCGCGGACGCGGATCCACCGCTGGCTCCCGAGCAGCGCGAGCGCGTGCGCCACGTGCAGCGCGCCGGCGAGCACCTGCTGCGCCTGATCAACGACCTGCTGGACTTGTCGCGCATCGAGGCCGGCGCCCTGAGCGTGGAGCTGCGCGATGTCTCGCTGGGCGACGCCGTGCGCGACGCCACCCGCGAGCTGGCCCCGCTCGCCACCGCGGCCGGCGTGACGATCGAGGTGCAGGACGCGCACCCCGGCGCCGGCCGCGTGCACGGCGATCCGCTGCGCCTGCGCCAGGTGGTGCTGAACCTGCTGTCCAACGCCATCAAGTACAACCGCCGCGACGGGCGCATCGTGGTGCGCATCGCCGAAGGCGAGAACCGCCGGCCGCGCCTGGTCGTGACGGACACGGGCCTGGGCATGACGCCGGGGCAGCTGTCCGGCCTCTACCAGCCCTTCAACCGCCTGGGCCGCGAGGGCACGGCCATCGAGGGCACGGGCATCGGCCTGGTGGTGACCCGCAGCCTGGTGGAGATGATGGGCGGCACGCTGCTGGCGCGCAGCCGGCCCGAGGTGGGCAGCCAGTTCATCGTGGACTTCGCGGCACCGCCGGCGGAGGGCACGGACGACATGCCCCGGGGGGTATCTGGCGAGGAGGCACAGGCGGGCGCACCCGCGATGGCGGCCCCTGCGGCCCCCGCCGCATCGGCGTCAACGGCGGCACCGACCGAATCGGCGGCCTCCGGCATGTCGCCGGCGCCAGTGGTGCAGGTGCTCTACATCGACGACGACGAAGTCAACCGCGTCCTGATGCGCGCCTTCTTCGCGCGCCGCCCCGACCTGGCGCTGGCCACGGCGGAGGACGGCGCCACCGGCCTCGCCCTGGCGGCCGCGTTGCGGCCCGCCCTGGTGCTGATCGACCTGATGATGCCGGTGATGAACGGGCTGGAGGTGCTGGCCGCGCTGCGCGCGGATCCGCGCCACGCGCGCACGCGCTGCATCGCCGTGTCCGCCAACGCGATGCCCGACGAGATCGAGGAGGCCCTGGCCGCGGGGTTCGACGCCTACCTCACCAAGCCGCTGGCGTCCGAGGCGCTGATGGGCGCCGTCGACCAGTTCCTGGCGGCGGACGCCCCGGTGACGGCGTCGCCCGCCGCGGACCTCAGGCCTGGGGCCTGACGCCCACCTCCACCGACGGCGCGTCGTTGGCCACGTCGTCGTGGCGCGCCAGGTAGACGGTGAAGCCGCTGGCGTCCGTGTCCCGCCACGACATGACGCAGCGCCAGCCGGCGTCGGCGGCCAGCTTGCGGAACGCGGGGTCGGCGTACTTGTAGGCGTTCTCGGTGTGGATCGTCTCGCCCGCCCCGAAGTCGAAGCGCTGGCCCTGCACCATCACCGCCTGCGCGCGATCGCTCACCAGGTGCATCTCGATGCGGCCCTCGGCGGCGTTCCAGCGGGCCTCGTGGTGGAAGGCGTCGAGGTCGAAATCGCCGCCCAGCTCGCGGTTGATGCGCGCCAGCAGGTTCAGGTCGAAGGCGGCGGTGACGCCGCGCGCGTCGTCGTACGCGGGCACCAGGCGCGCCGGGTCCTGCGTGGTGTCCACGCCGATCAGCAGCCACGCGCCCGGCCCCAGCGCCTGCGCGAAGTTGCGCAGCAGCGCCACCGCGGCCTCGGGCGTGAAGTTGCCGATGGTGGATCCGGGGAAGAACCCGAGGCGCGGCGAGCCGTCGTCGCCCGGCACCTCGAACGGGCGGCTGAAGTCGGCCACGATGGGCTGCACCGGCAGGCCGGGGAAGTCGCGGCGCAGCCCGGCCACGGCGTCGTGCAGGAAATCACCCGAGATGTCGACCGGCAGGTAGCGCGCGAGGTGCGGCATCGCGTCCAGCAGCAGCCGCGTCTTGACGCTGGCGCCGCTGCCCAGCTCCACCAGGCTGGCGCCCTCGCCCACCCGGGCCGCCACCTCGGGCGCCAGGTCGGACAGCAGGCGCGTCTCGGTGCGCGTGGGGTAGTACTCGGCCAGCTGCGTGATGTCCTCGAACAGCTCCGAGCCGCGGCGGTCGTACAGCCACAGGCAGGGGATGGCCTTGCGCGGCGAGGCCAGGCCGGCCAGCACGTCGCGTTCGAACGCGGGGTCGACCGCGGGGGCGGGGGTGGGATGCATCTTGGCCGGCAGCGTACCCGGGCCCGTGCGCCGCAGCAGGGCCGGGGTGGCGGGGCGCCGCGGATCGATCTGGTCCAGGGTGTCGAGCGTCATCGGGCGTCCTTCGCGAGCCGCAGTCCGGTGAACTGCCAGCGCATGCCGGGTTGGAAGAAGTTGCGGTAGCCGGCGCGCAGGTGGCTGCGCGGCGAGGCGCACGAGCCCCCGCGCAGCACGTACTGGCCGTTCATGAACTTGCCGTTGTATTCGCCCACTGCGCCTGCGGCCGGGCGGAAACCAGGGTAGGCAACGAACGGGCTGGCCGTCCACTGCCACACGTCGCCGAACATCTGGCGCACGCCGGGCGCCCCGGGCATCGGGTCGGGCGCCGGGCGCCAGTGGCCGCTCTCGACGAAGGGGCCCGCCACGGGCACCTCGCGCGCGGCATGTTCCCACTCGAACTCGGTGGGCAGCCGGGCACCGGCCCAGCGGGCGTAGGCGTCGGCCTCGAAGAAGCTGACATGGCACACCGGTGCGTCGGGCACCAGCGGCTGCAGGCCGGCCAGCGTCATCACATGGGTGGGCGGCGCATCGGCACCGGCGGGACGGCCCGCGGAGATGCCGTCCGCATCCGGCGCGGCCTGCCAGTAGCCGGGCGCCTGCCAGCCGTTCGCCTGCACCGCGTCCCAGCCGTCGGACAGCCAGTGCGACGGGTCGCGGTAGCCGCCCGCGGCGATGAAGGCGAGCCAGTCGCGGTTGGTGACCGGGCGCGCGGCCAGCAGGAACGGGCGCAGTCGCACGTCGTGGCGCGGGCCTTCGTGGTCGAAGTGGAACGCCGGGCCGGCTTCGCCGATGGTGGCCTCGGTGGCGTCGAAGGCGATCCAGGGCGGGTCGGCGGCGGTGACAGGGGGACCGGCGGTGGCGGTGGCGGTGGCGTTGGCGGTGGCGCTGGCGGCAGCCGCGGCGGAGGTCGCGACCGCCGAGGCCGTCGCGCCGCCGGGGGAGGGCGCCATCGGCCGCACCGCGGGCCGCAGCGGGTTCTGCGCGAACAGGTGCAGCAGGTCGGTGAGGATCAGCTCCTGGTGCTGCTGCTCATGCTGCAGGCCCAGTTCCACCAGCGCGGCCGCGCCGGCGGGCAGCGGTCCGGCCATCAGCGTGGCCATGTGGCGGTCGACGTGCGCGCGGTACGCCAGCACGTCCGGCAGCGCGGGGCGCGTGAGCAGGCCGCGGCGCGGGCGCTCGTGGCGCGGGCCCACAGCGTTGTAGTAGGAGTTGAACAGGAAGCCGAAGCGCGCGTCGAACGGCCGGTAGCCCGCCAGCGAGGGCGTGAGCAGGAACTGCTCGAAGAACCAGCTGGTGTGGGCCAGGTGCCACTTGCCGGGGCTGGCGAACTCGGCCGACTGCGCGGTCAGGTCGGCGTCCGACAGCCCTTCCACGAGGGCGAGCGTGGCCTGGCGAACGGCGGAATAGCGCTCTGGCAAGGCAGCGGTGGCGTCGTGGGTCATGGCGGGGCCGGCGTGCCTGGGGCGGCCGACGGGCGACGGGGAGGGCGGAGCGTACGGGACGACGGCGTCCGCCATCGTGACAGGGTCATCCGCGTGGCAACCGGCGTGCCGGGGCGCGGTTGACGGCAGCGCCACCGGCCGCTCGGCCAGGCCAGGCGACGCGCCGCCCGGCCTTCAGGCGAGCGCCGTGCGCATGGCCGCGATGGCCCGCGGGTAGTCGCCGCCGCCGAAGATGGCGCTGCCGGCCACGAAGGTGTCCGCGCCCGCGTCCGCCACCCGGCGGATGTTGTCGGCCTTGATGCCGCCGTCCACTTCCAGGCGGATGTCGCGACCGGACGCGTCGATGATCTTGCGAAGCCGTTCCACCTTGCGCAGCGCGGAGTCGATGAACGACTGGCCGCCGAAGCCCGGGTTGACGCTCATCACCAGCACCACGTCCACCTTGTCGATCACCCACTCCAGCACGTCCACCGGCTGCGCGGGGTTGAAGACGAGGCCGGCCTGGCAGCCCTCGGCGCGGATCAGCTGCAGCGTGCGGTCCACGTGCGTGCTGGCGTCGGGGTGGAACGTGATGATGTCAGCACCCGCTTTCGCGAAGGCCTGCGCCAGCGCGTCCACCGGCTGCACCATCAGGTGCACGTCGATGGGCACCGGGCGGCCGTCCGGCGTCACCGCGTGCTTCTTGAGCGCCTGGCACACCATCGGGCCGAACGTCAGGTTGGGCACGTAGTGGTTGTCCATCACGTCGAAATGGATCCAGTCGGCGCCCGCGGCGATGACGTCGCGCACCTCGTCGCCCAGGCGGGCGAAGTCGGCGGAGAGGATGGACGGGGCGATGCGGTGGGTGCGGGCCATGGCAGCAGGTGCAGGTGGATCGGAGAAGGTGGGAGGGTCAGCGCATCAGTCGTGCCAGCCCGCATGGGGCAGCGGAGGGTATTCGCGCTGGCAGTCGGGCTGTGGATCGATCACCAGCACGGGCGCCGCGCGGCCGCGGACGTGCGTGGGGATGGGCTGGTGATCGACGGCGACCACATCGCGGACCCCGAAACGCGCCATCGCGCGCAAGGGCATGGTCCAGCCGAGTGCGCCGGCGCGCTCGATCGTCCGGTCGCCCGCGCACAGCATGCGTGGATCGACGCCGAGCGTGGCATACAGCTGCTGCTCGCGCAGGACCAGGGCCTGCTGCATCGTGTGGAAGGCGGCGAGCTGGTCGGCGGTCATCTGCTCGAGGCCGTCGATGTGCTCGCTGGCCGGGCTGCCATGCCAGCCCACGCTCGCGCCCGCGGCGATCACTTTCTGGCGCGCCGCCGGGAACAGGTAGTTGGCACAGGACGACGCGCACAGCCCCGTGACGACCAGCGACAGGCCGCGCGCGTGGATGACCTGCGCCAGGCGGAGGGCCGCGTCGACATCCCCCCCGCGCGAATCGATCGCCATCCAGGCGGGCGCGGGGCGCAGGCCGTCCAGCCGGTGGATGAAGGCATCGACGGATGCCGGGGTCAGGTCGCCAGTGAAGCGCGGTGGGCCCTCGGGGGCCGGCCGCGACGCGCCTAACGCGGCCAGCGCCACCGTGCCGGCTGCGGCGCCGGCCCAGGTCGCGGCATGGCGCAACAGGCGGGCGAAGGGGGTCCAGGCGGGCATGGCCGCGATTATCGGCGCCTGCGTGCGCGCCACTCCTAGAATCGGCGGCATGTCCCAGCCCGATTTCCGCGTCGCCGTGTCGACGCAGTTCCTGCCCGACCAGTCCTCGGCCGCGGACGACGTCTACGCCTTCGCCTACACCATCACCATCCGCAACGCCGGCGATTCCCCAGGGCAGGTCATCGGCCGCCACTGGGTGATCACGCACGGCAGCGGCCAGGTGGAGGAGGTGCGCGGGCTGGGCGTCGTCGGCGAGCAGCCGCTGCTGCAGCCGGGCGAGCAGCACGAGTACACCAGCTGGACGCGCATCAGCACGCCGCGTGGGCGCATGCACGGCGTGTTCTTCTGCATCACCGACGACGCGCGCTGGTTCGAGGCGCCCATCGCGCCGTTCGAGCTGGCGGTGGCGCAGGCGCTGCACTGACGCGCCGGCGCGGCATGCGCGCGGCGGTGCTAGCTTCTGTCGCGGGGGCCGGCGGCATCGCCGGGGCCCGTGGCCGGTGGCTCCGCCGGCGGTTCCGGGCGGCGCGTGCGCATCGTCCAGCCCACCACGAACAGCAGCACGGCCAGGGCCAGCAACGCCTCGAACGCGATCCAGAACATATGAGTCTTCGCCTTGCGCGCACGGCCGCGCCGCTCATTCTAGGGACGTTGGCGGCCTGCTCCTTCATCCCGGCCACGGCCCCCACCGCCCCCTCCTCCGCGCCGGGGGTGACGGCCGTGCCCCCGGGTCCGGGCCAGGCGCCGGGCCCGGGCGTGCCGGGCGCGCTGCCGCCCGAGGTGCGGCTGCCCGGCGAGCCCGATCACCCGCATGCGCGCTGGGTGCCCATCGCCTTCGACGAGCTGCCCGGCTGGCGCGGCGATCGCCTGGTGCAGGGCGGGTGGCCGGCGCTGCAGCGCGGTTGCCTGGCGCCGCCGGCCGCCTGGCGGATGCTGTGCGCCGAGGCGCTGCTGGAGCCCCCCGCCGACGACGCCGCCGCGCGCCGCTGGCTGGAAGCGCGGCTGCAGGCGTACCGCGTGGAATCGGTGGGCGGCGACGCCACGGGCCTGGCGACAGGCTACTTCGAGCCCCTGGTGGAGGCGCGGCGCCGGCCGCAGGGCGCGTTCCGCACCCCGCTGTGGGCCCCGCCCGCCGACCTGGCCACGCACCGGCCCTGGTACACGCGCCAGGAGATCGACGACCTGCCGCAGGCGCAGGCCGCGCTGCGCGGACGCGAGATCGCCTGGGTGGCCGACCCGCTGGACGCGCTGGTGCTGCAGGTGCAGGGCTCGGGCCGGCTGCACGTGGTGGAACCCGATGGCCGCGACCGCGTCGTGCGCCTGGCCTATGCCGCGCACAACGACCAGCCCTACCGCTCCATCGGCCGCTGGCTGATCGACCAGGGCGAGCTGAAACCCGGCGAGGCGTCGTGGCCCGCCATCAAGGACTGGGTGAAGCGCAACCCGCGGCGCCTGCCGGAGCTGCTCTCGGCCAACCCCCGCATGGTGTTCTTCCGGGAGGAGGCGTTGCCCGACCCGGCGCAGGGCCCGCGCGGCGCGCAGGGCGTGCCGTTGACGCCCGGCCGGTCCATCGCCGTGGACCCGGCCGCCGTGCCTTATGGCGGCGCGGTGTGGCTGGACACCACCGAGCCGCTGTCGGCCCGGCCCCTGCAGCGCCTGGTGATGGCGCAGGACACGGGCAGCGCCATCACGGGCGCGCCGCGGGCGGACTTCTTCTGGGGCTGGGGCGACGACGCCGAGGCGCAGGCGGGCCGCATGAAGCAGCCGCTGCGCATGTGGGTGCTCTGGCCGAAGGGCTGAAAACGGAACGGCCCGCGCGCGGCGGGCCGTGGCAGGGCCGGGCCCGGGGCCCGGCAGCCGGTGCGATCAGCGCTTGGACGCGCGGCGGCGCCAGGCCACCAGCGGCAGCACGCCCGCCAGCATCAGCAGCGCGCCGGCGGGTTCCGGCACGGCGGAGACGCTGACGTTGTCGATGAACGACGTGCCGTCCCGCGTGGCCTGGCCCAGGAATTCCAGCGTGAAGCTGCCGGCGGCCAGCCCCGTGAGCGACAGGGTGTGCGTGGCCCACGCCTGGCCGGGGTTGGTGCTGTAGGTGCCCACGACATTGCCGTCGACCAGCACCTCGTAGGTGTGCGCGTCGTAGCCGGCGCGGCCAGCGTCGGACCACGTGAGCGTGTACGCGCCGCCGGCGAAGCCGGTGAGCGATTCGTCCAGCGCCGACGCGTTCTGCAGGCCGGCGATGGCGTCGCCCAGCTCGGGATGCGCGCCGCCCAGCTGATTGGGCGTGCCCCAGGCATTGCTGCCCGACAGGATCATCTGGCCGGAACCCGTCCAGCCCACCACGGTGCCGCAGGCGAGTGCCGGGTACGCCATGTAGCAATAGCTGCCGTCGGCGCCGGCGCCGTAGTTCGGGCCGGCGGCCTCGAAATCGCCATTGGACAGCAGGTTGGCGGCGTGGGCGCCGGCGGACACGGCGGCCAGGCCGGCCGCGAGGCACGCTGCGCGCGCCAGGTTCTTCTGGATGGACATCACGATCCCTCTGTCGTTGTTGTTCGCGATCGCGAGCGGTGCCCGTGATCGACCCTCCACAATGGATGCAGGCAGGCCGGCATCTCCTGTCGATCGAGCATGGTCGGGCCTGGCTCGTCAGGCGTCAATCGACGCTGGATGGGGGTTTACCCTTGGTTGTGACAGGCGTCACGAAAACGCTTGGGTTTGGCGCTCAGCGGCGGCGGACGCGGACCTGCAGGTCGGTGTCGCCGGAGGCGGCCGCGCCGGTGCCGCCACTGCCGCCACTGCCGCCACTGCCGTCCGCCGCGGGCGCCGGCGCGAGGCGGGCCACGGTGGTCCAGGTGTCGAACGGCAGCCGCAGCGTGGTGGCGGCGGAGGCGTCGCCGTCGGCCACCGACAGCGCCAGCGCCACCTCCGCGCCACCGCTCCAGCGCGGCGTGGCCCGCAGCTCGCGGACCTCGTGGTGCACGTCGTCGTGGCTCACCACGCCCTGGCCCTGGGCCGTCCACACGTGGTCATAGGCGCGGGTGGTGCGGTCCATGACCAGGCGCAGCGCGGCCTCCACGCCGTTGGTGGCGCGCACGGAGCCGATCGGCGTGGCCGGCGCGGCGTCCCCCGAGCGCACGGCGGACCAGCCGGGCGGCACGGGGTGGCGCGTGCCGACCACCAGCCCGGTACCCGGTGGGGAGGTGCCCACCACCAGGCCGGTACCCGGCTGCGGGGTGCCCGGCGCGTCGCCCGCGGCGCCCTCGGCGGGCACGCGGCGCCAGTCGATCCAGAACCCGGCGGCGGGCACCGGCGCGCGCGCGTCCGCCGCCGCGGCCGCGCACGCCGCGGCCGCCAGGAGCCCGGCCACGGCCCGCCTCGCCAGGCGCGCCCTCATCCCGCCACCTCGCCGTCGGTGGCGGTGGCCGCCGTGCTGGCTGCGGTGCCGGCAGCCGCCGGCTCGTCCCGCTGGAACAGCGCCGCGCGGAACCGGCCTTGCGCCTTGGCGCGGTACATCGCCACGTCGGCGTTGGCGATCAGCTGCTCCGGCGTCTCGCCGTCGCCCGGGAAGATGGAGATGCCCGCGCTGAAGCCGACGTTCACGGCGCGGCCGTCGATCGTGTACGGGCGCTTCATCTGCATCAGCAGCTTGTCGGTGAGCTCGATGGCGTTGCGCGGGCCGTCGTGCAGGGCCTCGGCCACTACGATGAACTCGTCGCCGCCCAGCCGGCCCAGCAGGTCGCTCTCGCGCAGGCAGCTGGAGAGGCGCTGCGCGATCTGGCGCAGCAGCTCGTCGCCCGCGGCATGGCCCATGGTGTCGTTGATCGGCTTGAAGCCGTCCAGGTCGATGAAGACGACGCCCACCGACCACTGCTGGCGCGCGGCCAGCGCCACGGAGCGGCGCAGCGCCTCGGTGAGCGCGGCGCGGTTCATCAGGCCCGTGAGCGGGTCGTGTTCCGCCAGCGTGCGCAGGCGCTGCTCCAGGCGCTGGCGTTCCGCGAGTTCCTTGCGCAGTTCGTCCGTCTGGCGCGCCACCGCGCGGCGCAGCGTGCGGTTCCACAGCAGCAGCCCGCCCATCAGCAGGCCCGTGGCGATGGCGCTGACGCCCAGCACCCGCTGCACCTCCGGCCGCTGCCACCAGGCCAGGTCGGACAGCGGCACCCAGCGGGCCACGAGCTTCTCGCGCTCCGCCTCCGAGATCTGCGCCAGGCCCTTCTCCAGCACGCGGCCGAACAGCGGCCAGTCCTTGCGGTAGGCCAGCGTGAGCGTGGAGTAGTAGGCCAGCTCGCCCGCCACGCGCAGGCCGGCGATGTGGTCGCGGCCGATCAGCCAGGAAGCGGTGGCCAGGTTCACCACCACGGCATCGAGGCCGCCCACGGCCAGCTCGCGCAGGGCGTCGGCGGCCACGTCGGCGGGCACCAGGACCGCCGAGGGCGCGGCGTCGGCCACGTACGCGGCGGTGGCGGAGCCGCGCTCCACGCCCACGCGCTGGCGGTCCAGCGCGGCCAGGTCGCCGCCGCGGCGGTCGTCGCGCCGGCGCAGCACCACCGCCGGCGAGCTGACGTACGAGCTGGTGAACGAGAGGAACGCCTCGCGCTCGGTGGTGGGCCGCAGCGACGTGAGGAGGTCGATCTCGTGATGGCGGATGCGGTCGATGTTGCCGGTACGGTCGCCCGCGGCCACCGCCTGGAAGCGCAGGCCGGTGTGCTGGTGCAGCAGCTCCAGCAGGTCGGCGGACAGGCCGCGGTGCTGGCCCTGGTTGTCGATGAAGCTGAACGGCGGGAAGTCGCGTTCGGGCGCATACAGCACCACCGGGTGCCGTTCGACCCACTGCCGCTCTTCGGGAGTGAGCAGCACGTCCGCGTCGGCGCGCGCCAGCCCCGGCGCAGCGAGGGCCGGCAGCGAACGGAACAGGTCGCGGCGATTCATGGCGGGAGGGGACGGCCCGGCGCCGGCGTTGGCGCAAGGGTCCGGCGTTGGCCTTTCCAGCTTCTGGCAGCCCTGCAGTATGCGGCGGGCCCGCGCGTCACCCACACGACGCGTGTCCCGATCCTGCACCCAATCGCGGGCCGCTGGGGTCGGAAAACCCGGCAGTTTGACGCGGCCCCGCCTATTCCTCGGGCTGCAGGTGGCCGAGCGGCAGGGCCGCCCCCGCCTTCACCTCGCCCAGCGAGAAGCTGGTGTGCAGGTCCTTCACGTTGGGCAACCTGAACAGCGTGTCCATCGTCCACCGCGAGTAGGCGTCCAGGTCGGTCACCAGCACCTGCAACTCGAAGGTGCCGGCGCCGCTGATGTAGTGGCAGGCCACCACCTCGGGCAGGTCGCGGATCGCCTGCTCCAGCGCGCGGGTGGCGTCGGCGTTGTCACGGTCGGTGTCGATGCGCACGAAGGCCAGCACGCCCAGGCCGATGCGGCGACGGTCGATCTCGGCGCGGTAGCCGGTGATCACGCCGATCTCCTCCAGGCGGCGCACGCGGCGCCAAGTGGGGGCGGCGGACAGGCCGATGCGGGCGGCGAGGTCGGCGTTGGACTGGCGCGCGTCGGCCTGCAGCGCGGCGAGGATCGCGATGTCGTAGCGATCCAGTGCGCCGGGATCGACGGGTTTCGAGAGGTGCGCGGGTTTCGGCAAGAACTTTCTCCTTGTCGCCATTGTGGCGCAAGTTCCTTTCGCTCTCACCCCCTTCGCGCAGCCAGAACGCAAGCACGTGGCGCGCCTTTTTCCCTACACTTCGTCGGCCTTTTTCCTGCCGGGATCCCCCATGAACGCTCCGTTGCCAGACGCCGTCCGCCGCGCCCTCGAAACCGTGTCGCTGGACGACAAGTACGCGCTGGACACCGGCCGCGCCTTCATGAGCGGGGTGCAGGCGCTGGTGCGCCTGCCGATGCTGCAGCGCCAGCGCGACGCGCGAGAGGGGCTGAACACCGCCGGCTTCATCAGCGGCTACCGCGGCTCCCCGCTGGGCGGCTACGACCAGGCCCTGTGGAGCGCCAAGAAGCACCTGGCCGCGCAGAACATCGTGTTCCAGCCCGGCGTGAACGAGGAGCTGGGCGCCACCGCCGTGTGGGGCACGCAGCAGCTGGACCTCTACCCGCAGACGAAGAAATTCGATGGCGTGTTCGGCATCTGGTACGGCAAGGGCCCCGGCGTGGACCGCACCTGCGACGTGTTCAAGCACGCCAACATGGCCGGCACCGCGAAGCACGGCGGGGTGATCGCCATCGCCGGCGACGACCACGTCTCCAAGTCCTCCACCGCGGCGCACCAGAGCGACCACATCTTCAAGGCCTGCGGCCTGCCGGTGTTCTTCCCGTCGTCGGTGCAGGACATCCTGGACATGGGCCTGCACGCCATCGCGCTGTCGCGCTTCTCGGGCGTGTGGTCCGGCATGAAGACGATCCAGGAGGTGGTGGAGTCGGCGTCGTCGGTGGAAGTGGACCCGGAGCGCGTGAAGATCGTGATGCCCGAGGACTTCGCGATGCCGCCGGGTGGCCTGCACATCCGCTGGCCCGATCCGCCGCTGGAGCAGGAAGCGCGGCTGATGGACTACAAGTGGTACGCCGCGCTGGCGTACGTGCGCGCCAACAGGCTGAACCACAACGTCATCGCCACGCCGCAGGACCGCTTCGGCCTGATCGCCAGCGGCAAGGCCTTCAACGACCTGCGCCAGGCGCTCGCCGACCTGGGCCTGGACGACGACACGTGCCGCGCGCTGGGCGTGCGCGTGCACAAGGTCAACGTGGTGTGGCCGCTGGAATCCTCGATCGCGCGCGACTTCGCCCAGGGGCTGAAGGAGATCCTCGTCGTCGAGGAGAAGCGCCAGATGATCGAGTACCAGCTGAAGGAGCAGCTGTACAACTGGCGCGCCGACGTGCGCCCCGTGGTGCTGGGCAAGTTCGACGAGACCGAGGGCGAGGCGAGCGGCGGCGAGTGGGCGTCCCCCAACCCGTCCGACAACTGGCTGCTGCGCCCGAAGGCCGACCTGACGCCGGCGATCATCGCCAAGGCGGTGGCGCGCCGCCTGAAGAAGCTGGGCGTGCCCGAGGACATCGCGCGTCGCATGGACGAACGCATCGCGGTGATCGAGGCCAAGGAGCGCCAGCTGCTGGTGGTGAAGACCGCCGCGGCCGCCGGCGCCGGCGTGGGCGACCGCACGCCGTGGTTCTGCTCGGGCTGCCCGCACAACACGTCCACGAAGGTGCCCGAGGGCTCGCGCGCGGTGGCCGGCATCGGCTGCCACTACATGGTGAACTGGATGGACCGCTCCACCAGCACCTTCACGCAGATGGGGGGCGAGGGCGTGACGTGGGTGGGCCAGGCGCCCTTCACCACCGACACGCACATCTTCTCGAACCTGGGCGACGGCACGTACTACCACTCGGGCCTGCTCGCCATCCGCCAGGCGCTGGCGTCGAAGGTGAACATCACCTACAAGATCCTGTTCAACGGCGCGGTGGCCATGACGGGCGGGCAGCCGGTGGACGGGCAGATCGACGTGCCGTCGATCACGCGCGAGCTGGAGGCCGAGGGCGTCAAGCGCATCCTGGTGGTGAGCGACGAGCCTGCCAAGTACAACAACGGGGTGCGGTTGGCGGAGGGCACCACGGTCCATCATCGCGACGAGCTGGACGCGCTGCAGCGTGAGCTGCGCGAGGTGGAAGGCGTGTCCGTCATCGTCTACGACCAGACCTGCGCCACCGAGAAGCGGCGCCGCCGCAAGCGCGGCACGATGGCGGCCGAGCCGCGCCGCGTGGTGATCAACGAGCTGGTGTGCGAAGGCTGCGGCGACTGCTCGGTGCAATCCAACTGCCTGAGCGTGGAGCCGGTGGAGACGGAGTTCGGCCGCAAGCGCCGCATCAACCAGAACACCTGCAACCAGGACTTCTCCTGCGCCAATGGCTTCTGCCCGAGCTTCGTGTCGGTGGAAGGCACGATGAAGAAGAAGGCCGCCGCGAAGAAGGACGCCGCCGCGATGCCGGCCGTGCCGGACCCGGTGATCCCCGTGGCGCATACCGCCTGGGGTATCGTCGTCGCCGGCATCGGGGGCACCGGCGTCATCACCATCGGGCAACTGCTGGGCATGGCCGCGCACCTGGAAGGCAAGGGCGTGGTCACGCAGGACGCGGCCGGCCTGGCGCAGAAGGGCGGCGCCACTTGGAGCCACATCCAGATCGCCGAGACGCCCGAGGCCATCCTCACCACCAAGGTGGACACGGCCAAGGCCGAGGTGGTGATCGGCTGCGAGGCCATCGTCACGGCCAACCCGACCACGCTGTCGGTGATGCACGAAGGCCGGACGTACGTGGCGCTGAACACACACGGCACGCCCACGGCGTCGTTCGTCAACAAGCCCGACTGGCAGCTCCCGGGCGGGGCGTGCGAGGCCGCGGTGTCGGCGGCGGTGGGCGCGGGCAACCTGGGGGCGTTCGACGCGGAGCAGGTGGCGTCGCAGCTGCTGGGCGACTCGATCTTCACCAACCCGCTGATGCTGGGCTACGCCTGGCAGAAGGGCCGCATCCCGCTGGGGCATGCCGCGCTGATGCGCGCCATCGAGCTCAATGGCGTGCAGGTCGACAAGAACAAGGCGGCGTTCGAGTGGGGCCGTCGCTGCGCGCACGACCTGGCCGCGGTGCAGGCCCTGTTCGCCGCGAAGCAGGTGATCGAGTTCGTGAAGAAGCCGTCGGTGGACGAGGTGATCGCGCGCCGCGTCGAGTTCCTCACGGCCTACCAGGACGCCGCCTACGCCGCGTCCTACAAGCAGGTCGTGGACGGCGTGCGCGCCACCGAGCAGTCGCTGGGCATCCCGGGCACGCGCCTGACCGATGCCGTGGCGCGCAACCTGTTCAAGCTGATGGCCTACAAGGACGAGTACGAGGTGGCGCGCCTGCATGCGGACGCGTCCTTCGCCGCCAAGCTGTCGGAGCAGTTCGAGGACGGCTTCAAGCTGTCCTACCACCTGGCCCCGCCGCTGCTGGCCAAGAAGAACGCCAAGGGCGAGCTGGTGAAGCAACGGTTCGGCGGCTGGATGCGGCCCGCCTTCGGCGTGCTGGCCCGGCTGAAGGGCCTGCGCGGCACGGCGTTCGACGTGTTCGGCTACACCGAGGAGCGTCGCACGGAGCGCGCGCTGGTGGACGAATACCGCGCGCTGGTGGACGAGCTGGTGGCGGGGCTGTCGTCGGATCGGCTGGGCGATGCGGTGGCGCTGGCGAAGTTGCCCGAGGACATCCGGGGCTACGGCCACGTGAAGCACCGCCACCTGGCGGCGGTGAAGCCGAAGTGGGCGCAGATGCAGGCGGCGTGGCGGGCGGGTGGCGAGCGTGTCAGGCCTCAGGCCTGACGCCGAATTGGCCTCGTCCCCCACGCAGCCTCCCCATCTGCGGCATCCTCCTTCGATGCCCTCCTCCTTCGCCTATTCCGTCCTCGACCTCGCGCCCATCCCCCAGGGCCAGACGCCCGCCGATTCCTTCCGCCACTCGCGCGACCTGGCGCAGCACGCCGAACGCTGGGGCTACACGCGCTACTGGCTGGCCGAGCACCACGGCATGCCCGGCATCGCCAGCGCGGCGACGGCCGTCCTGATCGGCCACGTGGCCGCGGGCACTTCCAGGATCCGCGTGGGGGCCGGCGGCGTGATGCTGCCCAACCATGCGCCGCTGGTGATCGCCGAGCAGTTCGGCACCTTGGATGCGCTGTTCCCCGGCCGCATCGACCTGGGCCTGGGCCGCGCGCCCGGCTCGGACCAGGCGACGATGCGCGCGTTGCGGCGCACGCTGCAGTCCGATGCCGACGGCTTCGTCGACGACGTGATGGAGCTGCGCGAGTACTTCGCCGGCACCTCGCGCGAGGGCGTGCGCGCGGTGCCGGGCGCGGGCGCGGACGTGCCCCTGTGGATCCTCGGCTCCAGCCTGTACGGCGCGCAGGTGGCGGCGGCGCTGGGCCTGCCGTACGCGTTCGCGTCGCACTTCGCCCCGGCGCAGATGATGGACGCCATCGCGCTGTACCGGCGGCACTTCAAGCCCTCGCCGCAGCTGGCCGCGCCGCACGTGATGCTGGGCTTCAACGTCTTCGCGGCGGACAGCGACGACGCCGCGCGGCTGCTGGCCACGTCGGCGCAGCAGGCGTTCGTCAACCTGCGCAGCGGCCGGCCCACGCAGCTGCCGCCGCCGGTGGCGGGATATGCCGAATCGCTGGGGCCGGCCGAGCAGGCGCTGCTGGCCAACGTGCTGGCATGTTCGGCGGTGGGCGCGCCGCCCACGGTGCGCGACAAGGTGGCGTCGTTCGTCGAGCGCACCGGCGCCGACGAGCTGATGATCACCTGCAACATGCACGACCACGCGCACCGCCGGCGGTCGTACGAGCTGGCGGCCGGCGTGATGCGGGAGCTGGGGGCGGTGGCGGGCGGCGGGACGCGCGCGGGGGCCTGAAAGTCGGGCGGGGGAGGTCCCTGGGGCATGACGGTGCAGCCACGAAACCTCGCCGGCGGCGCGCCGCGCGCCATCGCCGCGCTTTTCCACCCACGACGCGCCGGCGCGTTGGCGCAACCCGCGCCACGATCACGCCAACCCCATTTCGCGGCCCGCCCTGGTGCGCGCCGCCCGCGCCGTGATCCAGTTCTCCCCGTCCCAATGGCAGCGCATCGGCCACGCCTCGCTGCAGGCCCGCTTCACCGCGCTCGCGCGCCACGTGCACCCGCGCGCCCCGCGGGCCGAGGTGCGCTCGCTGGGCGCCCACCTGGCCGCGCAGGCCGCGCGCGCGGCGGCCCACGGCCTGCCTGACGAAGCCGCCGCGGCCCGCTTCGCGCTGGCCGCCTGGTGGCTGGGCCCCGATTTCGACCGGCGCATCCCCGTCGTGGCGCAGGTGCTGGCGTCGCCGCTGTCGGCGGACATCCGCTCGCGCTTCCTCGTCCAGTTCGCGGCCGCCGCCTGGCATGCGCTGGCGAAGGCGGAGCTGGCGTCGTGAGTCCCGACGTCGACCCGGCGCTGCGTCCGTGGTCCGGCCTGCAGCCGCTCCAGGATGCGCTCGCCGGCGCCCGCGACGACGCGCTCACCCACCTGCGCAGCCTGGGCGCCGCCGTCGGCGATGGCGCGGCGGCGCTCCGGGACAAGGTGGCGGCGATCGACCTGCTGGGCTGCGAGGCCGCCGTGGCGGCGCTCGCCTGGCTCGCCGCGGACGACCTGCGTCCCGGCCTGCAGGGCCTGCAGCAGCTGCAGCGCGGCGCCCAGGCCGTTTCACAGCACTTCTCGCCGCACCGGACCGCGTTCTCGCCCTGCGTGCCCTGCCTGGGCCGCGGACCGGCCGCGGAGCGTGCGGCGCGCATCCGCCGGCGCCAGGCCCTGGCGGCCGCCGGCGCGCAGTCGCCCGATCCGGCGGCACGCACGGCCGCCGCGCGCCTGCTGGGCGATACCCGCGCGGTGGAACTCGCGCGGCTGTCCGACAACGCCTATGCGCAGTTCGATGGCCAGGCCACGCCCGCCGATCGCGCGCCTCCGGCGCCCTGGCGGGCCCTGTCGCCGGCCGAGGCCGGCATCGACGGCGGACTGCTGGAGGCGGCCAAGGCCGTGGTCTACCGCGCGCCCGACGACTTTCCTTTCGAGCCCCGCACCGTCATCGCTTTCCGGGGCACGACGCTGGACAAGGACGACCTGGTCGCGGACCACGACCAGGCACTGGGCCTGGAGGACAGCCAGTACGAGGCGGCCAAGAAGCTCGGGCGCGCGGCGGCCGCCCAGTGGCCCGACGCCATCGTCACCGGCCATTCCCTGGGCGGCGGCAAGGCCCAGGCGGCCGGCCTGGCGGGCCACCTGGCGGGCGAGCTGTTCAACAGCGCCACGCTGCACCCCGCCACGATGGGCGTGTCCGCCGACGCGCTGGCCGCCCAGGGGGCCGGCTTCGTGCAGTACCGCGCGGGCGCCGACGCGGGCTCGCCCGTGGGCGACCCGTTGACGGGGCTCGAGATGTCGTCCCGCCTGCAATCGTCGGTGTACGACGGCGCCGTGGGCCTGGAGGCGCTGGGGCAGGCCAACGCCCGTGCGCTCGACACGCTGGGGCTGGATCCCCTCCAGGCCGTGCCGCCTGAACTGCGCGACACGGCCCGCGCGGTGGGCACGCGGCTGCTCCACGTCACGGCACCCGAGGCCGCGCGCAACTTCGCGCTCAGCGGCGGGCGGTGGTACCTGCCGCCGCTGCTGGGCGAGGTGCGCGAGGTGCCTGTCCGCGACGACCAGGGCGCCCCGCCGAGCATCGTCGGCCACCACCTCATCGGCTCGATGGTGAACGGGCTCGAGGCCCGCAAGGCCGGCGACGTGGGCACGCTGCTGGCGGCCACGCGGCAGCCCGGGCCGGCTTCGGACTACCTGGGGCCGGGGCGATGACGACGGCGCAATCCGATCCCGCCGCGGCCCGTCTCTTCGACGCGCGCACGCTGTCAGAGCGCGCCTTCACCGATCCGCACGCGGTGGCGCTCGGCAACGCCGTCGAGGCCGGCGACCTGCAGGCCATCGCCCGGCTGCTGGCCCAGGGCGCCGACGCCCGCGTCGTGGGCCGGCGCGGCGTCACGTTGTCCCTGCTCGCGCTGCAGGCACGCCAGCACGCCCCCGAGGTGATGGAAGCGGTGCTGGTTGCCGGCGCGGATCCCTTCGCGCGCCTGGAAGACGGCAACGCCGTGCCCGAGTACGCCGTGATGCGCAGCCATGCCGATCCCGCGGTCGTGGACGTGCTGTTGTCGCATGGCGTGCCCGTCGACTGGCGCAACGCACGCTGGGGCGACGACGCGCGCACGCTGCTGATGCAGGCCCTGATGGGCCACAACCTGCCCGTGGCGGAGCTGCTGCTTCGGCGTGGCGCGGACATCGACCACGTGCGGCCCACCTGGGGGTCCGCGCTGCACGACGCGCTGGATGGCGGCGACGTGGCGTCCGCGCTGTTCCTGGTCGAGGCCGGCATCGACCTGCGCCTGGTGGACCACCCCCCGGCACGCCGCGGCCAGCCGTCGCATGCCACTGCGGTCGAGCGCTACTGCCTCGGGCCGCGCGTGCCGCTCGGGCCTCTGCAGCGACCCACCTGGCAACGGCTGGTGGCGGCGTTGGCGGCGCGTGGCGTCACGATGTCCTGCGGCGCGGGTTGAGGCAGGGGCGATCGCGGAGGACGCCAGCAGGCGCTGGAGGACCGGGGGGCCGCGGGTACAGTGCGCCGGATGTCCGCCGCGCCACCCGTGCCGCCCGCCTCGCCCCCGCCCCTGCCCGCGCCGCCCGTGCTGCAGCTGCGTGGGGTGTCGCGCCAATTCCCGGGCGGGCGCGTGGCGCTGGCGGACGTGGACCTGTGCGTGCGCGAAGGCGAATTCGTGAGCCTGCTCGGGCCGTCCGGCTGCGGCAAGAGCACCGTGCTGCGGCTGGCCTCCGGGCTGGACGAGCCCAGTGCCGGACAGGTGGTGCGGCCGGCGTCCGACGACTCGCCGGGGTTCGTGTTCCAGGACGCCGCGCTGATGCCGTGGGCCAGCGCGCGCGACAACGTGGCGCTGCCGCTGCGCCTGCGGGGCGTGCCGGGCGGCGAGGTGCGCGCCCGCGTGGACGGGGCCCTGCAGGCGGTGGGCCTGGCCGACGCGGCGGCCGCCGTGCCGCGCGAGCTCTCGGGCGGCATGCGCATGCGCGCGTCGCTGGCCCGGGCGCTGGTGACGCGGCCGCGGCTGTGGCTGCTGGACGAGCCCTTCGGCGCGCTGGACGAGATCACCCGCTTCGCGTTGAACCAGATGCTGCTGACGCTGTGCCAGCCGGGCGCGGCGGCCGCCGCCACGGTGGTGTTTGTCACCCACAGCGTGTACGAGGCCGTGTTCCTCAGCCAGCGCATCGTGGTGATGGCCCGGCCGGGCCGCGTGACCGAGGAGATCGCGGTGCCCGCGCCCTATCCGCGCGACGCCGCCTGGCGCGCCGCGCCCGCGTTCGCGGCCGCGTGCGTGGCGGTGTCGGCGGCGCTGCAACGGGCCAGCGATCTGTCCGAGGGCACGCTGGGAGCCCGCGCATGACGGCGCGCGCGATGCGCAGCGCGGCACGCCTGCGCGACCTGGCCGTGCCCATCGTGGCCGTGGCGCTGTTCCTCGCGGCCTGGGAAGGCGCGGTCCGGTGGTGGCACGTCCCGCCCTACCTGCTGCCCGCCCCGTCGCTGGTGGCCACCACGCTGGTGGCGCATGCCGACACGCTGCTGCCCGCCTGGTGGGTGACCGTGCGCACGACGCTGGAGGCCCTGGCGCTGGCCGTGGCGGGGGGTGTGGCGATCGCCGCGCTGTTCGCGCTGTCGCGCACGGCGGAGCGCGCGCTGGCGCCGTTCGCGGTGGTGCTGCAGGTGACGCCGATCATCGCCATCGCGCCGTTGATCATGATCCTCACCGACGACCCGCCCACCACCGTGCTGGTGTGCGCCTGGATCGTCGCGTTCTTCCCGGTGCTGGCCAGCACGCTGGTGGGCCTGCGCAGCGCGGACGCCCACCTGCGCGACCTGTTCCGCCTGCACCGCGCCAGCCGATGGCAGACCCTGCGGTACCTGCTGGTGCCCAGCGCACTGCCGTACTTCCTGGCCGGGCTGCGCGTGGCCAGCGGGCTGGCGCTGATCGGCGCCGTGGTGGCGGAGTTCACCGCCGGTGCGGCGGGACGCCAGACGGGCCTCGCCTCGCGCATCCTGGAGTCGATGTTCCGCACCGAGATCCCGACGATGTTCGCCGCCCTGGTCCTCGTGTCGCTCACCGGCATCGGGCTGTACGCGATGACCACGCTGCTCAGCCGCCGCCTGCTGGGGCGCTGGCACGACAGCGAGCGGGTCGGCTGAGGGCAGCGTCGCCGGCGCGCAGACGCGCCTGCAACGCCGTGATGCGCAGCCCCGCCGCGGCCGCCCGCGCGCGCCACGCCGGCGGCAGGCGCCAGGCGGCCTCCAGCCGCTGCAGCGCGGCGGCGCACTGCGCCGTGGCCGCGGCCAGGGCGCGCAGGCGGCGCGACAGGGCGGCGGCGGCATTTGCGTTCGCAGTCGCAACCCCTTTCGCAGGCGGGTCCGCGTCCGGGTCCGCGGCCACGTTCGCGTCCGGGTTCGCGTCCAGGATCGCCTCCCGGTCCGCGTCCGGATCAGCGTCTGTCACCCGGGCGGCGTCCTCGTCGCGGCGCGCGTAAGCCTCCAGCACGGCGAGCCGCTCGTCCAGGCGATCCAGGCGGCCCGTCGCCTCCTCGCGGGCGGCGGCCGCCGCAACGGCCAGGCGATCCGCCATCCGGCGCTGTTGCGCGGCGGCGTCGCGGGCGGCGTCCACGGCGACCGCGATCGCATCCGTGTCCCATTCTCCGTCCGTGATCGCGTTCACGCCGGCGTCCGCGCCCATCCGTGCGGCGCGCGGACCCGGGTCAGCCGCGGGCGCTTGCCATCCCGCCAGCAGCGCGGCCGCCTCGTCCAGGCGCCGCGCCAGCCCCAGGCAGCACTGCGCGGCCGCGTCGCCGTCCACCAGCAGCGTGCCATCCGCGAACAGGTACTGCGCGGCGTCCAGCGCCGCGCGCGCGTCGCGCACCAGTGCCTCCGCGCGGGCCTGCGCCAGGCCCGCCTCGCGCGGGCGCGGGCCCGACGCCAGCGCGCCCGCGGCGCGCGCCAGCGCGCGTGCGAATGCGGGCGCGTCCGCGAAGCGATGGGCCGGCGATTTGGCTAGCGCGCGCAGCAGCAGGCGATCCACCGCCGGGGCCAGCGGCGGGAAACCCGGCGGCAGGCGCGACGACGGCGCAGCCGGCGCCTCGCCGGCCACGCGCCGCAACACGTCCACCAGCGGGCCGTCGAACGGCCGCGTGCCCGTGAGGGCCTGGTACAGCAGCACGCCGACCGCGTACAGGTCGGCCGTGGCGCCGGCGGGCTCGCCGCGCAGCTGCTCCGGCGCGGCGTACACGGGCGTGCCGGCCACCCCGGCCTCGCCGTCCAGCGCCGCGACGCCGAAATCGCCCAGCTTCACCTGCCCGTCGCCATCCAGGAACACGTTGTCGGGCTTCACGTCCCGGTGCACCACGCCCGCGCGGTGCGCCGCGCCCAGCGCGTCCAGCAGCGGCAAGGCCCAGCGCAGCACGTCCGCCAGCGCCTGCGGCCGGCCGGGCAGCAGCGACGCGGACAGCGGCCGGCCCCGCACGCGCTCCATCACGATGAACGGGCGGCCCGCATCCTCGCCGTAGTCGAACACCGCCACGATGTTGGGATGGCTGAGGCGACCCGCCGCGCGCGCCTCCACCAGGAAGCGGCGCGAGAAGGCCTGGACCGCCGCGGCATCCGCGCCCGCGGCCTGGGGACGCAGCGTCTTCAGCGCGACGAGGCGGCCGATCACGGGGTCGAAGGCCTCATGCACCACGCCCATCGCCCCCTGCCCGAGGCAATTGCGCAGTTCGTACTTGCCCAGGCGGCGGGTGGGCGCTTCAGAGGCGGCACCGGACGGCGGCAAGGACGGGGAGGCAGGACGGAGCAGCGACATGGCCGCATCGTGGCGGGGCTGCGACGCGCACCGCGCGGCCTGCGTCGCGGGAAATCGCGGGATCGGCGCGGCGCGCGCCGCTGGCTCGATTTGCCGCGCCGGTGGCCGCGCGGGGCCCCGCGGCCCTCCCCGCCGCGTCCGGCGCTCCGTATCATCACGAGCCGCCGCCCTCCGCCACTGCCGAGACCCCGCCATGCCGATCGCTCGTCCCCTCGTCGTCACGCTCGCCCTGGCCTGCCTCGCCGCATCCGTGCTGGCCGCGTCCCCAGCACCCGCAGCGGCGCCCGCCTCCGCGCCCCTGGCCGCGCCCGACCACGTGGTGTTCGCCACCAACTGGAAGGCACAGGCCGCGCACGGTGGCTTCTACCAGGCACTGGCCGATGGCACCTACAAACGCTACGGCCTGGACGTGGAGATCCGCCAGGGCGGCCCGCAGGTCAACAACCGGCCGCTGCTGCCGGCCGGCCGCATCGATTTCCTGATGACGGGCAACCTGCTGCACAGCTTCGACAACGTGAAGAACGGCGTGCCGGTGGTCGTGGTGGCCTCGATGTTCCAGAAGGATCCGCAGGCGCTGTTCGCGCACCCGGGCGCGGGCTACGCCACGTTCGCGGACCTGAAGAAGGCGCCGGTGGCCTTCGTCGCCAAGGACGCGCAGTACTCGTGGTGGGCGTGGCTGAAGGCCGAGCACGGCTTCCGTGACGAGCAGCTGCGCCCCTACAACTACAACCTGGGCCCGTTCCTGGCCGACCCGAAGAGCATCCAGCAGGGCTACGCGGTGGAGGAGCCGATCGCCATCGCGCGCCAGGGCGGCTTCCAGCCCACGACGTTCCTGCTGGCGGACCACGGCTACAGCACCTACAGCACCACCATCGAGGCGCGGCGCGACACCGTGCAGAAGAACCCGGCGCTGGTGAAGCGCTTCGTGGAGGCCTCCATCCTGGGCTGGGTGAACTACCTGTACGGCGACCGCCGTGCCGCCGACGCGCTGATCAAGCGCGACAACCCCGACATGAACGACGCGCTGATCGCGGAGAGCGTCAAGCTGATGAAGCAGCTGGGCATCGTCGATTCCGGCGACGCGGCCACGCTGGGCATCGGCGCAATGAAGCCCGAGCGCATCCAGGACTTCTACGCCAAGATGGTCAAGGCGGGCCTGTACAAGCCTGGCGAGGTGGACCTGTCCGATGTGGCCACGATGCAATTCGTGAACCACGGCGTGGGCGTGGACCTGAAGAAGCAGCTCGGCGCGCGCTAGGGCGACGGAACGGCGCCACACCCCCGCGCTGCCAGACTGGCCTGCGGAGACATCCCCTTGGCCCCGGGGGCCAGTTCGCGTTGCACCCGAGCGGCGTCCGTCGACGCGGTCCCTAGACTGACTCCCGCCCCTGTCTTCCCGCCTCCCGGAGTTCCCTGATGCCGCCGAATCGCCGCCGCTCGCGCCAGCTTGCCCGCCTGCCTGGCGTGGCCCTGCTCGTCGCCGCCGCGACCCTGACCGTCCTGTCCGGCGCGGTGACGGCGGCCGTGGCGGCCACCTCCGATGCGCCTGCCGCGCCGGCGTCCGCCAGCGCGCCGAACGGCCCCGCGCCCGCCGTTGACGGCGTCGCGGCCAACCTGGCCAGCAATCGCCTGGACCAGGTCCTCGCCCGCGGCGTGCTGCGCATCGGCACCACCGGCGACTACAAGCCGTTCAGCGTGCGCGTGGGCCACAGCGACACCTTCGTCGGGCTGGACATCGACCTGGCGGCCGACCTGGCCCGCTCCCTGGGCGTGACGCTGGAGATCGTGCCCACCACCTGGGGCACGATGATGGGCGACCTGGCGACCGACCGCTTCGACCTCGGCATCGGCGGCGTGTCGGTCACGCTCGAGCGCCAGAAGCGCGCGATGTTCTCGGTGCCCTACCTGCGCGACGGCAAGACGCCGATCGCCCGCTGCGCCGACGTCGCCCGCTTCCAGACGCTGGCGCAGTTGAACCAGCCCGGGGTGCGGATGGTGGTGAACCCCGGCGGCACCAACGAGCGCTTCGCCCGTGCCAACGCGCCGCGCGCGGCGCTGGCGGTGTGGCCCGACAACCTCACCATCTTCGACCGCATCGTGTCCGGCGAGGCCGACGTGATGGTGACCGACGCCGTGGAGGCGCGCCTCCAGCAGCGCCTGCACCCGCAGCTGTGCGCCATCCATCCGGAAGCCCCGTTCGACTTCTCCGAGAAGGCGCTGCTGCTGCCGCGCGACGCGGTCTTCAAGGCCTACGTCGACCAGTGGCTGCACCAGGTGGTGGAGAGCGGATCGTTCAAGCGCGCGCATGAACGCTGGCTGGACTACCCGTGGGGGCTCGAGACGCTGCGCCAGGCCATCGAGGACCGCCTGCAGCTGGCACCCGACGTGGCGCGCTGGAAGTGGAACCGCAACGCGGAGATCGAGGACCTGCCGCGCGAACGCGTCGTGATCGAGGCGATGGCGGCCCAGGCCGCTGCGCTGGGCGTGCCGCGCGAGGACGCCGAGGCGTTCTTCAAGGCGCAGGTGGAGGCGTCGAAGACGGTGCAGCGCGAACTGTTCATGGGCTGGCAGGTGCTGCACACCGGCCCGTTCGCCCAGGTGCCCGACCTGCAGGCGGTGACACGGCCCAAGCTGGACGCGGTGTCGTCGTCGATGGCTCGCGCGCTGGCGGCCAACTGGACGGTGCTGAACGATCCGGACCGCCGCGGCGAGGTAGCTCGCGCGCTGCACCCGATCGAGGCCGAGGCGCTGAGCATGAAGGCGGTGGCGCAGGCCACCGCGCCGCTGCTGGCGCCGCGGCCGGCCGGGCATGACGCGGCGGCTCCGGTGCCGATGGCGGCGAAGGCGCCGTCCAAGGCGGCGATATCCACGCCGGTCCCAACGCCTGTGCCGGCCACGACCGTGGCGTCCGAGCCCGCGGCCGCCAAGCCGGCCGCGCCCAGCATGTGGCACGCCGTCCGCGACTGATCTCGACCGGCCCGGCGCGCCGGGGTCCGGGCAGCCTCTACGCCGTCCTGACCTCTTCCAGCATCGCCCGGTGACGCATCACCGCTTCGCGCACGAACGCGTGCAGCTCGGCGCCGCCGCCCTGGTCCAGCATCGCCAGGAACTGCAGCCGCATCCGCGGCTCCCAGAACTTGCGCACGTGGTCGGCCACGCCGGCCAGGGCCTCGTCGCGGTCGGGCAGGGCCTGGAAGAAATCGCCGATGCGGTTGGCCATCCGCACGAGGTTGTCGGTATCCATCGTCGTCAGTCTCCTGGCGAGGCGCGGAAGCGCTCCGCGCCCGCATACAGCACCATCCCGTCGTCGCGCGCGAAGCCGGCCAGCGCCAGGCCGCTCGCGTGCGCCGTGCGCACCGCGCGCGCGGTGGGCGCGGACACGGCCACCAGCGCGCCCATGCCGGCCGCCACGGCCTTGCGCACCATCTCAACGCTGGCGCGGCTGGTGATGCAGCAGAACCCGTCCGTGCGGTCCACGCCCGCGCTCACCAGCGCGCCCACCAGCTTGTCCAGCGCGTTGTGGCGCCCCACGTCCTCGCGTAGCACCTGCACGGTGCCATCCAGCGCGCACCAGGCGGCCGCGTGCGTGGCGCCGGTGCGGTGCTGCAGGTCCTGCGCGGCGTGCAGCGCCGACAGCGCGCGCGCCACCGCCAGGGGATCGATGCGCACCGCCAGCGCGCGCGCCGGCAGGGGCGCCAGCGGCGGCTCCACCTGCGACAGGCTCTCGGTGCCACACAGGCCGCAGCCCGTGCGGCCCGCCAGCGTGCGGCGGCGCTCCTTCAGGCGGGCGAAGCACGCCGCGGCCACCTCCATCTCCACGCGCAGGCCCGCCGGATCGTCGTCCTGCACCTCCACGCCGTAGAGCTCCTGCGGGCCCGCCAGCAGGCCTTCGGTGAGGCCGAAGCCCAGCGCGAAATCCTCCAGGTCGGCCGGGGTGGCCAGCATCACGGCGTGCGAGATGCCGTTGAAGACGAGCGCCACCGGCACCTCCTCGGCCAGCCAGTCCTCGGCGGCCTCACGGCCGGCGCACCGCACGCGAACGACGCCGACGCGCTCCGCGGCGCCACCGGCGCGCGACGTCGTGGTCGTCGTCACCGGCCGCCCGCCCGGCTCACTTGCCGCTCGCCACCGAGGCGGGCAAAGGGGCCGGTGCCGCGGCCCGCAAGGCCGCCTGCTGCTCGTCGTCGAACGCCTTGAACTCGCGCTGCCACGTGGACGGTTGCGCCACGGGCATCACCTGGACGGCCGTGACCTTGTACTCGGGGCAGTTGGTGGCCCAGTCCGACGAGTCGGTGGTGATGACGTTGGCGCCCGATTCCGGGAAGTGGAAGGTGGTGTAGACCACGCCGGGCTGCACGCGCTCGGTGACGTCGGCGCGCAGCACGGTCTGGCCGGCGCGGCTCTCGATGCCCACCCAGTCCCCGTCCTTCACGCCGCGCTCCTGGGCGTCGTGCGGGTGGATCTCCAGGCGGTCCTCGGAGTGCCACTGCGAGTTGGCCGTGCGGCGCGTCTGCGCGCCCACGTTGTACTGCGACAGGATGCGGCCGGTGGTGAGCAGCAGCGGGAACCTGCGCGTGACCTTCTCGTCGCTGGGCACGTACTGCGTGATGACGAAGCGACCCTTGCCGCGCACGAAGCGGTCCACGTGCATGATGGCCGTGCCGGCCTCGTCCGTGGCATCGTTGCAGGGCCACTGCACGCTGCCCAGGCGGTCGATCTTCTCGTAGGTGACGCCCGCGAACGTGGGCGTCAGCGCCGCGATCTCCTGCATGATCTGCTCGGGGTGTTCATACGCCATGGGGTATCCCAGCGCGTTGGACAGGGCCATCGTGGCCTCCCAGTCGGCCAGGCCCGGCAGCGGCTTCATCACGCGGCGCACGCGCGAGATGCGTCGCTCGGCGTTGGTGAAGGTGCCGTCCTTCTCCAGGAACGTGGTGCCCGGCAGGAACACGTGCGCGTACTTGGCGGTCTCGTTCAGGAAGATGTCCTGCACGACGATGCATTCCATCGCCTGCAGGGCCGCGGCCACGTGCTGCGTGTCGGGGTCGGACTGCACGATGTCCTCGCCCTGGCAGTACAGGCCCTTGAACTCGCCGGCCAGCGACGCCTCGAACATGTTGGGGATGCGCAGGCCGGGCTCGGGGCTCAGCTTGACGCCCCACGCGGCGTCGAACTGCGCGCGCACGGCGTCGCCGCCGATGTGGCGGTAGCCGGGCAGCTCGTGCGGGAACGAACCCATGTCGCACGAGCCCTGCACGTTGTTCTGGCCGCGCAACGGGTTCACGCCCACGCCCTCGCGGCCCACGTTGCCGGTGCACATGGCCAGGTTGGCGATGGCCATCACGGCGGTGGAGCCCTGCGCGTGCTCGGTGACGCCCAGGCCGTAGTAGATGGCGCCGTTCACGACGCGGCCGTCGGTGGGGCGCTTCGCGCCCGCCTCGGACGAGCCGGTCGCGAACAGTCGCGCCGCGCCCCGCACCAGCGCCGCGGGCACGCCCGTGTCGGCCTCCAGCGCCTCGGGCGAGTTCTCGGGCCGCGCGACGAACGCGCGCCATTGCTGCACCGACACGTCGTCGCAGCGCTCGGCCATGTAGGCCGCGTCTTCCAGGCCCTACGTGACGATCACGTGCGCCAGCGCGGACAGCATCGCCACGTTGGTGCCGGGCTTCAGGGGCAGGTGGAAATCGGCCTTCACGTGCGGGCCGTCCACCAGCTCGATGCGGCGCGGGTCGATCACGATCAGCTTGGCGCCCTCGCGCAGGCGCTGCTTCATGCGCGACGCGAACACGGGATGCGCCGCGCTGGGGTTGGCGCCGATGACGACGATGACGTCGGACTGCGCCACGGAGGCGAAGGTCTGCGTGCCGGCGGACGTGCCGAACGTCTGGCCCAGGCCATACCCCGTGGGGGAATGGCACACGCGGGCGCAGGTGTCGACGTTGTTGTTGCCGAACGCGGCGCGCACCAGCTTCTGCACGAGGTAGGTCTCCTCGTTGGTGCAGCGGGACGACGTGATGCCACCGATCGAGTCGCGGCCGTACGTGGCCTGCAGGCGCTTGAACTCGCCGGCCGCATAGCCGACGGCCTCGTCCCAGCTCACCTCGGTCCACGGGTCGTGGATCGACTTGCGGATCATCGGCGACGTGATGCGGTCGGCATGCGTCGCATACCCCCAGGCGAAGCGGCCCTTCACGCACGAGTGGCCCTCGTTGGCCTTGCCGTCCTTCCATGGCGTCATGCGCACCACCTGCTCGCCCTTCACCTCGGCGTGGAAGCCGCAGCCCACGCCGCAGTAGGCGCAGGTGGTGGTGACGCGGCGCGTGGGCATGCCCAGCGCGGTGACCGTCTTCTCCTGCAGCGAGCCGGTGGGGCAGGCCTGCACGCACGCGCCGCAGCTGACGCATTCGCTCTGCATGAACGGCTCGTCCATGCCGGCGGACACGTGCGACGCGAAGCCGCGGCCGCTGATCGTCAACGCGAACGTGCCCTGCGTCTCCTCGCACGCGCGCACGCAGCGGTTGCAGACGATGCACTTGGCCGGGTCGTGGTCGAAATACGGGTTGGAGGTGTCCTTGGGGGCGGCCAGGTGGTTGGCGCCCGCCTGCCCGTAGCGCACCTCGCGCAGGCCCACCGCGACGGCCATGTCGCGCATCTCGGTGTCGCCGTCCGCGGCGCCGGCCAGGCTGGCCAGCGGAAAGTCGGACAGGTACAGCTCCATCACCCCGCGCCGCAGCTTCTCGAGCCGCGGCGTCTGCGTGTGCACCTGCATGCCAGCCTCGACCGGCGTGGTGCAGGACGCGGGCGTGCCCTTGCGGCCGTCGATCTCCACCAGGCACAGGCGACAGGAGCCGAAGGGCTCGAGGCTGTCGGTGGCGCACAGCTTGGGGACGGGGATGCCGGCCTCCAGCGCGGCGCGCATCACGGTGGTGCCCGCGGGCACGGTGAGGGCGCGGCCGTCGATGTGCAGCGTCACCTGCTCGGTGGACGTGCTGCGCGGCGTGCCGTAGTCGGGGTCGCGCGGCGCGTTGAACGTGTCGGACGGCGAGCCGTGGCAGCCGCCACCGCAGCAGCCGGGTTCACTCATGTTTCCCATCACGTTGCTCCAGGGGTCGCCGCGGAAGCTCGCGGCAGGCCGAAGTCCTCAGGATAGTGGTTCAGCGCCGACAACACCGGGAAGGGTGTCATCCCGCCCATCGCGCACAGGCTGCCGAGCGTCATCGTGTCGCACAGGTCGCGCAGCAGCGCTTCCTGCGGCGCCTTCAGCGACGCGGGGGCGGCCACCAGGCGCTCGATCACCTCGCCGCCGCGCGTGGAGCCGATGCGGCAGGGCGTGCATTTGCCGCAGCTCTCCAGCGCGCAGAAATCCATCGCGTAGCGTGCCAGGCCCGCCAGGTTGGCGGTGTCGTCGTGCACCACCACGCCGCCGTGCCCGACCGTGGCGCCCAGCGCCAGGTAGGCCTCGTAGTCGAGCGGCACGTCCCACTGGTGCGGCGCGATGTAGGCGCCCAGCGGGCCGCCCACCTGGATGGCCTTGATGGGCCGGCCGCTGGCGGTGCCGCCGCCGAAGTCCTCCACCAGCGTGCGCAGCGTGACGCCCATCGGCAGCTCCACCAGCCCGCCGAACCGGATGTTGCCGGCCAGCTGGAACGGCAGCGTGCCGCGCGAGCGCCCCATGCCGGCCGCGTGGTAGGTGGCGGCGCCATCGGCCAGGATGGCCGGCACGCTGGCGAGCGTGATCACGTTGTTGATGACGGTGGGCCAGTCGAACAGGCCATGGTGCGCGGGCAGCGGCGGCTTGGCGCGCACGATGCCGCGCTTGCCCTCCAGCGATTCCAGCAGCGCCGTCTCCTCGCCGCAGACGTAGGAGCCCGCGCCGCGGCGGATCTCGACCGTGAAGGCCGGGCCATGGCCGCGCAGCGCGGCGCCCAGGATGCCGGCGGCGGTCGCGCGCGCCACCGCGTCACGCAGCGCGCGTTCCGCGTGCGGGTACTCGCTGCGCACGTACACGTAGCCCACGGTGGCGCCCACCGCGAAGCCCGCGATGGCCATGCCCTCGAGCAGCGCGTACGGGTCGCCCTCCATCAGCATGCGGTCGCTGAAGGTGCCGCTGTCGCCCTCGTCGGCATTGACGACCACGGCCTTGCGCGCGCCCGGCGCGGCGGCCACGGTCTTCCACTTGATGCCCGCGGGAAACGCGGCGCCGCCGCGGCCGCGCAGGCCGGATTCGATGACCTCGCCCACCACGGCCGTCGGCGACATGGCGAGCGCGCGGTCCAGGCCGCGCCAGCCGCCGTGGGCCGCGTAGTCGGCCAGCGAGAGCGGGTCGGTGACGCCCACGCGCGCGAACGTGACGCGCTGCTGGCGGGCGAAGTACGGGATCTGCTCGGTCGGGCCGAGGTGCAGGCGATGCGCGGCCAGCGGGGCGGGCAAGGCGGTCCCCGGCGTCGCCTGCAGCAGGCCCGCGGCCAGCAACGACGGCACGTCCTCGGGCGCGACCGGGCCGAAGGCGACTCGGCCGGCGGACGTGGCCACCTCGAGCATCGGCTCCAGCCACAGCAGGCCGCGCGTGCCGTTGCGGACGAGGGCGGGCGCATCCGCGCTCGCGGACGCGGCGAGTGCCGCCTGCAGCGCATCGGCCACGCGGTCGGCGCCCAGCGCCACGGCCGCGGCGTCGCGCGGCAGGAACAGCAGCGGTGCGCTCATTCGCCAGCCTCCAACGTGCGTGCCAGCGCATCGATCGCGCCCGGCGTCATGCGCGCGTGCACCTGGCCATCGACCATGGCGGACGGGCCGATGGCGCACAGGCCCAGGCAGTACGCGGCCTCCAGCGTGACGGCGCCGTCCGCGCGCGTATCGCCGGGCGCGCAGCGCAACGACGCGGCGGCGTGCGCCATCAGCGCCTCGCCGCCACACGCCCGGCAGGCTTCCGCCTGGCACAGCTGCACGACATGGCGGCCGGCTGGTGCCTGGCGGAAGTGGTGGTAATAGGTGACGACGCCGTGCACCTCGGCGCGCGACAGGTTCAACGCCTGGGCGATGAGCGGCAGCAGCGGCGGTGGCACGAAGCCGAGCGCGTCCTGCAGGTGGTGCAGGATCGGCAGCAGCGCCGTGGCCGCGCCGTTCGGCACGTCGTCGGGAATGCGGGCCCCGTGGCCGGCCAGGGCGCGCGCGAGCGCGTCCTGCCAGTCCGCGGGAACCGGCGCGGCCCCCGGAGGGATCGCGCCGGGCGCGGAGGAGGGCATCCCCCGCAGGTCGTCAATTGAAGAATTTCGCGGCATTCACCAATGTCTTGTAGACACCCCAGGCCAGCGGCAGGCCGACGGCCAGCCAGGCCAGCGCCACCACGGCGGGCGACGACGTGCCGCCCTGGCCGCCCTTGCCGGCCAGCGAGGCCTCGGAGGCCAGCGCGCGCTCGTGGGCCAGGCGCTTCTCCTCGGCCAGCTCGGCCTCGGACATGAAGTACTTCTTGTCCACCGGCTTGATCAGCGCGTTGCAGATGATGCCGATCGCGAAGAAGCCCACCAGCACGTACATCGTCGTGTTGTAGACCTGCGCGGCAGGCATGTGCAGCGTCTTCAGCTGGTAGTCGCGCATGTAGTTGACGACGATCGGGCCCAGGATGCCGGCCACCGACCACGCGGTGAGCAGGCGGCCGTGGATGGCGCCCACCATCTGCGTGCCGAACAGGTCGGCCAGGTAGGCTGGCACCGTGGCGAATCCGCCGCCGTACATCGACAGGATCACGCACACCGCGCCCACGAACGCCAGCTTGGCGCCGGCGGCCGCGCTGCTGGGCAGGCTGGCGTACAGCAGCGCGCCCAGCACCAGGAACACGAAGTAGGTGGTCTTGCGGCCCAGCTTGTCGGACAGGCTGGCCCAGAAGAAGCGGCCACCGATGTTGAACAGGCTGAGCAGCGCGGCGAAGCCGGCGCCGATGGCGGCGATCGCGGTGAGCTGCGCCTTGTCGAGTTCGGCGATGGGCTTGGCCACGCCGATCAGGCTGCCGCCGAAGATCTCCTGCATCATCGGGCTGGCCATGCCGATCACGCCGATGCCGGCGGACACGTTCATGCACAGCACCATCCACACCAGCCAGAACTGGGGGATGCCCCAGATGCGCTTCACGTGCACGTGGCCGCGCGTGATCATCGCGTCCTTGGCCTGCGCTTCAGGCGCGGTCCAGCCGGCGGGCTTCCAGCCGGCGGCCGGAATGCGGTAGCCGAAGGCGCCGCCCATCATGAAGACGAAGTAGACGGCGGCCATCACCAGCAGCGTGGCGAACACGCCGGGGTCGGTGCCGGTGGAGAAGTTCTTCATCAGCAGCGCCGCCAGCGGCGAGCCGATCATCGCGCCGCCGCCGAAGCCCATGATGGCCATGCCGGTCGCCATGCCGCGGCGATCCGGGAACCACTTGATCAGCGTCGATACGGGGGAGATGTATCCCAGCCCGAGGCCGATGCCGCCGATGACGCCGGAGCCGAGGATCATCATCCACATCTGGTGGCTCTGGACGCCGAAGGCCGACAGCACCATGCCACCGCACCAGCAGATGGCCGACACGACGCCCGCCTTGCGGGGGCCCACGTGCTCGAGCCAGCCGCCCCAGATGGCCGCGGCCATGCCGAGGAACACGAAGAACAGCGTGTACATCCAGCCCAGCGTCGCGACGTTCCAGTTGCAATCGCTTGCAAACCATTCTGCGATCAGGCTCATGTCCTTCGGACATGCGGCCACGGTGGGACCGAGCGCCTTGCTCAGCGGCAACCAGAACACCGAGAACCCATAGGCCATCCCGATGCACAGGTGGATCGCCAGCGCCGCCGGCGGCACGAGCCAGCGGTTGAAGCCCGGCCCTGCGATCGTGCGCTCCTTCGACAACAGCCCTCCGCCAGATGGCATCGGCACGGCACCATTCATCACCGTCGACATTCCGTCTCTCCTCAAGATGAGATCATGTGTTTTAACGGCGCTCGGTCCGGCAAAGCGCGACCGGACTGTAAAGAGCGCCGCGGGGTCCGGCAATATGCCGCAGTTGAGCGGATTGCCTCGCGGCCGGGAGCCTATCTCATATGCATGACGCCACTTAAAGGGCGAACCCCAATGCACAAGGTGTCCATCCGTCCGCAATGGACCGTCACCCACGACGGCCACGACGCCCTGCCCCCGCGCCTGCTCGAGCTGCTCGTGGCGGTCGCGGAAACGGGCAGCCTCGCCGCCGCTTGTCAACGCGAAGGTGTGTCATATCGTCACGCGTGGGACCTGGTGCGGCAGGCCGAGGGCGCCTTCGGCACGGCCCTGCTGCAGATGGAGCGCGGCCGGGGCTCCACGCTCACCGCGCTCGCGCAGAAGCTGGTGTGGGCGGACCGCCGTGTGGCCGCACGGCTGGCACCGGCGCTCGACACGCTCGCGTCGGAACTCGAGGTCGAGCTGGGCGCCGTGCTGCCGCGGCCGCCCGGGCTGCTGCGGGTGCACGCGTCCTACGGCTATTCGATCGAGCGCCTGATCGAGCGACTCGGGCAGGGCAACGTGTTCGGCGCCGACGACGTGGGCGTCGAGCGCAAGTACATGAGCAGCCAGGAGGCCGCGGCGTCGCTGCACGACGGCGCCTGCGACCTGGCCGGCCTGCACGTGCCGCTGGGGCCGCTGGAGGCGCGCGCGTGGGCGCACTACGCGCGCTGGCTCGATCCCGCCGACCAGGTGCTGGTGGACCTCACCACCCGCCACCAGGGCCTGATGGTGGCGGCAGGCAACCCGAAGAAGATCTACGCCCCCGCCGACCTGGCGCGGCCAGGCGTGCGCTTCGTCAACCGCCAGCTGGGCTCGGGCACGCGCTTCCTGCTGGAGACCCTGCTGCAGCAGGCGGGTGTGTCGCCCGACGCGATCCCCGGCTGGGAGCACGGCGAGCACACGCACGCCGCCGTGGCCGCGTTCGTGGGCAGCGGCATGGCCGACGTGGCCTTCGGCCTGGAGCTGCCCGCGCGCCAGTTCAAGCTCGACTTCCTGCCGCTGGCCACCGAGCGGTACTTCATGCTGTGCCGGCGCGAGGCCTTGGGCACACCGCGCGTGGCGCGCGTCCTGGAGATCCTGCGCGAGCCCGCGTTCCGCGCGTCGCTGGACGCGCTGCCCGGCTACGACGCCGCGCATTGCGGCGAGGTGCACCCGCTGGCGGACGTGCTGGCGCGGGCCGGCATCGCCTGAGGATGTCGTCGCGCGCCTCCCCGTCGCGGACGCCGCGGTCGTCGCTGCTGTCCGGCGCGGCCTTCGCGCTGGCCGCCGGCCTGGTGTGGGGCCTCGTGTTCGTCACGCCGCTGCTGCTGCCGGAGTACCCGGCCGCGCTGCTGTCGGTGGGCCGCTACCTGGCCTTCGGGCTGATCGCGCTGCCGCTGGCGCTGGCCGACCGGCGCAACCTCGCGCGCCTCACGCGCGGCGACTGGCGCGAGGCGCTGAAGCTCTCGGCCGTCGGCAACCTGCTGTACTACCTGCTGCTGGCCAGCGCCATCCAGCGCGCCGGCGGCCCGCTGCCCACGATGATCATCGGCACGCTGCCGGTGGTGATCGCGGTGACGTCCAACCTGCGCGACGCCCATCGCGACGGCCGGCTGCCCTGGAGGACGCTGGCGCCCTCGCTGGCGTTGATCGCGCTGGGCATCGGGCTGGTGAACCGCGTGGAGATCAGCGCGCTGCAGGCCGAGTCCGCAACGGGCGGCCAGGGCTTCGACGCCGCCCGCTACGGCCTGGGCGCGCTGCTGGCCCTCGGCGCGGTCGCCTGCTGGACCTGGTACCCGGTGCGCAACGCCGACTGGCTGCGCGCGCACCCGGACCGCAGCCCGCGCAGCTGGGCCACCGCGCAGGGCGTGGCCACGCTGCCGCTGGCGGTGGTGGGGTATGCGGTGGTGTGGGGCCTGCTGTCGGCGTGGCCCGACCTGGCGGGTGCCAGGTCCAGCGCTGATACCGCGGGGGGTATCTCGTTCCCGTTGCCCTTCGGCCCCCGTCCGGCGCTCTTCATCGGCATGATGTGCGCCGTGGGCCTGCTGGCGTCATGGGCCGGCACGCTGTGCTGGAACGAGGCCAGCCAGCGCCTGCCCACGCGGCTGGCCGGGCAGCTGATCGTGTTCGAGACGCTGTCCGCGCTGGCCTACGCGTTCGCCCTGCGCGGGCACTGGCCGCCGCCGCTCACGCTGGCCGGGATCGCGTTGCTGATCGCCGGCGTGGCGTGGGCGTTGCGGGCGAGCCCGAAGCAGTAGGGTCTGGCGTTGCCCTTTGCGCCTGCAAGGCGCGGGGGCGACGCCTGACCCTGCCGGGGCACGCCACCCAGGGTCAGGCATCGCCGCCCGCCCCCCGCTGCGCGGGGGGCAAACGGCAATGCCAGACCCGTCACTTGGCGAGCGTGGCCTTCTCGAAGTCCACGTCCACCAGCTTGACCGCCCGCATCTGCGCCACCGGCACCGTGCCCTTCAGGCCTTCCGCCGACTTGGACTGGTCGCCCGCCACCACGATGCGGAGCGTCTCCGGCTTCCACGTGGCGGCCGCGTAGGCGCGCACCTGGTCGCCCGTCACGGCCATCACGCGCGGCACGTACTGCGCCAAGTCGGTCATCGGCAGGCCGTGCACCCACTGCGTGCCCACCAGCGTGGCGAAGGACGCCGTGGTGTCCAGCTCGCGCCCGAACTCGCCCGTGAGCGTGGCCTGGCGCGCGGCCATCTCCTCGGCGGACGGGGCCACCTGGCCGATGCGCGCGATCTCGTCGCGCACCAGCGTCACCACCTGCCCGGCGGTGACGTTGTTGGTCTGCACGCGCGCCACCATCATGCCGCCCGCGGGCTGGCTGTCGGCGCGGCTGCCGGCGCCGTAGGCCAGGCCGCGCTTGATGCGCACCTCCTGGTTCAGGCGCGCCGAGTAACCACCGCCCAGCACTGCGTTGGTGACCTGCGCGACGTAGCGCTCGGGCGAGCCCAGCGGCACATAGGGCGCGGCCACGGCCACGCCGCTCTGGCCCACGCCGCCCAGGTCGATCGACAGCAGCACCGGCGCCTGCGTGGCGGGGGCGGCTATCGGGGCGGCGGCGCGCGGCGTGGCCGGCGCGCGCCAATCGCCGAAATCGCGGCGCGCCAGGCTCATGGCCGTCGCCTCGTCGATGTCGCCCGCGAACACCACCGCCACCGCGTCGGGGCGGTACTGCTCGGCATGGAAGCGTTGCAGGTCCTCGCGCGTGAGGCGCGCGAGGGACGCCGGCGTCTCGCCCGCGCCGTAGGGGCTGTCGCCCCAGAAGGCCCGGCGCGCGGCCAGGTTGGCCACCTGGCCCGGCGACGACATGCGCAGGCGCAGCGTGTCCTGTTCTTCCGCCAGCGCGCGCTCCACCTCGTCCGCCGGGAACGTGGGGCGGCGCACGACGTCGGCCAGCAACGACAGCGCGTCGGCGGCATGCGGCGTGGTGACGGTGAGCGCCACGCTGCTGGCGCCGAAGCCGCTGCCGGCCTGCAGGTCGCCGCCCAGCGTCTCGGCCTCGCGGGCGATGCCGGTGGAATCGATGGCGTGCCCGGCGCGCGTGGTGCCGCGGGTGAGCAGCGTGGCCGTCAGGTTGGCCTGGCCGGCGTGGCCGGCGGCGTCGCGCTCGGCGCCCGCGCGCACCAGCACCGACATCGTCACCAGCGGCGTGGCGGTGCGGCGCGCGACGATGACGGTGAGGCCGTTGTCCAGCGTCCTGACCACGATGGGCGGGATGGCCAGCGCCACGGCGGGGCCGGGCAGCGGCGGGGCGTCGACGCCGGGCGTGGCGGCGAACGCGGGGGAGGTGGCCGCGGCGGCGGCAGCCAGGGCCATCGCGCAGGCGGCGGCCAGGGCGTGGACAGCGGGGCGGCGGGGCGTCAGGTTGCGGGCGTTCATCACTGGCCCTCCTTCTTCATGGGGGACGCGGCCGATGCCGCGGGGGCCGACGCCGCGGGCGCGGCGGGCGCGGGCTCGGCCGCCTTCTCCTGCGTGTACTCGATCGTGGCGTGCGGATGCCCCACCACGTATTGGCGCATCACGCGCTGCACGTCGGCGGCGGTGACGGCCTGCAGCTCCGGCAGGTCGTGGTTCACGGCGTCCGGGCTGCCGCGCATGATCACGGCGTCGCCGATGGCCATGCCCTGGCCCAGCGGCGTCTCGCGTTCCACCAGCGCGCCGGTGACGATGCGGGTGCGCACCTTCTCCAGCTCCGCGGCGGACACGGGCGCATCGGCCAGGCGCTTCATCTCGGCCTGCAGCGCGGTGTCGATGGCCGCCAGCGGCTGGCCGTTGGCCGCGATGCCGTAGGCCACCAGCAGGCCGGCGTCGGCGTTCAGGTCGGCGCTGAAGCCCACCGTCTGCGTCAGGCGCTGCTTCACGACCAGCGCCTCGTGCAGGCGCGACGAATCGCCGTCGCCCAGCAGCGCGGCCGCCACGCGCAACGCCGCGGCGTCGTGCGCGGACTTGCGCGGGCCCTGCCAGACCAGCGCCACGGCGGGCAGCGGCACGTTCGGGCCGGTCACCTGCACGCGCGGGCTGTCGGTGCGCACGGGTTCCTTCACCGCCACGCGCGGCACGGGGCCGGCGGGCTTCTTCAACGGGGCGAAGTACTTGTCCACCCAGGCGTCCAGCTGCGCGGGCGGCGTGGGGCCGGTGACGATCAGCACGGCGTTGTCGGGCCGGTAGTACGTCTTGTAGAACGCCCGGACGTCCTCCAGCGTGGCCGCGTCCAGGTCCTCGATCGAGCCGATGCCTGGGCGCTTGTAGGGATGCTGCAGGTAGCCGGCCTTGGGGATGGCGTTGTAGAAGCGGCCGTACGGGTCGGCCAGCACGCGCTGGCGCAGCTCCTCCTCCACCACCGAGCGCTCGCTCTTGAAGTTCTCGTCGTTGACGTTGAGGTCGACCATGCGCTCGGCCTCGGCCCACAGGATGCGCTCCACGTGGTTGGGCGGGATGACCTGGTGGTAGGCCGTGGTGTCGTCCGCCGTGAAGGCGTTGTTGGCGCCGCCCACGTCCTCGGTCAGGCGGTCGAACGTCTCGCTGGCCATGTACTTCGTGCTCTTGAACATCAGGTGCTCGAAGAGGTGCGCGAAGCCGGAACGGCCGGCGGGATCGTCCTTGCTGCCCGTGCGGTACCAGACCTGCACGCTGGCGCTGGACGCGCCGGGCGAGAACACCTGCACCACCTGCAGGCCGTTGGCCAGGGTGCGCACGCGGATCGGCAGGCGCGGCACGGCCAGCGGGGCGTGGGCGGACGTGGCGGGTTGGACCGCGGGCGCCGCCACGGCCGTCAGGGTCGCACCGGCGACGAGCGCCGCGGCCAGCGACACCGGACGCAGCCGGCGGGCAAGGGAGGTGGGGGTGGAAGTCATGGTCCGCGATGGTAGGGGCTGGTCGTCGCCGCGTCACACCGGTCGAGCCCCGGATTCGTCGTTCCGTCGCATGGCGGGAAAACCCGGCCCTTCGCCCGATATGCTTGCGGGTTGACGAAAAATCGCGCCAGAACAAGATCCCAGGAGCTCCCTCGATGAAGACCGCCTCCCGCCTCGCCCGTCCCTCGGTGGCCACGCCCCTGCGCCTGTCGGCGCTCGCGGCGGCCGCGGCTGCCGGCGCGCTCGCCGCCGCCCTTGCCGGCTGCGGCCCGCACGGCCCCGGTGGCACGGCGGCCGCGGCTTCGGCGGCGTCCGCCCCCCAGGCCGCGCTGCTGCTGGCGCCGGAAGACCTGCTGGCGGTGGGCCTCAGCGCCCACGCCAGCGGCCCGGTCATCACGGGATCGCTGCAGCCCGAGCGCAAGGCCGACCTCCGGGCCGAGGTGTCGGCCGTCGTCATGCAGGTGGTGCGCGAGAACGGCGAGCCGGTGCACAAGGGCGACCTGCTGGTGCGCCTGGACGACACGTCCATCCGCGACAGCCTGCGGTCGGCGGAAGAGGCGTCCCGCAACGCCGCGCAGGCGCTGGACCAGGCCAGCCGCACGCTCGACCGCGTGAAGACGCTGCAGCAGCAGGGCATGAGCTCCATGCAGGCGCTGGACGACGCCACCGTGCGCCGCAACGCCGCGCAGAGCGACCGCGCGGCGGCCGACGCGCGCACCGTGGCCGCGCGCCAGCAGGCCACCCGCACCGAGGTGCGCGCGCCGTTCGACGGCATCGTGAGCGAGCGCAAGGTCTCGGCCGGCGACACCGCCGCCGTCGGCAAGGAACTGCTGAAGGTGATCGACCCCACCACGATGCGCTTCGAGGGCCTCGTGTCCGCCGACCGCGTGGGCGAGATCCAGGTGGGCCAGCCGGTGATCTTCCACGTCAACGGCTACGACCAGGCCAGCTTCACGGGCACCGTGCGCCGCATCGACGCCTCGGCCGACTCGGCCACGCGCCAGCTGGCCGTGATCGTGACGTTCACCGGCGGCAACGTGCCGCGCGTGGCGGGCCTGTACGCGGAAGGCCGCATCGCCACCGGCGGCGCGCAGGCGCTGATGCTGCCCGAGGCCGCGGTGGTCAAGGAAGGCGACCACGCGTACGTGTGGCGCATCGACGGGCGCAAGCTGGCCAAGGTGCCGGTGCAGCTGGGCGAGCGCGACCCGCGCACCGGGCAGGTGGCGATCGCCTCCGGCCTGGCCACCGGCTCGCGCATCCTGCGCGCGCCGGGTTCCACGCTGGTGGACGGGCAGCCGGTGGACCTGTCCAAGGCGGCGCAGGCCCTGCCGGCGGCATCGGTCGCCACCAGGAAGGAGTGACACCATGTTCCTCTCCGACTTCAGCATCAAGCGGCCGGTGGCCGCCATCGTCATCATCATCTCGCTGATGGGCCTGGGCCTGATGGCCCTGACCAAGCTGCGCGTCAACCAGATCCCCGACGTGCAGCCGCCCGTGCTGGTGGTGGGCATCCAGTACCCGGGCGCCTCGCCCGATACCGTGGAACGCGAGGTCATCAACCGCATCGAGCGCGCCCTGCAGGGCATCGAGGGCGTGGACCAGGGCCGCTCCAACTCCACGGCGCAGGAGGGCTACGCCCAGTTCGTCCTGATCTTCAACTTCCACAAGAACCTGGTGGAGGCCGCCGACCAGGTGCGCAACGCCATCGGCACGGTGCGCTACAAGCTGCCCACCGAGATCCGCGAGCCCGTGATCACGCGCGTGGACCCGTCCGCGCAGCCCGTGATGCAGATCGCCGTGTCGTCCGACACGCTGTCGCACGCCGAGATCTCGCGCCTGGTGGAGGACAAGCTGGCCGACCGCTTCCGCGCCATCCCAGGCGTGGCGGTGGTCAACGTCAACGGCTCGCTGCAGCGCGAGCTGTCGGTGCTGCTGCACGCGCAGAAGCTGCGCGAGTTCGGCGTGTCCGTCACCGAGGTGGTCAACGCCCTGCGCGCGCAGAACGCCACGGCCCCGGTGGGCAAGGTGCGCGGCCAGCTGGAGGACCAGTCGATCCGCCTGGTGGGCCGCTTCGAATCGCCCGCCGAGTTCAACAACATGCTGATCAAGCGCCGTGGCGACGACCTGATCAAGCTGGGCCAGGTGGCCACGGTGGGCGACGGCTTCGCCGAGGTCACCGGCTACAACGAGCGGAACAACCGGCCCAACGTGGGCATCTCGGTCACGCGCACGAACGACGCCTCCACGGTGAGCGTCGCCAAGGAGGTGCGCCAGCTGGTCAAGGACATCGACAAGGAGCAGGGCGGCAAGGTCCACATCGAGGTGACGCAGGACGGCGGCGAGGACGCGCAGAACAGCCTGGACAACGTGGTGGACGCGCTCTTCTTCGGCGCCGGCCTCACGGTGCTGGTGGTGTACGTGTTCCTCAACTCGTGGCGCTCCACGCTGATCACCGGCCTGTCGTTGCCCACGTCGGTGCTCACCGCCTTCATCGCCGTGTGGCTGTGCGGCTTCACGCTCAACTTCATGAGCCTGCTGGGGCTGTCGCTGGCCATCGGCGTGCTGATCGACGACGCGATCGTGGTGCGCGAGAACATC
>FTBV01000130.1_pt1 | contig 54485 bp, 41 predicted proteins | sample 1639281 | NCBI WGS metagenome assembly FTBV01 (sample SAMEA3914864, study PRJEB12502) | metagenome | biome: forest; material: soil | place: USA | collected 2012-03-12 | depth 0.3 m | reverse complement strand
TGCTGCATGTAGGCCAGCGCGGCGTGCCGGTCGGTGGGGTCCCAGCCGTCGTGCAGCTTGCGCAGGCGGAGTGTGCTGCCGTCGTGCTGCGGCACGTCCACCACGGCGCCGGCCTCGAAGGACGTGGTGATCTCCTGGCCGCGCGGCACGAAGTCGAGCCGGCTCACCGCCTCGTTGTGCTCGCGCACGTAGTCGTAGCTCTTGGTGCTGCCCGCGTGGTTGTTGAACGTGACGCAGGGGCTGATGACGTCGATGAACGCGGCGCCGCCGTGGCTCATCGCGCCCTTGATCAGCGGCACCAGCTGGTCCTTGTCGCCGCTGAAGCTGCGCGCGACGTAGGTGGCGCCCACCTGCAGCGCCATCGCCACCAGGTCCACGGGCGCATCGGGATTGACGACGCCCTTCTTGCTGCGCGAGCCGCGGTCCGCCGTGGCGCTGAACTGGCCCTTGGTGAGGCCGTACACGCCGTTGTTCTCGACGATGTAGGCCATGCGCACGCCGCGCCGCAGCGCGTTGACGAACTGGCCCAGGCCGATGGAGGCCGAATCGCCGTCGCCCGACACGCCCAGGTACAGCAGGTCGCGGTGGGCCAGGTTGGCGCCCGTGAGCACGCTGGGCATGCGGCCGTGCACGGTGTTGAAGCCATGCGAGGCGCCCAGGAAGTAATCAGGCGTCTTGCTGCTGCAGCCGATGCCCGAGAGCTTGGCCACGCGGTGCGGCTCGATGTCCAGCTCCCAGCAGGCCTGCACGATGGCCGCCGAGATGCTGTCGTGGCCGCAGCCCGCGCACAGCGTGCTGACGCGGCCTTCGTAGTCGCGCCGCGTGTAGCCCACGCGGTTGCGCTGCAGCGTGGGGTGGTGCAGCGCGGGCTTGGCGATGTAGGTCATGCGGCCACCGTGCCTTCCTGCGGCTGGCCCGTGGGCGGCGCCAGGCGCTTGCGGATGGCCATCGCGATGAAGCGTGCCGTGATGGGCGTGCCGTCGAAGTGCAGCACCTTGACCATCCGCGCCGGGTCGATGGCCAGTTCGTTCACCAGCAGCGCGTGCATCTGGCCGTCGCGGTTCTGCTCGACGACGAACACGCGGTCGTGGGCGGCGATGAAGTTGGGCACCGCACGTGGGAACGGGAAGGCGCGCAGGCGCATCGCGTCCAGGTGCAGGCCCTCGTCGGCCAACACCTGCAGGGCCTCGGTCATGGCGGGGCTGGTGGAGCCGAAGAAGATCACGCCGTCGCGCGTGGGCCGCGCCGCCTGCAGCACCAAAGGCGCCGGCACCAGCGTGGCCGCGGTCTGGAACTTGCGCTGCAGCCGCTCCATGTTGTAGACATAGTCCGCCCCCTTCTCGGAGTAGCGCGCGTACGGGTCCCGCGTGGTGCCGCGCGTGAAGAACGCGCCCTTGGACGGATGCGTGCCGGGCAGCGAGCGCCACGGGATGCCGTCGCCGTCGACGTCCTTGTAGCGGCCGAAGGCGGCGCCGGCCTCCTCGAGGGCGTCGGCGCTCATCACCTTGCCACGGTCGTAGTCGCGGGCCGGATCCCACGCGAAGGGCGCGCACAGGCGCTGGTTCATGCCGATGTCCAGGTCCGTCATCACGAACACCGGTGTCTGCAGCCGGTCGGCCAGGTCGAGCGCGGCGGCGGCGTGCTCGAAGCACTCGTGCGGATCCTCGGGCAGCAGCAGCACGTGCTTGGTGTCGCCGTGCGACGCGTACGCGCAGGCGAGCAGGTCGGCCTGCTGCGTGCGGGTGGGCATGCCGGTGGACGGGCCGCCGCGCTGCACGTCGATGATCGTGACGGGGATCTCGGCGAAGGCCGCCAGGCCGATGAACTCCTGCATCAGCGAGATGCCGGGCCCCGACGTGGCGGTGAAGGCGCGCGCGCCGTTCCAGCCCGCGCCCACCACCATGCCGATGGCCGCGATCTCGTCCTCGGCCTGCACGATGGCGAAGCGGTGCTCGCCGGTGGCGGCGTCCACGCGGAACTTGTCGCAGTATTTCTGAAAGGCCTCGGGCACCGACGACGAGGGCGTGATCGGGTACCACGCCGCCACCGTGGCGCCGCCATACACGCAGCCCAGCGCCAGCGCGGCGTTGCCGTCCGCGAAGATGCGGTCGCCCACGGCGTCCGCCTGGCGCACGCGCAGGCCCAGCGGGTAGGGCACGTGCTGCATCACGTGCTCGCGGCCCAGGTGCAGGGCGTGGCGGTTGGCGTCCAGCAGCCGCTCCTTGCCTTTGTACTGCTCGGCGAACAGGCGCTCGAACACGCCCGGGTCCATCTCCAGCAGCACCGACAGCGCGCCCACGTACAGGATGTTCTTGAACAGCTGGCGCTGGCGCGGGTCGGTCCACGCGGCGTTGGCGATCTCGGTGAGCGGCACGCCGATCACGTGCACGTCGTCTCGGAAGCGCGCCGGCGGCACGGGACGCGTGCTGTCGTACAACAGGTAGCCGCCGGACTCGATCTCGGCCACGTCGGCGTCCCAGGTCTGCGGGTTCATCGCCACCATCAGGTCCACGCCGCCGCGCCGGCCCGCGTGGCCGGCCTCGCTCACGCGCACCTCGTACCAGGTGGGCAGGCCCTGGATGTTGCTGGGGAAGATGTTGCGCGGGCTGACCGGCACGCCCATGCGCATGATGGCCTTGGCGAACAGCTCGTTGGCCGACGCCGAGCCGGAGCCGTTGACGTTGGCGAACTTGACGACGAAGTCGTTGATCGCCTGCAGGCGTCGCGCGGGCGCGGGCGTGGGGGCCGCGGTGTCGGTCGTGGTGATCATCATGCGGCCTCCGGTGCGGGCTGCGGCCGCGGCGAACACGACGGCCCGCGCGCCGCGGGCCCCGCCTGCGCGAGCTGCAGGTCGAACTTCTGCATGTCCCACGCGCCCGTGGGGCAGCGCTCGGCGCACAGGCCGCAGTGCAGGCAGACGTCCTCGTCCTTGGCCATCACGCGGCCCGTCTTGAGCGCGCCGGAGACGTACAGCTCCTGCGACAGGTGCGGCGCCGGGGCCTTCAGGCGCGTGCGCAGGTCGGCCTCGTCGCCGGGCTCGGTGAAGGTGATGCAGTCCATGGGGCAGATGTCGGCGCAGGCGTCGCACTCGATGCAGGTGTCGCGGTCGAACACGGTCTGGACGTCGCAGTTCAGGCAGCGCGCGGCTTCCTTGAACGCGGTGGCCGCGTCGAAGCCCAGCTCCACCTCCACGCGGATGTCGGCCAGCGCGCGCTCGGCCGCGGCCCAGGGCACCTGGAAGCGCAGGTCGCCCGACACGTCGTTGTCGTAGCTCCACTCGTGGATGCCCATCTTCTGCGACAGCAGCGTGGAATGGGGCGGCGGGCGCGCGCCGACGTCCTCGCCCTGCAGCAGGCGGTCGATCGACACGGCGGCCTCGTGCCCGTGCGCCACGGCAGTGATGATGTTCTTGGGGCCGAGGGCCGCGTCGCCGCCGAAGAACACGTGCGGCAGCGTGGACTGGAACGTGCCTTCGCGCAACACGGGCAGGCCCTGCGGGTCGAACGCGATGCCGCTGTCGGCCTCGATCCACGGGAAGGCGTTCTCCTGGCCCACCGCCACCAGCACCGTGTCGCAGGGCACCCGGACATCGGGCTCGCCGGTGGGCACCAGCTGGCGCCGGCCCTGCGCGTCGCGCACCGCGTGCACGCGCTGGAACGTCATGCCGGTGAGCTTGCCGTCCACGTGCTCGAACGACTTGGGCACGTGGCAGTCGAGGATCGGGATGCCCTCGTGCATCGCGTCCTCCTTCTCCCACGGCGACGCCTTCATCTCGGCGAAGCCGCTGCGCACGATGACCGTCACCTCGCGCCCGCCCAGGCGGCGCGCGGAGCGGCAGCAGTCCATCGCGGTGTTGCCCCCGCCCAGCACGATCACGCGCTCGCCCACCTGGGTGACGTGGCCGAAAGACACGGAAGCCAGCCACTCGATGCCCACGTGGATGAAATCGGCCGCCTCGCGGCGGCCGGGCAGGTCCAGGTCGCGGCCGCGGGGTGCCCCGCAGCCCACGAAGACCGCATCGAAGTCTTGCGCCAGCAGCGCCTTCATCGACGCGATGCGCTCGCCCGCGCGAAGCGTGACGCCCAGGTCGAGGATGTAGCCGGTCTCCTCGTCGATCACCGATTCGGGCAGGCGGAAGCGCGGGATCTGCGTGCGGATGAAGCCGCCCGCGCGGGCCTCGCCGTCGAACACGGTGACGTCGTAGCCCGCCACGGCCAGGTCGCGCGCCACGGTGAGCGAGGCCGGCCCGGCGCCGACGCAGGCCACGCGCCGGCCGTTGGGCGGCGCCGCCGTGGGCAGCCGGGCCTGGATGTCGCCCTTGTGGTCGGCGGCCACGCGCTTCAACCGGCAGATGGCCACCGGCTCGGGCGCGGCGCGGTTGCTCTCCTCCACGCGGCCGCGCCGGCAAGCGGGCTCGCAGGGGCGATCGCAGGTGCGGCCGAGCACGCCGGGGAACACGTTGGAGGTCCAGTTGACCATGTACGCGTCCGCGTAGCGGCCCTGGCCGATCAGCCGGATGTACTCGGGCACCGGCGTGTGAGCCGGGCAGGCCCATTGGCAGTCGACCACCTGGTGGAAGTGGGCGGCGGTCGACGCCTTGTCGTTGGCGAGATGCACGTGTCGTCTCCTTCGCCGTCGGCGCGACGGGGATCGCCCGTGCGTCCGGTGTGTGGGGCGAGTCTAGGACGAACGGCCGCGCAGCGGCAGGGGGCGGCGCCAGGGGGTCGCGGCCCGGGGCGGCCACGCTCGTGGGATGGTCGTCTGGCCTGCGGGGGCCTCGCGGCGTATAACGGGCCTCCTCACGCTGTCTAGGAGGCCCCATGACACCCCAGGTCGCCGCCACCGACGCGTCCGCCACGGCCCCCGCCGCCGCGGACGCCCTCGACGCCCTCGACGCCAGCCGCCTCGCCGCGTACGCGGAGGTCCATCGGCAGATCCAGGATCACCTCGACCGCATGCTTTCGCTGGCCGCGCTGGTGCAGGCCGGCGGCCCGGACGCCGCCATCCAGGCCGAGGCCGGTGCGATCGAGGCGTTCTTCTCCGGCACCGCCCGCCGCCACCACGCGGACGAGGAGCGCGTGCTGTTCCCGGCCCTGCTGGCGGGCGGCGACGAGGAGCGCGCCACCACCGTCAGCATGCTGCAGCAGGACCACGGCTGGATCGACCAGAACTGGGGCGAGCTGGGGCCGCTGCTGAGCGCGCTCGCGCAGGGCCACCACTGGGTGGAGCCGGAGGAGCTGCGGCACGACGTGGAGGTGTTCCGGGACCTGTGCACCGGCCACCTGGCGCTGGAGGACACGCTGATCCCTCCGCCCACCCGCGCGTCCTGACGTGCCCGTGCTGCAGGTGGAGATGGTGGACGGCCCGGCCGAGGCGCCGGCCGGGCTGGCCCAGGCGCTGGCGGATGCCGCCGGTCGCGTCCTCGATGCCCCGCCCGGGCATACCTGGGTGCGCCTGCGGCGCCTGCCGGCCTCCGGCTACGCCGAGAACGGACCGGCGGCGGCCGGCACGCCGGCGCCCGCCGCGCCCGTGTTCGTCGAGGTCCTGCAGCGGGCGCCCCCCGCCGGCGCGGCGCTCGAGGCCGAGGTGAAGGCCCTCACCGCCGCGCTCGCGGCCGTGCTGGCGAGGCCGGCGGACCAGGTGCACGTGCTGTACGCCCCGGCCGCGGCCGGGCGGCAGGCGTTCGGGGGCGTGCTGGTGCGCTGACGCCCGCCCCGGGGGGCGTGCTGGTGCGCTGACGCCCGCGCCCCGGGGGGCGCGCGGGGACGGGTGCGCGGCTTGCTGCAGTGGCGCCGTGCAATCTCCCGAGAGAGTCCCCATGTCCCGTCGCCGCCTTCCCCGCCCCGCTCCCGCCCGTGCCCGGGCCCTGTCCCGCGGGCTGCTGCTCCTCGCTGTGGCCGCGCCGCCGGCCTTCGCCGGCCCCGCGTCCGACGCGCTCGGCCAGTGCCTGGTGCGCGGCACCAGCGCTGACGACCGCAGCGTGATGGTCCGCTGGATCTTCGCCACCGGCTCGCTGCATCCGGCCGTGCAATCGCTCGCCAGCGTGGGGGATGCCGCGCGCGACCGCGCCAACCGCGAGATGGCCCAGCTGATGCAGCGGCTGCTGGTGCAGACCTGCCGCGCCGAGGCGGCCCAGGCGATGCAGCGCGACGGCCTGCCCGCGCTGCAGGCCGGCTTCGAGGCCCTCGGCCGCGTGGCCACGCAGGAGCTGTTCTCCGAGCCGCACGTGGCCGCGGGCGTGGGCGGGATGGTGCCGTACCTGGACGTGGGGCGCCTGCTGGAGCTGGGGTTGACGGGGCGCTAGAGAGGGGGTCTGGCCTCCGGCCTGACCCCGCGTTCCGTTCTTCCGCCCCGCCCGTGGATGACACCCCGACGTCACATCTGCCGGAACAAGCCCGCGTAGGCGCGGCTGACCGGCAGCTTCTCGGGGCGCGTCTTCAGCGTGACGTGCGTGCGACCGCGCAGGTCCCGCGTGGTGCCGGCGATGTGCCGCACGGCGACGATCGTGCTGCGGTGGACCTGCCAGAAGCGCGCCGGGTCCAGCCCGTCCAGCAGCTCCTTCAGCGACAGCCGGATCAGGTGCTCGCCCGTGGCGGTGAACACGCTGACGTACTTGTCGCGCGCCTCGAAGTACACCACCTCGTCGATGGAGACCAGCCGTGTGCCGTCGCCCTCGGCCGCGCGGATCCAGTCCAGGCGGGGCGCGCTCGCCGGCGCGGCCCCCGGCGAGCCGAGCGCCGCGGCCAGGCGGGCGAGCAGGGCGGCCGGGTCCTCGCGGCGGGCGTCTGCGTCGATACGGGGTGGGGTACCGCCGGCGGCGGCGTGCCGCGCGGCGTCGCGCAGCGCCAGCCGCCGCTGCAGCTTGTCCACGGTGCGGCCCAGGCGCTCCCGCGTGGGCGGCTTGAGCAGGTAGTCCACCGCCTCGCGCTCGAACGCCTCGATGGCGTGCGCGTCGTGGGCCGTGACGAACACGATCTCCGGCGCGTGCGCGGTGCCGGCCAGGCGCGCCGCCACGTCCAGGCCGCCCAGGCCGGGCATGCGGATGTCGAGGAACAGCACGTCGGGGTCCAGCGCGTCCACCAGGCGCAGGGCCTCGTGGCCGTGCGGCGCCGTGCCGACGATGCGCAGCGCGGGCCACGCCGCGCGCAGCTGCTCGCGCAGGTAGTCCAGCAGCGCGGGTTCGTCGTCGGCCAGCACGGCCGTGGGGGCGGCGGCGGTCATGCGGGCAACGGCAGTTCGATGCGGGCGATGGTGCCGCCGCCCGGACGGTCGGCGAGCGTGAGCGTGGCGGCCGCGCCGTGCAGCGCCTGCAGGCGCTCGCGCACGTTGGCCAGCCCGACGCCACCCGCGGCGCGGCCGTCGCCGGCCGGGGTGGGTGCCGGGGGCGCCCGATGGGTGGCGATACCCACGCCCGTATCCACCACCTCCAGCACCAGGCGCCCGCGCTCCACCCGTGCGCCCAGGTCGACGCGGCCGCCCGCCACCGCGGGCTCGAGGCCGTGCGTGATGGCGTTCTCCACCAGCGGCTGCAGCAGCATCGGCGCCACGGGCAGGGCGTCCAGCGCCGGGTCGGCGGCCAGATGCCAGTGCAGGCGCGGGCCCATGCGCAGCGCCATCAGGTCCAGGTAGGCGCCCAGCAGCGCGAACTCGCGGCCCAGCGTATGGGCGTCCGCGCGGCTCGCCTGCAGCCCGGCGCGCAGGTAGTCGATCAGGCGCTCCAGCAGGTGGCGCGCGGTCGCCGGCGCGGGGTCGATCAGCGCCACGGCGTTGGCCAGCGTGTTGTAGAGGAAGTGGGGCTCGATCTGCGCCTGCAGCATGCGCAGCCGCGCGGCCAGCGCCTCGCGCTCGATGGCCATCTCGCGCGCCCGCGCCTGCGCGAGCGCGGCGTCGGCCTGGGCCTGGCGCTGCGTGGCGCGCCAGGCGGCGAACAGCACCAGCGACAGGAACGTGCCCAGCACGGCGACCACGGCGCTGCCGCGCAGCGTGAGCAGCCAGTGCTGCCATCCCGCGCCCAGCAGCAGCGCGCCCACGGCGTAGCCGGTGAACACGCCCGCGATGCACAGCACGGCATTCCAGGCGATGCGCAGCGCGTCGGGGGCGCGGGCCAGGCGCGCGCCCAGCCAGCACGTGGACAACTCGAAGCCCGCATGGATGCTGAAGCCGACGCACTGCGCCACCACCACGGTGCGGAACACCGTGCCGGCGATGCGGTCCATCGGGGTGTCCATGAGCGTCACGCCCAGGATCAGGCCGGCCACCAGCAGGTTCAGCAGGCCCGTCTGCGCGGCATCGCGCCAGGGCCCTCGGGGCATGCACTGCAGCACCGGCAGCAGCTCCATGGGATGCCAGTGGGCCGGCGGCGCCGGTGGCGGGGGAGGGGCGGTGTCGGCGGCGGGCATGGGCGTGGAGCGGACTTTAGCGGCGGGCCAGCGGATGGTGCCCCGACGGGCGCGCGCGCGCGCCGTCGCGCGACGGGCGGCGTTGGCCTGGCGCGAACGGCACGCCCGCGTCGCGAACGGGTGTTTGCGTGGCGGCGGACACTGGAGGGGAAGTCGTCACCGGGACGGCGTCAGGTTTCAACCTGACGCCGCCCCAGCCCACGCCGGCGCCGTCCCGAAGCCGCCGGGGTCAGGTTGCAACCTGTCGCCGCCCCTGCCCACGCCACCCACCCATCTCCCAGCGTCCGCCCATGCAAGACCTCTCCTGGCTCGGCTCCCCCCGCCTGCCCATCGTCCAGGCCCCGATGGCCGGCGTGCAGGACGAGCGCCTGGCGCTCGCCGCGTGCGCCGCGGGCGCGCTCGGCTCGCTGCCCGCCGCGATGCTCGCGCCGGCCGCCCTGCAGGACGCGCTGCGGCGCCTGCGGGCGGCCACCGCCGCGCCGGTCAACGTCAACTTCTTCGCCTACGTCCCGCCGCCGCCCGACCCCGCGCGCGAGGCGCGCTGGCGCGCCCGCCTGGCGCCGTACCTGCGCGAGGCCGGCCTCGATCCCGAGGCCCCCGCCGCCGCGCCCACGCGCCGTCCGTTCGGCCCGGAGGCCGCCGAAGCCCTCGAGGCCGCGCCGCCCGCCGTCGTCAGCTTCCACTTCGGGCTGCCCGCGCCGGAATTGCTCGCGCGCGTGCGCCGCCTGGGCGCCCGCGTGCTGTCCACGGCCACCACGGTCGCGGAGGCCCGGTGGCTCGCCGCGCGCGGCGTCGACGGCGTGATCGCCCAGGGCCTGGAGGCAGGTGGGCATCGCGGCCATTTCCTGGACGTGCCCGCCGATGCGGTCGCGGCGGCGGCGGTGGGGGGCCAGGCATCGACCTGGACGTTGTTGCCGCAAATCGTGGCGGCGGTCGACGTGCCCGTGGTCGCCGCCGGCGGCATCGTCGACGCCGCCACCACGCGCCGCGCGTTCGCGCTCGGCGCGCGCGCGGTGCAGGCCGGCACCGCCTTCCTGCTCTGCCCCGAGGCCACCACCTCGGCACCGCATCGCACGGCGCTGCAGGCGGCGGGTGCCACCACCGCCCTGACCAACCTGTTCTCCGGCGGCTTGGCGCGTGGCCTGGTGAATCGATTGATGCGCGAGCTCGGGCCGGTGGACGCCGGGGCCCCCGCGTTCCCGCTGGCCGCCGTGGCGGTGGCGCCGCTGCGCGCCGCGGCGGAGGCGGCCGGGCGCGGGGACTTCTCGCCGCTGTGGGCCGGGTCGGACCTGTCGGCCTGCCGGCCCCGCCCCGCGGCGGACGTGGTGGCGGACCTGGCCGCGGGCGTGCCGGCGGCGGCACACGGCACGCGCGGCTGACCTCGCATTCGCGCCAGATCCCGCCGGCTCCCGGCACGATGCCACCGGGAAGGCCGACGATGAAAAAAGCGGCCCCGCGGGGCCGCCTTGGCGTGGGGCGGGCCGGCACGCCCGCGGGAGGTCAGCGCTCGCTGCGGTCGTTGTCGCTGCTGCCCTCGATGCGCGACGAGCCGCCGGACGGCGTCGACGGCGTGATCGAGGCGGTGGCCGAGGGCGAGCCGCCGGACGACGCGGCGGCCCGGGCGCGCCGCCCGTGGCTCAGGGCGCCGGCGCGGCGCGCCTCTTCCGAGTCGAACTCGTGGGCGTTGCCGCTGGCGTGGGCGGCCTTGCCGCCCTCCGAGGCGATGGCGCGCTGCTTCTTCGGGTCCATGCCGGCGAACCCCCGACCGCGCGGCGCCGGGCTGCCTTCGCCCCGCGAGGCGCTGCCGCGGTTCGCGCCGAGGTCGTCACTCGTGCGCTCGCCGGGGGCTGTCCGATTGTCTGGCGTCATGGTGCATCTCCTGTCTGGGTGGCGACCGGGGCGGCCGCGGGGTTGGGGGGAGGCCTCGTGGTGCCGGGACTCCTGTCCAGGTCGCGGCAATGCCTGTACCTGGACCGTGGAACGGCCGCCGCCGTCCGACGAACGGTCGTCCGGGGGACGCCCGCCGGTGCCGCGCGCCCCGCACCACCGAAGGCTGCGCACCAGCGCGGATGCTGACGGCTCCCGCCTCCGTGCGGTATCCCCTGCTCCAAACAAATCGGGGGTCGGGCTGCAGCCGGACCCCCTCCCCGAAGCGCCGCCCCGCCTCAGCGAGGCGCCACCAGCCTCCGCTGCACCCACCCGCTGACGTTGGCCCCGTCCACCTGCACGAACCCGTCCTTCGTCTCGCCCGTCGCCACCAGTTCGTCGGCCTTGGTGAGCGTGCCCAGCACCTTGCTCTCCCGCGACGGCCCCGCGTAGACCTTCACGTTGGCGATCTTGGCCGCCAGCATCTGGCCGCCCTTGATCGGTGCACCCGCCTGCGTGGACGCGCCCGCGTTGGCGTCGCCGGACGCGCTGGAGCGCTGGATCAGCTGCGGCATGTCGCGGATGGCGAGGACGATCTTGTTGTAGTTGTCCAGGAGGCTCGCCGCCACCACCTTGCCCTCCGGCGTGTTGGTGTAGCCGCCCAGCGCGCCCAGCGCGCCGCCGCCGAAGCCCCAGCCGCTCACGTTGAAGTCGGTCTTCGTCGCCTTGCCCTCGGCCGAGGCCACCTGGATGCTCGAACGCACGTCGGCCACCAGCAGGCTGGTGGAGGCCTCCTTGAACTTGACGCCGCCGGCGACGGCCCCCAGCGGGCTGAAGCGTCCCAGCAGGCCGGCGGCCGCGCCGCCGATGCCGCCGCTGTTGTTCGACGCGATCTGCACGTTGGGCGTCATCACGAAGTCGGCGGCCTGCATCTGGCCCTGGCCGACGTTGGATTCGGCGCGCAGCTCGCCGCTGTTGGCCAGTGCGCGTTCCTGCTGCAGGTTCTGCATCGCCACCCCGCGCTCCACGACGTCGAAGCATCCCGACTGCTGCACCATCATCCGCAGCAGCGCGGCCGGCGAGCCCAGGCCGTACTGGTGGAGGTAGCCCCAGCCGTCGCGCGGCTCCGCCACCGCCAGCACGCCCAGCTTCTTCGGGCACTTCTCGACGCTGGAGGCGTCCTGGGCCTGGGCGGCCAGCGGGGCGGCGAAGGCGAGGGCGGCGGCGGCGGCACGGCGGGCGAGGGCGGGCATGGGGGTCTCCGGCAAGGTCTGGGGGGCGGGGCGCGCGGATTTTGCCCGAGCGCCGGGGCGGCGCGTACCCCCCGGCCAGGGGGCGGGCGGGGGTCGGACGGCCGTCCGCCGACCCCCCTGGCTCACGCCATGAGCCTGCCAGCCGCAACAGTTGGCCTCGCCGGGCGGTTTCCCCGCCTTCCGCCACCGGGCGCCGCCGCCATCCCACGTACGATGGCGCCTGCCCACCCGCCACCCCTGGCCCTGTTTCCGTCTTCCGTTCCCGATGCCCCGCTTCCTGCACACCGCCGACTGGCAGATCGGCCGCGCCTACGGCCAGTTCCCCGCCGAGGACGCCATCCCGCTCGCCGACGCCCGCATCGCGGTCGTCGAGCGCATCGCCGCGCTGGCGCGCGAGCGCGCGGTCGACGCGGTGCTGGTGGCGGGCGACGTGTTCGATGCGCAGGGCGTGGCCGACCGCACGCTGCGCCAGCTGTTCAACGCGCTGGCCGGCTTCGACGGCCCGTGGGTGATGATCCCGGGCAACCACGACGCGGCCCTGGCCGAGAGCGTGTGGACCCGCGCCCGGCGCGCCGGGCTGGTGCCGCCGCACGTCACGGTGCACGAGGCCCCGGGCGTGCAGCTGCTGCCCGGCGCGGCGCTGGCGGTGCTGGCCGCGCCGCTCACGCAGCGCCACACGCACGACGACCTCACGGCGGCGTTCGACACGCTGGCCACGCCGGAGCCGTTCGTCCGCGTGGGCCTGGCGCACGGCTGCGTGCAGGGCCTGCTGGCCGAGGGCATCGATTCCGCCAATCCCATCGCGCCGGACCGCGCGGCCCGCGCCCGGCTCGACTACCTGGCGCTGGGGGACTGGCACGGCTGCCGCCGCGTGGATGACCGTACCTGGTACAGCGGCACGCCCGAGCCCGACCGCTTCCGCGGCAACGAGCCCGGCCAGGTGCTGGAGGTGACGCTCGCCGGCCCGGGCGCGCCGCCGGACGTGCGGCGCCACGCCGTCGCGCTGCACCGCTGGCAGGACTGGGACGAGACGTTGCGCGTGGCCGGTGACGTGGACGCGCTGGCGCGGCGGCTGGAGGCACTGGCGCCCGGCGACGTGCTGCGGGTGGTGCTGCAGGGCACGCTGGACCTGGCCGGCCGCGCGCGGCTGGACGACGCGCTGGCGCGTGCCCGCGGGCGTGCGCGCAGCGTGCAGGTGGACACGGCGGCGCTGCGGCTGGCGCCCACCGACGAGGACATCGCCGGGCTGCGCGCCGATGGATACCTGGGGGGCGTATTGTCCGACCTGCGCCAGCGCGCGGGCGCCGCGGAGGCAGGGGCCGACGTGGCGCAGGAGGCGCTGGCGTGGCTCGCGCGGCTGCTGCAGCATCGGCCGGGGGCGGCGCCGCCGCCCGGTGCGGCCGCGCCCACGCCGCCCGATGCAGCCTCGCCCACGCCGGCCGGCGCGGAGGTCGCGCGATGAGCCCGGCCGCGCTGCCACCGTCGCCGCTGCCGCCCGAGGCTCCGCCCGGCCGCCTGGTCCTCACCCGCCTGCGCCTGGAGAACGTCCGCGCCTTCCGCACGCCGCTGGAGGTGGCGGGCCTGCAACCCGGGCTGAACCTGCTGTGCGGGCCGAACGAGTCGGGCAAGAGCACGCTGGTGCGCGCCATCCGCGCGGCCTTCCTCGACCGCTACCGCTCGGCCGGCGTGGCCGACCTGCAGCCCTGGGACGACGCCGCGGCGTCGCCGGAGGTGGAGGTGGCGTTCGAGTGGCAGGGCACGTCGCACCTGCTGCGCAAGCGCTTCCTCCAGCGCAAACGCTGCGAGCTGCTGCTGGGCGACCGGCGCCTGGAGAACGACGAGGCCGAGGCCTGGCTCGCGCGCTGGCTGGGCTTCGAGCTCGCGGCCAAGGGCGCCAGCCGTGCCGAGCACTGGGGCGTGCCGGGGCTGCTGTGGATCGAGCAGGGCACGGGGCACGAGGTGCAGTCGGCCGTCGGCCATGCCGGCGAGCACCTGCGCCAGGCGCTGGGCGACGCGCTGGGCGAGGTGGCCAGCAGCGAGGGCGACGACGTGCGCGAGGCCGTGCTCGCCGAGCGCGACGTGCTGCTCACACGGGCCCAGGGCAAGCCCACCGGCCCGCTGCTGCAGGCCCAGCAGGCGCTGGCCGCGGCCGGCGAACGCCTGGAGACGTTGCAGGCGCGCGCCGCGGCCTACGCGCAGGCGGTGGATCGCCTGGCCGGGCTGCGCGCGACCGTCGCCGCCGGGGAACGCGACACCCCCTGGGCCGCGCTGGAGGCCCGCGCGGCCCAGGCGCAGGCCCGGCTGGCGGAGGTGGGGGCGCTGCACGAGCGCGCGGAGCAGGACCGCGCCACGCTGCGCGGCGTGGAGAGCGAGCTCGCGCTGCTGCAGGCCCAGGCGGCGGACGACCGCGCGCTGGCCGAGGACGCCGCGGCACGCCAGGCCGCCGCCGCCGCGGCGGAAGCCGCGCGGGCGGAGGCCGACGCCGCTGCCACCGCGGCCGCCGCCCGGCTGGGGGCGGCGCTCGAGGCGCGCGGCGCCGCCCAGGCCGCGGCCGCGGGCGCCGGCCAGGCCGCGCTGCGCGGCGCGCTGGCGGCGCAGGTGGACGAGCACGTCGCGCGCGCCGCGCGCCTCGCGCAGGCGCTGGGGCAGGCGCGCGAGCTGGCCGCGCGCCTCGCCCAGGCCCGCGCCGCGCAGGCGCAGGCGGCCCTGACCGAGGCCGACCTCGCCCCGCTGCGCCGTGCGGAGGACGCCTGGCGCGAGGCCCGCATCCGCCAGGACGCGGTGGCCACGCAGCTGCGCTTCGAGCTGCAGCCGGGGCAGTCGGCGCGGCTGGATGGCGAGCCCGTCGAAGGGCAGGGCGAGCGCCGGCTGGTGCGCCCTGCCACGCTGGAGATCGCGGGCGTGGGCCGTGTCGTCGTCACGCCGGGGGGCGAGGACCTGCACGTGCTGGCCGCGCGCACCGACGACCTGGCCGCCCGGCTGCGCGCCGCGCTGCAACGCCACGGCGTCGACTCGCTGTCCGCCGCGCAGGACCGCGTGGCGCAGGCCCGCGCCGCCGGCCACGAGGCCCAGGCCACCGATTCCCTGCTGCGCCAGCTGGCGCCCCAGGGCGTGGCCGCGCTGGAGGGCGAGCTGGCCGCCTGCGAGGCCCGTGGCCGTGCGCTGCAGGCACAGCGCGCCGCGCTGCCCGCGGCAGCCGTGCCCACCCCGGCTGCGACCGACGGCCCCGAAGCCGACCTCTTCTCCGAACCGGGCCCGGCGGCCGAGACGGGGTCAGGTCTCCGACCTGACCTCTCATTGGCCGCCGCCGAGGAAGCCCTCGCCCGCGCCACCGCCGCCTGCGAAGCCGCCCAGCGCGCCGCCCAGGAGGCGCAGGTCGCCCGCCAGGTGGCCGTGTCCCGCCGCGACCAGGCGGTGCTCGAACACGACCGCGTCGCCGCCCGCCTCGCCGACCCCGCCCGCGCCGCCCGCCTGGCGGACCAGGCCGCCCGCCACGACGCCGCGGTGCTGCGCCGCGACGCGCTGCGCGAGGGCCTGGCCGCCCGCGAACGCCAGGCCGCCGCGTTCGACGCCGTCGCCCTGCAGCAGGACGTCGTGCGCCTGCGCCACAGCGCCGAGAACGCACGCCAGGCCCACCAGCAGGCCCACCTGGCGCTGGCCACGCTGTCGGCCACGCTGGCCGACGCCGGCGCCGCCGGCCTGGACGAGGCGCTGGCCACCGCGTGCGCGGAACACGAGCGCGCCGCCCGCCACCACGCCGAGCTCGCCCGCCGCGCGGCCGCGCTGTCGCTGCTGCTGGAGACGCTGGAGGCGCACCGCGCCGCGCTGACGCAGCGCCTGCAGGCCCCGTTGCAGCGCCGCCTCGACCACTACCTGGCGCGCCTGTTCCCCGGCGCGCGCGTGCAGCTGGACGACACGCTCGCGCCGGTGCGGCTGCTGCGAGGGGCCGGCCACGGCGGCACGGCCGCGGCCGGCGGCAGCTTCGCCGCGCTGAGCCACGGCGCGCGCGAGCAGATGGCCCTGGTCAGCCGCCTGGCCTACGCCGACCTGCTGCAGGCCGCGGGCCGTCCCACGCTGCTGATCCTCGACGACGCGCTGGTGCACAGCGACGCCGAGCGTCGCGACCGCCTGAAGCGCGTGCTGTACGACGCGGCCACCCGGCACCAGATCCTGCTGCTCACCTGCCATCCCGAGGCCTGGCAGGACCTGGGCGTGGCCGCGCGCACGCTCGCGGCTGCGCCCGTGGCGGGCGCGCCGGGCCAGACCGACCTGCTGGCCGACCTGGCGGCGCTCGCGCCCGCGCTGCCATGAGCCGGCCGGCGCCGGACGGCGCGCGCGAGATCGCCCCCGGCCTGCTGGTGCTGCACGGCAACCGGCTGGAGCTGCTGCGCGACGCCGTCCTCGATTGGCTGGCGCGCACGCCGCTCGGCCCGCTGGAGGACGAGGTCTTCCTCGTGCAGAGCAACGGCGCCGCCGAGTGGCTGAAGATGGCCATCGCCCGCGCGCGCGGCGTGTGCGCCGCCACGCGCGTGGAGCTGCCGGCGCGTTTCCTGTGGCGCGCCTACCGCCGCATGCTGGGCCCGGAGGCCGTGCCGGTGCAGTCCGCGCTGGATCGCCCCACGCTCGCGTGGCGCCTGATGCGCCGCCTGCCCGCCCGCGGCGACGACCCGGCGTTCGCGCCCATCGCGCGCTTCCTCGCCGCGGCCGGCGGCGGCACGGCCGGCATCGAGCGCCGCTGGCAGCTGGCCCAGCGCCTGGCCGACCTGTACGACCAGTACCAGGTCTACCGGGCCGACTGGCTGGACGCGTGGGAGGCCGGGCGCGACGTGCTGCCGCTGCCCGGCAACCTGCACGGCGGGGTGGCGCTGCCCGAGGACCAGCGCTGGCAGCCGGTGCTGTGGCGCGACCTGCTGGCGGAGCTGGACGACGCGCAGCGCCGCGGCATCCGCCCCGCGGTGCATCGCGCATTCGTCGCACGCGCGCTGGCGGGCGGCGCGCCCGCGTCGCCGTTGCCGCGCCGCGTGGTGCTGTTCGGCACCGCGCACGTGCCGGCGCAGGCGCTCGAGGCGCTGGCCGCGCTGCGCGGCACCACGCAGGTGCTGCTGGCCATTCCCAACCCCTGCCGCTACCACTGGGCCGACATCGTCGACGGCCGCGAGCTGCTGCGTCCCGCGCCCGCGCGCCACGCGCCACGCGGTGGCATCGCGCTGGCCGAGGTGCCGCTGGCGGCGATGCACGCGCACGCCCACCCGCTGCTGGCCGCGTGGGGCCGGCAGGGCCGGGATTTCATGCGCCAGCTGGACGCGTTCGACGACGTCGCGGCCACGCGCCAGCGCTTCGCGCTCCCCCGCCTGGACCTGTTCGACGACGCGCCCGGCGACACGATGCTCACGCAGCTGCAGGCGGACATCCGCGACCTGGTGCCGCCCGCCGAGCAGCCCGCGCGCACGCTGGCGGAGGACGACCGTTCCATCGTGTTCCACGTGGCGCACTCGGCGCAGCGCGAGGTGGAGGTGCTGCACGACCGCCTGCTGGATCTGCTGGCCCACCCGCCGGGCGGTACGCCGCTCGCCCCGCGCGACATCGTGGTGATGGTGCCCGACATCGAGGTCTTCGCGCCCGCAGTGCGCGCGGTGTTCGGCCAGGTGCCGCGCGACGACCCGCGCTTCATCCCGTTCGAGATCGCCGACCTGAAGAACCGCGGCACCAACCCGCTGGTGGTGGCGCTGGAGTGGCTGCTGCGCGCGCCCGCGCAGCGCTTCCGGGCGAGCGAGGTGCGCGACCTGCTGGAAGTGCCCGGCGTGGCACGCCGCTTCGGCCTCGGGCCGGAGGACCTGGCCCCGCTCGCCGCCTGGATCGAGGGCGCCGGCGTGCGCTGGGGCCTGGGCGCCGACCAACGCGCATCGCTGGGGCTGGCCGCCTGCGGCGACCAGAACAGCTGGGCCTTCGGCCTGCGGCGCATGCTGATGGGATACGCCATGGGGTATGACCCGGGTGCGGATCTCCTGGCAGGGGAGGCGCGCGATGGGCCGGCCGCCCAGGCCGACGCCGCAGCGTCCGCCTCGCCCGACTCGCCAGACTCGTCCGAGTCGGCCGACTCGCCAGACTCGCCAGACTCTTCGGACTCGCCGTACGCCGCCATCGAGCCCTACGACGAGATCGGCGGGCTCGACGCCGCCCGCGTCGGTGCGCTGGCCGACCTGCTGCGCGTGCTGGACGACTGGTGGCGCGCGGGCGCGGGCCTGGCCTCGCTCGCCACCTGGGGCGCGCGCGGCCGCGCGCTGCTCGACGCGCTGGTGGACCCGGCCGACGAGCGCGAGCGCCTGACGCTGCTGGCGCTGCAACAGGCCCTGGCCGACGCGCTGGCGCAGGCCGACGATGCGAGCTTCGAGTCGCCGGTGCCGCTGGCCGTGCTGCGCGAGGCCTGGCTGGCCGGCGTCGACGCGCCCGGCGGCGGCGGCCGCTTCCTGGCCGGCGGCGTCACGTTCTGCACGCTGATGCCGCTGCGCGCGGTGCCCTTCGAGGTGGTCGCGCTGCTGGGCATGAACGACGGCGACTTCCCCCGCGCCGCCACGCGCAGCGACTTCGACCTGATGGGCCTGGCGGGCCAGGACCGCCCGGGCGACCGCTCGCGCCGCGACGACGACCGCTACCTGATGCTCGAGGCGCTGCTGTCCGCGCGCCGCGTGCTGCACGTCAGCTGGAGCGGCCGCAGCGTGCGCGACAACAGCGAGCAGCCGGCGTCGGTGCTGGTGTCGCAGCTGCGCGAGCACCTGCGCACGGGCTGGCACACCGCCGGCGGCGGCGATGCCGTCGACGCGCTCACCACCGTCCACCCGTTGCAGCCCTTCAGCCGCCGCTATTTCGAGGGCGGCCCGCTCGCCACCTGGGCCGCGGAGTGGCGGGCCGCGCACGGCGGGCCCCGCGCGGCGGGCACGGTGCCGCCGCGCGCGCCGGCGGCACCATCCGGGGAAGCGCCGCCCGCGTTGACGGTCCCCCGCCTGGTCGCATTCCTGAAGAACCCGGTGCGCGACTTCTTCCGCACGCAGCTCGCCGTCGACCTGCGGCCGGAAGACCCGGCCGCCGACGACGACGAGCCGTTCGCGCTGGACGGCCTGGAGACGTGGCAGGTCGTCGAGGCCTTGGTGGCGGCCACCGCCGACGACGACCCGCGCGACGACGCCCGCCTGGCCCGGCGCATCGCCTCCCTGCGCCGCGCGGGCAGCCTGCCGATGGCCGAGCTGGGCGAGCGCCTGGGGCAGGAGCTGGTGGGCGCGGCCCGCCCGATGCGCGTGGCGCTGCGCGCGGCGCACGCGGCCTGGCCGTTGGCCGCGGCCCCGCTGGCGCTGCGCTTCACGCACGACGGCGCGGCGCTGGACGACTGGCTGGACGGCCTGCGCGCCGCGCTGCCCCGGCCGGACGGCGCCGACGCCGGCCCGCCGGTGTGGATCCGCATCTCCAGCTCGCGCATCCTGCGCAAGCTCGCGAAGGGCAAGTCGCGGCAGAAGGAGGGCGGCCGCACGGAAGCCCCGCGTCCCGAGCCGCGCCACATGATCGAGCCCTGGGTGCGCCTGCTCGCCGCCGCCGCCTGCGGGCACGCGGTGCGCGCCCAGCTGATCGGGCGCGACGGCGTGGTCACGCTGGACGCGCCGCCGCAGGACCTCGCGCTGCCCGCGCTGCGCGACCTGCTGGAGGCCTGGCAGGCCGGCCAGGCCGACCCGCTGCCGCTGCCGTTCGGCACGGCCTGCGAATGGCTGTCATCGCCCGATGGCGCCGACGACAAGGCCGCCAGCCGATACGAGGGGGGGTACCAGTCGCGCGGCGAGCTTGCCTTCGACGGCAGCCTCGCGCGGGCCTACCCCGACTACGACGCGCTTACCGCCGACGGCCGCTTCGCCGCCTGGGCGCCGCGCCTGCAGGCACCGCTGCTCGCGTGGCTGGCGTCGCAGCAGGCCCCGGCCGTCCGGCACCCCGGCGTCGCCGCGGCGGAGGAGGACGACGATGAGTGAGCGCGACACCGGCGCCGCCACGCCGCTGGACCCGCTCGCGCTGCCGCTGTGGGGCAGCCGCCTGATCGAGGCCAGCGCCGGCACCGGCAAGACGTGGACCATCGCCGCGCTGTACCTGCGCCTCGTGCTGGGCCACGGGGTGCCGGCCACCGCCGGGGACGACCTCTTCGCGCCCGGCGACCGCGGCACGGCCTTCCCACAGCCGCTGGTGCCCGCCCAGATCCTGGTGATGACGTTCACCCGCGCCGCCACGCGGGAACTTTCCAACCGCATCCGGGACCGCCTCGTCTCCGCGGCCCACGCGTTCCGCGCGGACGCCGTGCCGGACGACCCGCTCCTCGTGCGGCTGCTGGCGGACTATCCCGAGCCTGCCCAGCGCGAGGCTGCCGCGTGGCGCCTGGCCACGGCCGCGCAGGCGATGGACGACGCGGCGGTGCTCACCATCGACGCCTGGTGCCAGCGCATGCTGGTCGAGCACGCGTTCGACAGCGGTGCGCCGTTCGACGAGACGCTGCAGCCCGACGAGTCCGCGCTGCGCGCCGAGGCCGCGCGCGACTGGTGGCGCGAGGCCGTGTACCCGCTGGAGGGCGAAGCCCTGTCGCTGGTGCTGGCCACCTGGCCGACCATCGATGCGCTGGTGGAGGACATGGCGGCGCTGCTGCCGCACACGCCGCCGGCGTCGGCCGACGACGACGCCACGCTGGCCCAGGTGCTGGGCCCGCTGCTGGCGGAACTGTCGACGCTGAAGCAGGGTTGGCCGGCCAAGGTGCAGGCCATGCGCGAGTGGTTGCTGCCCCGCCTCGAGCTGAAGACCGACAGCGGCTTCGACAAGAAGCAGGTGCAGGCGCGCTGGGCGGCGCCCTGGCTGGACGACCTCGACGCCTGGGCCGCCAACCCGTGGCAGGTGCGCTGGACGGACAACGAGAAGGCCCACGAGCGCCTGCCGGGGCACGGGCTTCGCCGGGCCCTGAAGCCACCGCCTGCGCTGGAGCTGCCGGCGGTGTTCGATGATCTGTCCGAGCTGTCGGACCACCTCGACACCCTGCCGGACCCGCGCCATGCACTGCGCGCGCATGCGGCCCGCCACGTGGCGCGCCGCCTGCAGGCGCTGAAGGCCCGTGCGGGCCTGTTCGGCTTCGCCGACCTGCTCACGCGCCTGGACGCCGCACTGGCCGGCCCGAACGGCGCGCGCCTGCGCGATCGCATCGTTCGCCAGTTCCCGGTCGTGATGGTGGACGAGTTCCAGGACACGTCCCCGCTGCAGTACCGCGTGTTCGACCGCCTCTACGACATTGCCGCCAACGACCCCGCCACGGCGCTGTTCCTGATCGGCGACCCGAAGCAGTCCATCTACGCGTTCCGCGGCGCGGACATCCGCAGCTACCTGCGCGCCCGCCGCGCCACCGTCGGGCGGCACGCCGTGCTGGGTACCAACCACCGCTCCACCGCGGCGCTCGTGGGGGCGGTGAATGCCCTGTTCGAGCAGGCGGAGGCACGCCCGGGACGCGGCGCGTTCCACTACCGCGCGCCGCCCGACCTGGCCGACGCCGGACGGGCGACGCCCGTCGTCGACGAGCTGCCGTTCCACGCGGTGGCCGCGCGGGGGCGCGACGACGTGCTGCGCGACGCTTCCGGCGACGTGCCGGCGATGACGATCGTCGTCGATCCCGCCCTGCGCGCGGGGCGCGAGGTGCAGCGCCGCTTCGCGGCCCGCTGCGCGGAAGACCTGGTGCGACGGCTGAACGATCCGGCGTCGGCGTTCGTCCCGCGCGAACCCGCGTCGGTTCCAGTGCCGGGGCAGGGGCCAGCGCCCGGCTCGCCTGGCGTCCGGCCGCTGCGCCCGTCCGACATCGCGGTGCTGGTGCGTACCGGCGCCGAGGCCGAGGCCGTGCGGCGCGCGCTGCGGCTGCGCGGCGTGGCTTCGGTGTACCTGTCGGACAACGACTCGGTGTTCCGCACCCCCGAGGCGGCGGACCTGCTGCGCTGGCTGCGCGCCGTGGCCGACCCGCTGGATGCCCGGCTCGCGCGCGCCGCCTTCGCCACCGCCACCGTCGGCCTGCCCCTGGACGCGCTGGCCACGCTCGGGCGCGACGACGTCGCCTTCGAGGCCCGGGTCGACCAGCTTCGCCAGCTCAACGCCACCTGGCGCCGGCAGGGCGTGCTGCCGATGCTGCGCCAGAGCCTGCACCTGCTGGGGCTGCCAGCGCGCTGGCTGGCGGAGCCCGACGGCGAGCGCCGGCTCACCAACCTGCTGCACCTGGCGGAACTGCTGCAGGCGGGCGCCGCGGACGCCGAGGGCGAGCACGCGCTGGTGCGCTGGTTCGCCGAGCAGGCCTCCGGCCGCGGCCCCATCTCCGACGACAAGCTGGTGCGGCTGGAGAGCGACGCCGACCTGGTGCAGGTGGTCACGGGCCACAAGTCCAAGGGGCTCGAATACCCCGTGGTGTACCTGCCGTTCGCCGGCGGCTTCCGCAGCGCGCGGCTCGACCGGCGGCGCGGCTTCGCGGCGGTGGCGGACGCCGCCTCGCCCAGCGGGCGGCGCATCGCGTTCGAGGTGCCGGCGTCGCTCACGCGCGACCTGGAGGACGAGCGGCTGCAGGAGGACCTGCGCTGGCTGTACGTGGCGCTCACGCGCGCGCGCCACGCGCTGTGGATCGGCGTGGCCGCCACCGCCGACATGCGCGCCAGGCCGCCGCGGTGCATCGTGCACGAGAGCGCGTTCGGCGCGCTGCTGACCGGCGGGCAGCCCCTGGAGGCCGCCACGCTGCCCGCGGCGGTGGCCACCGCGCTGGCGGGCGCGCCGGGCGTGCGGGTCGTCGAGGCCACGCCCGACGAGGATCCGCTGCGCGCGCCACCGACGATGCGCCAGCAGGCCGGCACCGAGCCGCCGCTGGTGGACCGCGGGCCCTACGCCGGCCGCTTCGAGCGTCGCTGGTCCATCGGCAGCTTCTCGGCGCTGGTGCGCGACCTGGGGCACGATCCCCCGCCCCGCCTGCTGCCGGACGCGCGCCGCGAGGCGCAATGGCAGGAACTCGTGTCGGAAGACGAGGTGGATGCGGACGAGGGCGCGGACGGCGCGCGCCCGGCGGCGGCCGCGTCGGGCCCGGCCGCCCTGGCGGCGTCCGAGCACCGCTTCCCGCGCGGCGCCGTGCCCGGCAACTTCCTGCACGCCCAGCTGGAGTGGCTGGCGGCGCAGGACACCTCGTTGGCGGGCGACGCCGACCTGCGCGCGCGGCTGGCCCGGCGCTGCGAACGCGCCGGCTGGGGCCGGCACGCCGACGACGTGGTGGACTGGCTCACGCGCCTGGTCGCCACGCCCCTGCCGCCGCTGGGCCGCGCCCTGCAGGACCTGGCCACGCAGCAGCCCGAGATGGAATTCTGGCTGCCCGGCGAGGGCGGCCGCGCCACGCGCGTGGACGCCCTGTGCCGGGCCCACCTGCTGCCCGGGCGGCCGCGCCCCGCGCTGCCCGAGCGCGCGCTGCGCGGCATGCTGATGGGTTTCGCCGACCTCGTCTTCGAGCACGACGGGCGCTACTGGGTGCTGGACTACAAGTCCAATGCGCTGGGCAGCCGCAGCGCGGACTACCACGCCGACGCGCTCGCGACCGCCATGGCCGCGCACCGCTACGACGTGCAGGGCGCCATCTACCTGCTCGCGCTGCACCGCCTGCTGCGCACGCGCCTGGGCGAGGCCTACGCCCCCGAGCGCCACCTCGGCGGCGCGCTGTTGCTGTTCCTGCGCGGCATCGGCGGGCCGCAGGCCGGCTGCGTGCACCTGGCGCCACCTGCCGCGTTCCTCGACGCGATGGATGCGGAGCTGGCGGGCGGGGGCCCGGGGGCCGAGGGTGGCAGCGAGGTCGGTGTCGTCGTCGGTATCGACGTCGAGGGCGGAAGGGACACGGACCGATGAGCGACCTCTTCGACGACCTGCCCGGGCCGGCGGCGGCGCCGCCGTCGCCGTCGCGCGCGCCGGTCCACGAGCGCGACGCGGTGATCGATCCCGTGCCCGGCGGTGCCGCCGCGCCGTCCGCGTCGGCCGCGTCAGCCACGTCGGCCGCGTCGGCCGTGTCGGCCACGTCGCCCGCAACGTCCAGCCCGGCGTCGCCCGCCGCCGTCGACCGCACGGCGCTGCTGCAGGCCGTGGACGAGGCCGTCCAGGCGGGCGCGCTGCGCCGGCTCGACGGCGCCTTCGCGCGTTTCATCGCCCAGGCGGATCCGCAGGCGTCCCCGGCGCTGCTGCTGGCGGCCGCGCTGCTGGCGCAAGGGGAGGGCCGCGGTCACAGCTGCCTCCTGCTGGAGGATGCGGCCACGGGCCCGGACGCGGTGCTGGGCCCGCGGGCGCAGGCCACGCGCCTCGCCGCGCTCCACGGCGGCGCGGCGTGGCCGGACAGCTTGGCCGGCTGGCACGCGGCGCTCGCGGGAGCCGCCAGCGTGGCCGTCGCGACGTCCCGCGTATCCGTGACGGCGGCGACCGAGGTGACCGGGACGACGATCCCGTCCGGCGGGTCCCCGCGGGCCGACGCCGCGCCGTTGGTGCTGCAGGACGATCGCCTCTACCTGCGCCGCTACTGGCGCGACGAGCGGCGGGTTGCCGCGCAGGTGCGTGCCCGCGCGGCCACGCGGGTCGCCGTCGACGAGGCGGCGGTGCGCGCGGTGCTCGATCGCCTGTTCCCTGCGCCGGATGCCGCCACCGCCGAGGGAGACGCTGCCATCGACTGGCAGAAGGCGGCCTGCGCCATCGCGATGCGTCGCGGCCTGTCGGTCATCACTGGCGGGCCGGGCACGGGCAAGACCTACACGGCGGCTCGTCTGCTGGCGCTGCTGCAGGCCACCGCGCCGGCCGGGGCGCCGCTGCGACTGGCCTTGGCGGCGCCCACGGGGAAGGCCGCGGCCCGGTTGCGACAGTCGATCGAGTCGGCGCTGCAGGGGCTCGAGGCCGCCTGGCGCACCGCGAGCGAACCTGTCGATGCGTCGGACACACCCGCGCACGGCCTGGGCCCGGCACTCCAGGCCCTGGCCGCCCACCTGCCCGCCGCGCGGACGCTGCATGCGCTGCTCGGCACGCGGCCCGATTCGCGTCGCTTCCGCCATGACGCGCGGCGGCCGTTGGACGTGGACGTGCTGGTGGTCGACGAGGCGTCGATGGTGCACCTGGAGATGATGGCCGCGCTGCTCGACGCGCTGCCCGCCGGCGCGCGCCTGGTGCTGCTGGGCGACAAGGACCAGCTGGCCTCGGTCGAGGCGGGCGCGGTGCTGGGTGACCTGTGCGCGGACGCCGCCGACGGCCGCTACGACGACGACACCGCACGCTACCTGGCGGCCACCACCGGGCAGGCGTTGCCGGCCGCGATGCGCGACGCGGACGGTCCGCCCCTGGCCCAGGCCACGGTGATGCTGCGCCGCAGCCAGCGCTTCGGCAGCGCCATCGGCGGGCTGGCGGCGGCCGTCAACGCGGGCGACGCGGAGGCGGCGTCGCGCCTGCTGGGGGCCGCGGCGGACGCCCGCGCGGACGCGGCCAGGGACGGAGGCACGAGCGAGGGCATGAGCGAGGGCATGAGCGAGGGCATGAGCGAGGGCATGAGCGAGCGCACGAGCGCGGTCGCGTACGGCGGCATGAACGGGGGCACCGAAGAAGGCGGGCAGGCCGCCGCTGGCGCGCCGGCGATCCGGCGCATCGTGCGCGCCGATCCCGCGCCGGTGGTGGCGCTGGCCACGCAGGCCCGCGCGGGGTCCGGCGGCAGCTACCGAGACTACCTGGCGCGCATCGCCGCAGGCCCGGCCGACGGCATGTCGCGCGAGGCCTGGATCGGCGAGGTGCTGCGCGCCTTCGACCGCTGCCGCGTGCTGTGCGCCGTGCGGGAGGGGCCGTGGGGCGTCTCCGGCCTGAACCGCGCGATCGAGGCCGCGCTGGCGGACGCCGGGGCGCTGCGACCCCGCGGCGAGTGGTATGAGGGCCGGCCGGTGATCGTCACGCGCAACGACGCGGCGCTGGGGGTGTTCAATGGCGACGTGGGGATCGTGTTGCGGGCGCCCGCGACGTTGCCGACCGTCGCGCCTTCCTCGGTGACCGGGACGACCCCGCCCGCGCCGGCCGGCCTGCGGGCGTACTTCGCCGACGGCGCCGCGCTGCGCTCGGTCAGCGTGGGCCGGCTGGCGGACGTCGAGACGGCCTTCGCGCTCACCGTGCACAAGTCGCAAGGCTCGGAGTTCGCGCACACCATCCTGGCGTTGCCTCCCGAGGCCACCGCGCCCGCCACCCGCGAGCTGCTCTACACCGGGATCACGCGCGCCCGCGAGGCCCTGACGATCGTCGCGCCCGAGGCCGACGCCGTGGTGCACGCGATCGCGCGGACGACGCGCCGGGCAAGCGGCCTGCGCCAGGCGTTGGCTGCGGCACCGGACGATCCCCGACCACCAGGCTGAGCGGGCGGCCACGAGGGCCTTCAGGGAGTGGCGGCACCTCCGCGTCGTCGCCATCCGCCATCCGGACCTCCGAGCGAACCGACCCGACGCACACCTCCGCGATGCGCGGCCGCGCGGCGGGGGCTCGCGCCCGCTGCCGCTCGCGCGCCGCGGCGTGAGCGCGTCGCGCGCCGCCACGCGCGCCCGCACCGGTGCGCGTGACGGCGCCCGTGACGGCGCCGCTGCGGCATCCGGCCGGGCGCCGAGCCCCACCGGCCAGGCGCCGTCGGCCCTGCACGCGCGCATCCGGCCGGTCGACCCGGCCCGCCCCGCGCGCGCCGGCTCGCCACGTGCGCGCCACCGCGAGCGCCGCCAGGCCTTGCGCGATCAGTAGAAGCAGCCAAGGCGGCACGCCCACGCCCGCCGTGCGGTGCGCGTGACTGGCATGGCCCTGCGCGCCAACCGGCGGATGCAGGCCCGGCGCGGCGACCGCGATGGCCAGCGTGCTCAGCACCAGCGCGGTGACTGCGGCCCGGCGTTGATCCGGGCCGGCCAACGCGGCGCAAGCCGCCGCCGGCACGCCGAGCCAGGCCGCCAACGTCCCCGGCCACAACAGTGCGGCCAGGCCCAGCAGCACGCCGATCACGCCCAGGCAACGGTCCATGGCGGCGTCTCGGCGTGCGGCGTGGCGGGCAAAAGTGGCGGGCGATGCGGCCAGGGCGGGCCGTCAGCGGGAGAGCTTGCGCTTCAGAGATGGGATGTCCGACGTCTCGCGCATGGCCTCGGCCGCGTCGATCTCGCCCCGCCGCACCAGCTCCACGAGCCGGTTGTTCATCGGCACCCATTCGCTGGCGCCCAGGCGGTTGTCCTCCCGGATGGCGCTCTCCAGGCCGATCCAGTCGCCCTTCTCGATGTACTGCGTCACCTTGCCGGTGTTGAACAGGACGTCGGCCGCCATCAGGTAGCGCTTGCCGTCCTTGCTCGGCACCAGGGCCTGGCGGATCACGGCGATGAGGTTGCCCGCCAGCACCGAGCGCATCACCTCCGCGCTGGTGCCGGTGTAGCTGAGGATCTTGCGCATGGTGCCGGTGACCGACTTGCCGTGCGTGGTGGCGATCATCAGCGAGCCCGACTCCCCGCCCTGGATCGCCTGCTCCGCCGTCTCGGCGTCGCGGATCTCGGACGTGAGCAGCACGTCGGGGCTCATGCGCAGCGCCTCGCGCATGCCGTCCGCGAAGCTCAGCACGTCGTAGCCCACCTCGCGCTGCGTGATGATGGACTTGCGCGCCGGGATCTTCTTCTCCACCGGATCCTCGATCGTGAGGATGTGGCCGGAGTGCTGGGCGTTGTGCCAGTCGAGGATGGACATCGCGGTCTCGCTCTTGCCCGATCCCGTGGGGCCGGTCACCACGATGAAGCCGCTGGTGGACTCGGTGAGCGTGGAGACAAGGTTGTGCGGCAGGCTGAGGTTGACCAGCGGCGTGATGTCGGGCGGCGTGATGCGCATCACGAGCGCCAGCTCGCCGGTGCCGTGCAGGAAGAGCGAGTAGCGCAGCGAGTGGCCGCCGCGGCCGTCCAGCCGGATGTTGACCGAGCGCTGCTTCTGCAGCGTGGGCTTGATGCGCGTGTCCCAGTAGTCCTGCACCGAGAGCGACTGCCCGCGGTCGTCGCGGTGCAGGCGCGTGGCCCCGTCCACATACCCCGCCAGGTACGTGACGATGTGCTCGCGGGTGACGATGAACGGCGGGATGGCGCTGAACAGCTCGTGCAGGGCGCGGGTGCCGCGAGCCGACTTGGCACGCATCACCTGGCCCTCGTGGATCATGATGTCGGTCATCGAGGGCGCGAACATCAAGGCGTGCTTGACGGCCGCGCCCACGCCGTGCTGCTTGTCGGTGGGCAGGCGCGCCGGATCGCCGGCCGGCGCGCGCGTGTCGTCCAAGGGGGTGTCTGCGAGGATCATCGATTTTCCGGGAAGGAGGCGGTCGCCGCGCGGGCGACGGCGGGCGCGTGCGGTTCGGTGCCGTAGGGCAGCGGACCGCGGGGCAGCACGGTCCACTGCATCAGGATCTCGGCGATGCGGTCGGCGTACCAGGCGGCGCGCGCCGGCGTGCGCGAGTGGTAGGCCCCCACCGCGGCCCAGGTGTTGCCGTAGCGTTCGACTTGCCGCCGGTAATGCCAGGCCGCGACGTCGGCCGCCGTGCAGCCGTCGTGCAGCGAGCCGGCATCCAGGCCGTAGCGCGCCAGCAGCGGCAGGTGCACGCTGTTGATCTGGAAGGCGCCCAGATCCGTGCTGCCGTCCGTGTTGCGGTGGACGGCGGCCGTCTGCAGTCGGCTCTCGTGCCATCCGATCGCGCGCAGCACCCCCGCGTGCACCTGGTGGCGTTGCGCGGCATCGTCGATGCAGTCGGCACGGGTGGGCGCGGCGGCCACCAGCAGCGGCAGCAGCCCCAGGCCAGCGACGATGCGGGGCGTGCGCCGGCCGGCTGAGGAGGAAGGCGAGGGTGGCGGGAATTCGTCGGGCATGGACGAATTCTGGAAGGCCCGGCGAGATCCGTGCCCCGCGCAGGGGCCGGTTATCCGGGCGTTCGGCGCGGCGGGCGCCGCGCGGTGGGGTTCAGCTGCGCTGGCCCAGCATGCGCGCCGGCAGGAACAGCACCGCGCGGATCAGGCCGAGCACGGCCGCCACGCTGATGCCCACCAGGCGCAGCGGCAACGAGAGCAGCCACACCACGGGCCACAGCACGAGCGCCAACAGGGCGAGCGGCCAGGACACCGCGAAGAGGAGGCACCAGAGGATGAACAGCACCAGCACTTGCATCATCGTCTCCCGCGCCCCGATCAGGCCCGCGGGGCGGGCAGATGTCGGGGTCTGTTGCCGGACACATCGCCGGCGTGCGCATTGTGCGCCCGTGGCAATCGGCGGTGCAAGCGCTTGCGGGCCGTCGATCCGTCCGGTGCGACCGTCGGTCGGGCGCGAGGTCCCGGCTGCGTCAGCGGGCGACGGAAAGGGGACGCCCGATGATCGCCACGGTGGTGTAGTGCATGGCCACGCGCGGATCGGGGCCATCGCCCGCGTGCTGCGCGAAGGCGGCGCGCAACTCGTGCGCGGCCTGCAGGCCCTCGTGGCTGTCGCGCGCGGGCATGTAGCTGCGCGAGAAGCCGAGCGCCAGCAGCCCGGCTTCGTCCAGCCAGTGGACATGCGGCATCTCGACCGTGTGCGTGGGCGCCTCGTTGAAGAAGCGAGGCACGTCCCGCCGCTCCGCCGACACGGTCATGGCGCCACGTCGTTCGCCGCCATGGCGCTCGAAGATCGCGTCCAGAGACTGCTGCAGCGGGTCCGACGTGACCCGGTCGTTCCAGATCAGCGCCACCTGGCCGGCGGGCTTCAGGATGCGCAGGATCTCGCGACGGGCGGGCTCGACATCGAACCAGTGGAAGGCCTGCGCGGCCGTGACCAGGTCGACGGAGCCGACCGGCAGCGACGTCGCCTCGGCCGCGCCCTCGACCACGCGGAAGCCTTCCGTGTGCCCCAGGATGCGCTCGGCCGCCGAGCGCATGGCGGCGTTGGGTTCGACGCCGACGACATGGGCGCCCCGCTCGAGCAGTCCTTCGCTCAACAGGCCCGTGCCGGCGCCGATGTCCGCGACGGTGATGCCCGGCGCCAGGCCCGCGAGCGACTCGAGCGCATCGAACAGGGCCTCGGGATAGTCGGGGCGGGACGCGACGTAGTCCGCCACCTTGCTGGTGAACGCGGCGTGGACGCCGCCATCCGGGGCGTACAGCGCACGCAGGTGGGCGCCCGCATCGATCATGTCAATGTCCTGCGGTGGCGTTGGCCGCGGCCACGCCGTGGGTGCGGGCGGCGTTGTCGAAGAAGTCGTAGATGCCGGTCTCGCTCATGTGGCGCGCATCGGCCAGTTCGCCGCCGCGCGTGGCGTACAGCACCTCGTTGGCCGGCGACACGATGACGGCGGCCGGGATGCCCTTCTTCAGCGGGTCGCCGTAGGCCTGCGCGACATCCAGGTTGTGGTCGAAGTTGCCCACGTCGATCTTGACGACGCGGAAGCGTTGCTGCATCAGCGTGGCGGTGCGTCCCGACTTCAGCGCGGTGTCGAGGGCATGGCAGTCCTTGCACCAGTTCGCCCCGAAGACGATCAGCAACGGCACGTGGGCCGCCTGGGCGTCCGCCAGGCCCTGGCGCACCTGGGCGTGGGCGTCTGCGGCCTCGTCATAGGGCTTGTCGGCGGCGTGGGCAGGCCCGGCCAGGCCGCCCAGGGCAAAGGCCAGCGCGGACGATCCCAGCACGGCGCAGGCCGCGCGACGGAGACGGGAGACCGGGCCGACGAGGCCGTCGGCGGCGGGGGAAATGTGGCGTGCGTTCATGGTTGACATGGATTGTGCGACAGCGCGGTGCCCGCGTCCGCAGCAAGGGCGGCGCCCGGCGCCACCCAGCCGAGCGCGCGCGCCGCGGCCAGGCCCTGGTGGAAGGACGCCACATGCAGGGCCTGGGAGAACGCACCCGTGGCGATGAGTTGGGCGATGCCGGCCGGCGTCGCGCTGCCGCAGGCAAGTTGTTCACCGTGATCGGGCGTGGCCGGCCCCGCGGCGTGCAGGCCTCGCGCGATGAAGAGATGCACGCGGTTGGTCTGGCGGGCGGGGTTGGCCCACAGCCAGCCGGCCGCGTGCCACTCGGTGGCGTCGTGGCCGGTCTCCTCGCGGAGCTCGCGGGCCGCGGCGTCGCCGGGCGATTCGCCGTCGTCGACGATGCCGCCCGGCAGCTCGACCACGGTGGCGCCGGCGGCGTGGCGATGCTGGGCCACCAGCATCACGCGGCCGTGGGCATCGAAGGCCAGCGCGTGCACCCAGTCGCGCTCCTGCACCACGTAGTAGGGCGCCAGGGTCGGGCCGCCGTCGGGCAGCGTGCAGGTGTCGGCCCGCAGCGTGAGCCAGCGATCGGACAGCAGCGTGCGCGAGGCGTCCACGCGCCAGGCGGGCAGCGGTGCCAGCAGCGCGGGATCGACATCCGGCAGGCGGGTGTCGGGCATGTCAGGCGGCCCCGTCCAGCGGATGCTCGTAGCGCAGGAAGCCGTTCCAGCGGGCCACCTGGTCGTAAAGCCGGCGGGCGGTGGCGTTGTCCTGCTGGGTGAGCCAGTAGTAGCGGCCTGCCCCGGCGTCCCGGGCGTGCCGGGCGACAGCACCGATGAGCGCCCGCCCCGCGCCGTGGCCGCGCGCCGATGCGTCGACGTACAGGTCCTGCAGGTAGCAGACGCGATCGGTCCAGGCGCTGGGTTGGAACATCGCGTGCGCGATGCCCACCAGGCGGTCGTCGAGCCACGCGCCCAGGCCGAACACCGGGTCGCCGGCCATCAGGCGCTGCCACGCCGCGTCGTATTCCGCCGGGGGCGGCGACGTGCGGTAGAACGCCTTGTACGCCTGCGCCAACGGCTGCCATGGCGCGCGATGTGCCGGCGCCAGCGGGGCGATCAGCAGGTGGGCCGCGGGGGCCTGGGCCATCGGGATCTCCTGGTGCCTCGAATGGATGGAAGGTGGATGTTGCCCGGTCCGCGAGCGATGGGGGACGTCCCGTGCAGGAAGGCCGGTTTCCGGCCCACTTTACCGTCCGCGGCGCGCGGGGCCTGGCATCCGGCGCAGCGGCGGCAGTAGACTGTGATTCCATCCAGTATCGACACGCGTCCTGTTCCTCCCTGCCATGCCCGCGCTCTCCGGCTACGCCGAGCTGCACTGTCGCAGCACCTTCAGCTTCCTCACGGGCGCCTCCACGCCCGAGATGCTGGTGGATCGCGCGCTCGCGCTGGGCTACGAGGCCCTGGCCATCACCGACGAGTGCTCGTTGTCGGGCGTCGTGCACGCCCACGAACGCGCCAAGGAAGTCGGCCTGCCGCTGATCATCGGCACCGAGATGCGGCTGTCGGGTCCCGGCGGGGCGCCCATGCGGCTGGTGCTGCTGGCCACGTCGCGGCGCGGCTACGGCCTGCTGTCCCAGTGGATCACCCTGGCCCGGCGGCGCGCGCCCAAGGGGCAGTACGACGCGCGGGCCGCCGATCTGGAAGGCCTGGAGCCGCGCCTGCCGCACCTGGCGGGGTTGCCCGACTGCCTGGCCTTGCTGGTGCCCACCGCGGGCCCGGCGCGCCTGGCCGCCACCGTGGCGGGGAGTGAACCGTCTGGTGCCCCCAGGGTTGGCGCGCCGCCGGGCCAGGCGCTCGACGAGGAGGACGACGACGAAGGCGCCACCCGGCGGCGCGCACGCCTCGAGCGACCGGCACCTCGTGACACGGCGCTCACGGCCACCGCGCGGTTCGCGCTCGACGCCCTGGTGGCCGATGCCCCGGTGCTGCCCGCCCCGGCCGGTGCCCGGCACGTCGCCCTGGCCGACGCGCCTGACGTGGCGGTGGCCGACCCGCCCGTGGCCGCGCCGCACCCGCGCCGGCCCGCGCTGCCGGCGGGTGCGCCGCTCGCGCCCCGCGTGGCGCCGTCCCAGGCCACGCTGCTGGCCCAGGCGCGCTGGCTGCTCGACTGGTTCGGACCGGAACGCACCTGGCTCGCGCTGCCGCTGCAGATGCGCGACGACGATGCCGACATGCGGCGTCGCGTGCAGGCCGTCGCGGCGGCCACGGGCCTGCCGGTGGTGGCCACCGGCGACGTGCTGATGGCCACCCGCGCGGCCAAGCCGCTGCAGGACGTGCTCACGGCCTGCCGCCTGCAGCGCACCGTGGCCGAGGCCGGCGGCGCGCTGGAGCCCAACGCGGAGGCGCACCTGCGCGCCCGCACGCGCCTGCGGGCGCTGCACGGCGCGCCCGCGCTGGCCCAGACGCTGGCCATCGCGCGGCGCTGCACGTTCTCGCTCGACGAGCTGCGCTACGAATACCCGAAGGAGATCGTGCCCCCCGGCCACACGCCCACCAGCTGGTTGCGTACCTTGACCGAGCAGGGCGGCCGCCGGCGCTTCCCCCACGGCATGCCGCCACGCGTGCACGCCCAGGTGGAGCATGAGCTGGCCCTGATCGCGCAGCTTGCCTACGAACCCTATTTCCTCACGGTGGCCGACATCGTGCGCTGGGCGCGCGACCAGGGCATCCTGTGCCAGGGTCGCGGCAGCGCGGCCAACTCGGCCGTGTGCTACTGCCTCGGCGTCACCGAGGTCGACCCCGCCACCACCGACCTGCTGTTCGAGCGCTTCATCAGCGCCGAGCGCAACGAGCCGCCCGACATCGACGTCGACTTCGAGCACCAGCGGCGCGAAGAGGTCATCCAATACCTTTACCGCAAGTACGGCCGCCACCGCGCCGCGCTCACGGGCGTGGTCATCCGCTACCGGCTGCGCTCCGCGGTGCGCGACGTGGGTCGCGCGCTGGGGTTCGAGCCCGACCGCATCGACGCCGTCACGCGCACGCTCCACAGCGTCGGGGGCCCGGCGGCCGGCACGCGGGCGGAGCGCCTCGTGCTGGCGCTGGCCGAGAACGGCTTCGACGTGCGCGGGGCGCCGGCATGCCGGCTGTGGGTGGAACTCAGCCTGCAATTGCTCGACTTCCCGCGCCACCTCAGCCAGCACCCCGGCGGCTTCGTCATCGCCCGCGACGACGTGGCCACCCTCGTGCCGGTGGAGAACGCCACGATGGCCGACCGCACCGTCATCCAGTGGGACAAGGACGACCTGGACGCGCTGGGGCTGCTCAAGGTGGACGTGCTGGCTCTCGGCATGCTCAGCGCCATCCGGCGATGCCTGGAGTTCGTCGGCACCAAGCTGGCCGTGCTGCCGGGCCCGGTGCCGCCCGGCCCCGGGCCGCACCCGCTGCCGGTCGTGGCGGCCGGCATCGATGACGCGGCCTTCCGCATGCAGGACATCCCGCGCGAGGACGAGCGGGTGTACGCGATGCTGCAGGCCGCCGACTCCATCGGCGTCTTCCAGGTGGAAAGCCGTGCGCAGATGAGCATGCTGCCCCGGCTCAAGCCCGCCAAGTTCTACGACCTGGTGATCGAGGTGGCCATCGTCCGGCCGGGACCGATCCAGGGCGGCATGGTGCATCCCTACCTGCGCCGGCGCGAGGGCGCCGAGGCGGTCACCTATCCCAGCGAGGAGACGCGGCAGGCCCTGGGCCGCACGATGGGCGTGCCCATCTTCCAGGAGCAGGTGATGCAGCTGGCCATCCTCGCGGCCGACTTCACGCCGGGCGAGGCCGACAAGCTGCGACGGGCGATGGCGGCCTGGAAGCGCAAGGGGGGCCTGGGCCCGTTCTACGATCGCCTGGTGGGGCGGATGGTGGAGAAGGGCTACACGCAGGACTATGCCGAATCGATCTTCCGGCAGATCGAGGGCTTCGGCGAGTACGGCTTCCCGGAAAGCCATGCGGCCAGCTTCGCGCTCCTCGTGTACACCAGCGCGTGGCTCAAGCGCCACCATCCGGATGCGTTCCTGGCCGGCCTGCTCAACAGCCTGCCGATGGGCTTCTACGCGCCCGCGCAACTGGTGCGAGATGCGCGGGCGCATGGCGTCGTCGTGCGACGCGTCGATGTGGCGCTGAGCGACTGGGATTCCACGCTGGAGCGCCTCGACGGGCCTTCGGGCGAAGGCGACGATGCGGAGGGTGCGTGCGCAGGCGAGGGCGGGCACGCGGCCGATGCCCGCGGCGATCCCCTGGCACGCCTGCCGCATTCGCCGCCCCCACCCACGCTCTGCGCGGTACGCCTGGGCCTCGGCCGCATCTCCGGACTGAGCGAGGACGCCGGGCGCCGCGTGGTGGCGGCGCGCGCGCAGGCGCCATTCGCCAACGTCGAGGACCTGGCACGTCGTGCGCAGCTGGACGCCAAGTCATTGCGTTGCCTGGCCGACGCCGATGCCCTGCGCAGCCTGGCGGGCGCGCGCCGCGACGCCGCGTGGGCGGCCGCGGGCGTGGACACGCGCGCGACGCCCCTGCTGCACGCCACGCGCACGCAGGAAGGCGGCGCGCCGGTGCTGCCCGCGATGGCGCCCGGCGACGTCGTCATCGCCGATTACCACGCCCTCGGCCTGTCGCTGCAGGCGCACCCGCTGGCACTGCTGCGGCCCCAGCTGGGCCGCTATCGCGTGCAGACCGCGGGGTGGCTGGACGAGCATGGCCGCCCGGGCCAGCTGGCGCGCGCCAGCGGTCTCGTCACGCACCGCCAGCAGCCCGAGACCGCCAAGGGCGTGGTCTTCGTCACGCTGGAGGACGAGACCGGCCAGGTCAACGTCATCGTGTGGCCGAAGGTGGCGGCGGCCCAGCGCCGGCCCCTGCTGTCCGCATCGCTGATGACCGTCTACGGCATCTGGCAACGCGAGGGCGAGGTTCGTCACCTGATCGCCCGCACGCTGGTGGACCACACGCCGCTGCTGCAGGGCTTGGTCACCCGCAGCCGGGATTTCCATTGACCCGGCGAGCCGATCCCTGGTCCCGCCAGCCGGCGGCGTCGCGGCGTCGCGACGAAGGTCTCCCGAGGCGCGGCGCCACGATGGGCGGGCTTCATAATTTGCCGGTGACCCCCACCGCCCCCGCTCGTTTCCCCCGCCGCCGGCCTGCCCGGCAACCACGCGCCCGTCGCGCGCGCTCCTGCGCGAGCCTGCTGGCGGGGCTGGCCCTGTTGGTGGGCCTGCTGCCCGGCAACGCGGCCGCCGACACCGCCTCCGGCCTGGCCGCGGCGCGTGCCAAGGACTACGCCACCGCGCTGAAGGAGCTGCAGCCCGCGGCGGAGCAGGGCGACGTGGGCGCCGAGGTGGCGCTGGCCGACCTGTACCTGTCGGGACTGGGCGTGGCGGCCGATCCCGCCGTGGCGGCCAAGTGGTACGCCAAGGCCGCTCAGCAGGGCGATGCCCATGCGCAGACCAACCTGGGTTGGCTCTACGAGCAGGGCCGCGGCGTGAAGCAGAACTACGAGGAAGCCGCCAAGTGGTACCGGCAGGCCGCCGAGAAGGACGAGCCCGTCGCGCAGAGCAACCTCGCCTACCTGGCCCTGCTGGGCCGCGGCGTGCCCGCCGACGAGGTGGAGGCCGCGCGGTGGGCGCGCAAGGCCGCCGAGCACGGGCTGCCGGCGGCCCAGTATCGGCTGGGCGTGTTCTACACCAACGGGCAGGGCGTCGCGCGCGACGACGTGCAGGCCGCGCACTGGTACACCGCGGCCGCGGAAGGCCACGACGCGCGGGCACAGAGCGCCCTGGGCTGGGCGTACGGCGAGGGCCGCGGCGTGCCGCGCGACCCCGAACGCGCGCTCTACTGGCTGCGCCAGGCCGCCGCGCAGGGCGACCCCAGCGCGGCCCACAACCTGGGCATGATGACGTTGCGCGGGCAGGGCACGCGCCAGGATCCGGTGGAGGCGGTGCGTTGGGTACGCCAGGCGGCCGAGGCCGGCCACGCGCCGGCGCAGGTCAGCCTGGGCCTGATGTACGCGGCCGGCGACGGCGTGGTAGCGGACGAGCGCGAGGCCGTGACGTGGTACCGCAAGGCCGCGGACCAGGGCAACGCGTCGGGCCAGAACAACCTCGGCTGGATGCTCACCAACGGCCTGGGCGTGCCGCGCGACGACGCCGCCGCGCTGAAGATGTTCAAGCTGGCCGCGCGCAAGAACAACGCCTTCGCGATGGACAACGTGGGCTGGATGCTGGAGGAAGGCCGCGGCGGCGCGCCGGATCCGGGCGAGGCCTTGAAGTGGTACCGCATGGCCGAGGCCCGGGGCAATGCGCCGGCGCGCAACCACCTGGCGCTGATGTCCGCGCGCGGCCGGGGGCTGCCCCGGGACGACCGCGGCGCGGTGGCAGGTTTCCGCCAGGCGTCAGCGCAAGGGCTGGCCGCCGCACGCCATAACCTGGGCTGGATGGTGGCGCAGGGGCTGGGGGGCCTCGGCCCCGACCCGGCGGCCGGCCTCGCGCTGCAGAACCTGGCCCACGAATCCGCCAACGCCGGCGCCGGCGACCTGCCGGCCGTCGAGCCGTCGTCGCTCACGCCGGCCCAGCGCACGCGGGCGCAACAGCTGCTCGCGACGTTCAAGGCCGCGCCCGACCTGCTGGCCGCCCTCGACCAGGCGCTGGCGCCGTCCCCCGCGGCCGCAGCGGCCGGCAAGTAGTTCGCTGACGCCGACACCGCCAGTGGCGGCGGGCGGCCGCCCCCGCCTCGTACACTCCCGCGGCCATGCTGTTCCTGCTCTCCCCCGCCAAGACGCTCGATTACGAGACCCCGCTGCCCGACACGTGGGACACCGTGTCCGCCGACGCCAAGGCGGGGGCGTTCACGCCCAAGTACGGCGCGCAGGCGGCCCGGCTGATCGAGGTGTTGCGCACCCAGTCCGTCGAGGACATCGCGCACCTGATGGACCTGTCGGAGGACCTGGCCACGCTGAACGTGGACCGCTACGCCGCGTGGTCGCCGCGCGCCACCGTGCGCAACAGCCGCCCGGCCATCTTCGCGTTCGATGGCGACGTGTACGACGGGCTGCGCGCGCGCTCGCTGTCGGCGGACGAACTGGCGTGGGCGCAGGCGCACCTGGTGCTGCTGAGCGGCCTCTACGGCGTGCTGCGTCCGCTGGACAGGCTCCAACCGTACCGGCTGGAGATGGGCACGCCGCTGCGGACGGAGCGCGGCGAGTCGCTCTACGCGTGGTGGGGCGACACCGTGGCCCGCCACCTCAACGCCTTGCAGCGCGGCGTGGACCACCCGGTGGTGGTGAACCTGGCCTCGCAGGAGTACTTTCGCGTGACGCAGGCGCGCGATGCGCGGGGCCGACACGTGCTCAAGGCGCGCGTCGTCGAGTGCGTGTTCGAGGATTGGAAGAACGGCGAGTGGAAGATCATCAGCTTCTTCGCCAAGAGGGCGCGCGGCGCGATGGCCCGGTTCGCGGTCACCCATCGCATCGACGCACCCGAGGGCCTGCAAGCGTTCGACGAGGACGGCTATCGTCACGCGCCCGCGGCGTCCACCCCCGATCGGCTCGTGTTCCGGCGCCGCGCCTGACGCGGGCGCCCCGCCACGCCGCCTGTCGGCGCCCGCATCCTCCGCCGACCTGCGAAAATGCAGGATCCCCGTTCTTCGTCGCCCGACCGCACCGCCATGGACACCCGGAACGCCGCTTCTTCGACGCCCGCCGATCCCGCCGCTGCCACGGCCACCGGCCCTGCCACCCAGGCGGCCGATGCCGCTGCCGCGCAGGGCGGCGCGGACGCGTCCACCGAACCCCGCCAGCAGTACGTCACGCCCGAGCTGCGCGCCTGGATCGTCGCGCAGGCGCAGGCCGGCGTGCCGCCCGAGCAGGTGCTGGCCGCGATGCAGTCCAGCGGCTGGCAGGAGGACGTGGCGCTGAAGGCACTGGAGGACACGCTGCAGGGCTTCCTGGCCGAGCACGCGAAGGCGCAGGAGCTGCCCGACCCCGTGCCCGTGCCGGAACCGGCGCTGGCCGATTCGCCCAGCTTCCTGCAGGTGCCCGATCGTCGGGTCAACATCCTGACGTCGATGAAGCACCCTCGGGTGATCGTCTTCGGCGGGCTGCTGTCGGACGCCGAGTGCGACGCGCTGGTGGCCCTGGCGCGGCCGCGCATGGCGCGCTCGGAGACGGTGGACAACGCCACCGGTGGCAGCGAGGTGAACGAGGCCCGCACCAGCCGCGGGATGTTCTTCGAGCGCGGCGAGACGGGCCTGATCCAGACGATCGAGAAGCGCATCGGCGCGCTGCTGGGCTGGCCCGTGAACAACGGCGAGGGCCTGCAGGTGCTGCACTACACGCCCGGTGCCGAGTACAAGCCGCACTACGACTACTTCGATCCGGTGCACCCGGGCTCGGTGACGATCCTGAAGCGCGGCGGCCAGCGCGTGGGCACGCTGGTGATGTACCTGAACACGCCCGAGAAGGGCGGCGGCACCACGTTCCCCGACGTCGGGCTGGAAGTGGCGCCCATCAAGGGCAACGCGGTGTACTTCAGCTACGACCGCCCGCACCCCAGCACCCGCAGCCTGCACGGCGGCGCGCCGGTGGTGGCAGGTGAGAAATGGGTGGCCACCAAGTGGCTGCGCGAGGGGGAATTCATCTGACGGCCCGGGCGGCGCCGGACGGCGCGGGCGCGCTGCCCGGTGCCGCGGCGCGGCCGCTGGCCGGCCTGCGCATCCTGGACCTGACGCGCCTGCTGCCCGGCCCGCTGGCCGCCCGCCATCTGGTGGAGTGGGGTGCCGAGGTGATCAAGGTGGACGAGCCCGGCGTGGGCGACCCCGCGCGCCACATGCTGAAGTCGGCCGACGATGGGGCGTCGGGCCGCGACAGCGCGTTCTACCGCGAGGTCAACCGCGGCAAGACCGAACGCCGCCTGGACCTGCGATCGCCGGCGGGCCGCGACGCGCTGCTGGACCTGGTGGCGTCGTCGGACGCCCTGATGGAGGGCTTCCGGCCTGGAGTGATGGACCGGCTCGGGCTGGGCTGGGACGTTCTGCACGCACGCCAGCCGCGCCTGGTGATGGTGTCCGTGTCGGGCTATGGCCAGCGCGGCGGCTACGCGCAGCGCGCCGGCCACGACATCAACTACCTGGCGCTGTCGGGCGTGCTGTCGCAGGCGGGCTTGTCGGCCGGCGACGACGGCGACGGCGCGCTGGCCCTGTCCAACTTCCAGGTGGCCGACCTGCTGGGCGGCACGCTGTCGGCCACCAGCGCGTTGCTGGCCGCCCTGCTGGGCGCGGCGCGCACGGGGCAGGGCCAGCACCTGGACATCTCGATGACCCGCGAGGTGTGGCGCCACGCCGTGATCGCGCGGGCCGAAGGGCGCGCCCTGTCGGCCGCCACCGGCCGGGTGCCCGGACCCGGGCAGGCCCTGTTGAACGGCGGCGCGGCCTGCTACGGCCTCTACCGGTGCGCCGACGGCCGTCACCTGGCCGTGGGCGCGCTGGAGCCCAAGTTCTGGCAGGCGTTCTGCCAGGCGATCGGACAGCCGGGCTGGACGTCGCGCCACTGGTCGGCCGGCGAACGTCCCGGGAGCAGCGCCGCGCGCGCCACACGCACCGACCTGGCGACCCTGCTGGCCACGCGGGCGAGCGCCGACTGGCTGGCGCTGACCGATCCCGCGGACTGTTGCGTGACGCCGGTGCTGCGCCTGGACGAGGTGCCGGACCACGCCTGGTTCGACGGGGATCCGGGCCCGGCCAGCCCCTCGGACGCGTCGTAGGGCAACAGGCCCTGGTCCGCCAGGAACAGCCGCATCCAGCGCGCGGGATGGCCGGCCGAGGCCGCGAACCACGCCCCGCGCTCGGGGGAGAGGCCCACCACCTGGCAACCGAGCGCGAACGCGATGGCCAGGGCGAGCGACTCGTCGTCGTCCAGCCCTGGCGCGTTGTCACCCGTGTCGCCAGCGGCTTCGCCAGCCGCGCCGCCGGCCGTGCCACTAGCCGTGCCACCAGCCGTGCCGCCGCGCGCGAGCGCCAAGGCCCCGCCGCGCCGCAGCGCGATGAGACCCGCGCGATCCGACGCGGCGCGCCGATACGCCGCCGACGGCGACCTCGCGACCAGCGCGCCGGCGAGGTGGTCCAACAGGTCGACGGGGCAGGGGTGTCGTGGCATGGCGGTCGGTGTCCGAGGGTGTGGACCGCCATGCTCGTGTCGATGACGCGTTTGCTCGCCCGCGCCGACGACCATCAACCGCCACGGATGCCCGCCCCGCGCCGATCCCGCGGAAAACCGCGCGCCACGCGGCGCGCGCCATCAGCGCAACGCCCGGATCGCCGTGGCCAGGTTGCGGCGCGCCGCGTCCTCCAGCAGCGCATGCGCACGTTCGCCGTGGTAGAGGCGGGGCATCGCCAGGAACTGCGACAGCACCTCGACGCGCCTGGCGCGGTAGACGTCTTCGGGCACCCATGCGTACTCGCGGCGCACGTCGGCGTCGTAGCGCGCGAAGCGTGCCGGCGGGCTGCCCAGGATCGCCAGGTCGATGTCCACCAGCAGCTGCGCGTCGGGGCCCACGGCCGGCGCGCGGTGGCACGTGGCCATGACCAGGCCGTGCACCCGATCGGCCGCGGCGGACGGGCCCGGGTGCCGGTGGGTCACCATCCCGGCCGCCAGGTCGACCGCCGAGTTGCCCACGACATCGCGGGCCCACGCCGCGCTGCGCGCCTCGTTGTCGTGCGAGCGCGCGTCGTACACCGCGTCGTGGTACCAGAGCGCCAGCGCCACCTCGGCCGGGTGCGACGCCGCGTCGCGCCAGCGCAGCCACCACGCCAGGCACTCGCGCAGGTGCTCCAGCGCGTGGTAGGCCCGCCCAGGTCCGGACCAGGCCGCCTCCAGCCGCTCGCGCTCGCCCGCGGGCGGCGTCAGCCCGAGCGTTGACCAGGCGCCGCGCCACGTGGCGGCGGCGGCCGCGTCGTCGAGCGGGTCAGGCCAGGAAGACATGGCGGGCAGGGTCACGCCGCGAGGCGACGACCGTCGGTCCTGGCCTGCGCCCGCGCCAGCGCGGCGGCACGCAACGCGCGGTTCGCCGGCTCGGTGACCCACGCCGCCACCGTCCCCGCCACCAGGCAACTCGCGGCGACGAACGCCAGCAGCAGCGGCAGCCGGGCGTCGTGGGTCACCGTGGCGCGCGGCACGGCCTCCCTCAGCAGGCCGAGCACGACGATGTGGAAGAGATACAGCTCGTAGCTGTGCCGGCCCATCCAGCGAACGATCGACCCGAGCCACCGGACCGGCGCGAGAAGGCGCCACCCGCCGGAGGTGTCCGCTGCAACGCCAGGTTCGCCGGTCGACGCGCTGCCCACCAGCACGGCCGCCGTCGCCAGCGCGATGCCGGTGAATCCCCAGGTGACGTGCCCGTCGATGCCGGCCGCGTACACCGCCACCAGCCCGGCCACGCCGCCCAACGTCCACGCGCCGCGCGCGAGCGGCGTCAGCACGGGACCGCCGGCCAGGTCCACGCCTGAGCCCACGCCCGCACGCCGCCGCAACGCGACCGCCACCAGGCACCCCAGCGCCAGCGCGTCCGCACAGGCCAGGTTGTCGTACAGGTAGCGGATCTCGTCGTCCGCATGCGCGTACCGGTCGGCCGGGCCCGCCACCAGGCAGGCCAGCGCCAGCCCGCCCAGCCACCAGCGTGACGCGCGCGCATGGCCGCGTCGCGCCAGCGCGCCCGCGGCGACGCACGCGAGCGGCAGCGCGACGTAGAACACCTCCTCCACCGACAGCGACCAGTACACGTTCACGGCGTAGTTGAAGTAGCCGTCCCGCGCCATCAGCACGTTGTGCCAGCACGTCAGCACCGACGCCACGACGACGCCCATGAAGCCGGGCGCCATCGGCACGTCGCCATGGGCGTTGCGGAAGGAGGGGTGGCCCGCCAGCCCCAGCGGGACGACGACGGCCAGCGCCAGCAGCAGGCCCGGCAGGATGCGGGCCACGCGCCGCCAGGCGAAGTCGCGCCACGACAGGCGCGCGAGCGTGCCATGGCGGCTCAACGCCATCGACGTGATGAGATAGCCGGAGACCGTGAAGAACACGGTGACGCCGAAGTTGCCGTTGTAGGCCAGCGTGCGCACGGCCGCGGGGCCGAGCCAGTCGGCCAGCGCGCTGTCGCGCAGGCCGTAGGCGAGGGCGAAGTGCAGCAGCAGCACGACGCCGATGGCGCCGCCGCGCAGCAGGTCGATCGCGGGGTTGCGCGACGTCGACACGGCCGGCGGCGGTCAGTCGATCGGGCTTCCCAGCCCGATCAACGCTTGGTGGGATCGATCTTGCCGGACGTCAGCGCGGAGCGCTGCGGCTGGCGCGGGGCCGGACGGCCGCCACCGGCGGGCTGGCCGTGGCCCTGGCCGCCATGGCCGTGGCCGGCGCCGTGCGACGTGGCCGGACGCTGCGCCGGCACGGCACCCTGGTGGCCATGCGTGTGGCCATGCCCCTGGCCGCCACCGCCGCCGCCCGACTTGGCACCGGCGGCCGGCGCCGCCGGGCGGTGCCCGCCGTGCACCGGACGGCCGGAGGCCGGAGCCGCGGGACGCGCGGCCCCATGGCCGCTGCGGTCGCCGGCCGGACGGCCGTGACCCTGGCCACCGCCACCGCCGCCACCACCACCATGACCACCGGAGCGCCCGCCCCGATCACCGTGCGCGGAGCGCCCGCGATCGCGGTCGCCACCCCCGCCGCCGCCGCGCACGGGACCGCGCACGCCGATGGTGGTACGGCCCAGCACGATCGGCTCGGCCTTCTCGGTGGGATCGGGCTCGAACCCGGCGATCACCTCGCGCGGGATCTGGCGCTTGATCAGCTTCTCGATGTCGCGCAGGAACAGGTCCTCGTCGACGCACACCAGCGACACGGCACGCCCCAGCGCGCCGGCGCGGCCGGTGCGGCCGATGCGGTGCACGTAGTCTTCCGGCACGTTCGGCAGCTCGAAGTTGACGACGTGCGGCAGCTGGTCGATGTCGATGCCGCGCGCGGCGATGTCGGTGGCCACCAGCACCTGCAGCTCGCCGCTCTTGAACTCGGCCAGGGCGCGGGTGCGGGCGGTCTGGCTCTTGTTGCCGTGGATCGCCATCGCGGTGATGTCGTTCTCGTTCAGGAACTCGGCCAGGCGGTTGGCGCCGTGCTTCATCCGCGTGAACACCAGCACCTGGTGCCAGTCGCCCGACTTGATCAGGTGGGCCAGCAGCTGCTTCTTGCGGTCGCGCGAGACGGGGTGGATGGCCTGCTCGATGGTCTCGGCCGTCTGGTTGCGGCGGGCCACCTCGATCAGCGCCGGGGCGTTGAGCAGGCGGTCGGCCAGGGCCTTGATCTCGTCGCTGAAGGTGGCGGAGAAGAGCAGGCTCTGCTTCTTCTGCGGCAGCACGGCCAGCACCTTCTTGATGTCGTGGATGAAGCCCATGTCCAGCATGCGGTCGGCCTCGTCCAGGACGAAGATCTCGACGTTGGACAGGTCCAGGTTGCGCTGACCCACGTGGTCCAGCAGGCGGCCGGGCGTGGCCACCAGGATGTCCACGCCCTTGCGCAGGCGGTCGATCTGCGGCTGCATGCCCACGCCGCCGAACATCACCATGCTGGTGAGGGGCAGGTGCTTGCCGTAGACGCGCACGCTTTCCTCGACCTGGGCGGCCAGCTCGCGGGTGGGGGTGAGGATCAGGGCGCGGATGGCGATGCGGCCCTTCGCGTCCTTGCGCTGCCCGCTGGCCGCCAGGCGGTGCAGCATCGGCAGCGTGAAGCCGGCGGTCTTGCCGGTGCCCGTCTGGGCGCCGGCCATCAGGTCGCCGCCTTGCAGCACGGCGGGGATGGCTTGCGCCTGGATGGGGGTGGGCGTGTCGTAGCCAGCTTCTTGGACGGCACGCAGGAGCGGCTGGGCGAGGCCCAGGTCGGCGAAATTCATGGGGAGTGGGGGGCCCGGGCCGTTGCGGCCGGAGGGCATGCGGATCGACCTGCTGCGCCGCGGCGCCCGGAAGATCCGGAGCGGGCACCAGTCATGAAGGTCGAAGGGCGGGAGGATGTCGGAACGACTGCCACTCGCGGGACTGGAACATGGAGCGGCAAGCAGCATTGTACAGGGGGAACCCTGACCGTGCCGCGAAATAAGCCGGGCAAATCCCGGCCAATCCCGCACGCGATAATCGTCGCCCCCCATTCCAGGCCGCCGCTCGCTCCCGCATGAACCTCCTCAAGGCCGCCTCCGTCATCTCGCTCATGAGCCTCGGCTCGCGCGTCCTGGGCCTGGTGCGGGAGCAACTGGTGGCGGCGATGTTCGGGGCCAGCGCGCTGACCGACGCGTTCAACGTCGCCTTCCGCATCCCCAACCTGCTGCGCCGCCTGTTCGCCGAGGGCGCGTTCGCGCAGGCGTTCGTGCCCCTGCTGGCGGCCACCCGCGCGCGCGAGGGCGACGAGGCCACGCGCACGCTGATGGACGCCGTGGCCACGGTCCTCACCTGGATCCTCGTGGCCACCTGCATCATCGGCATCGTCGTGGCGCCCGCCGTCACCTGGCTGATGGCCTCGGGCCTGAAGGACCTGGGCACGGCCACCGTGATGACCCGCATCATGTTCCCGTACATCGGGTTCATGTCGTTCGTGGCGCTGACGTCGGGGGCACTGAACACCTGGGGCGAGTTCGCGGTGCCCGCGGCCACGCCGATGCTGCTGAACGTGGCCATGATCGCCGCGGCGATGTGGGGCGCGCCCCTGGTGGAGGCGCATGGTTACCCGGGCGTGTATGCGCTCGCCTGGGGCGTGATGGTGGGCGGCGTGCTGCAGGCGCTCGTGCAATGGCCCGCGCTGCGGCGCCTGCGGCTGGTGCCGCACGTGGGGTACACGGTGGCCGCGGTCCGGACGGCCTGGCACCACCCGGGCGTGGGCCGTATCCTGAAGCAGATGTCGCCGGCGCTGCTGGGCGTGTCGGTGTCGCAGATCTCGCTGTTGATCAACACGCAGATCGCGTCGCACCTGCAGACCGGTTCGGTGTCGTGGCTGTCCTACGCGGATCGGCTGATGGAGTTCCCCACCGCGCTGCTGGGCGTGGCGCTGGGCGTGGTGCTGGTGCCGCAGCTGTCGGCGCGACGCGCGTCGGGCGACGCCGCCGGTTATTCCGCGCTGCTGGACTGGGGCCTGCGGCTCGTGGTGCTGCTGGCGCTGCCCTGCGCCGTGGCGCTGCTGCTGTTCGCGCAGCCGCTGCTGGCGGTGCTGTACCACTACGGCCGCTTCACGGCCGCCGACGTGGCCGCCTCGGCGCTGCCGCTGCAGGGCTACGGCGCCGGCCTGATGGGCATCATCGCGGTGAAGGTGCTGGCCCCGGGCTACTTCGCGCAGATGGACACGCGCACGCCGGTGCGCATCGCCGTGGGCGTGCTGGCCAGCACCCAGCTGATGAACGCCCTGTTCGTCTTCGCGCTGGGCTGGGGCGTGGGCGGGCTCGCGCTGTCCATCGGCCTGGGCGCGCTGCTCAACGCCGGCTTCCTGCTGTGGGGCCTGCGACACCGCGGCAGCTACACGCCGTCGCCGGGCTGGGCGTCGTTCGCGCTGCGGGTGGCGGCGGCCTCGGTGGCGCTGGGGGGCCTGCTGTGGGCGTCGGGGCGGGAAGTCGACTGGCTGGGCCTGCAGCACCATCCGCTGCAACGCGCGCTGCTGATGGCCGCCGTGCTGGCCAGTGCCGCGGCCGTGTACTTCCTCGCGCTGGTGGCCCTGCGCGTGGACCTGCGCGCCATGCTGCGCCGGGCACGCTGAGCGGCGCCGGAGCTCCTCATCCGCCCCGGGCGGCCGGTTTTCGCGCACCTTCGCACACCCGGCCGCGCCAGGCGCCCCCACCCCGCGTCTGCCCGCTGGCCCGGTGCTTGCCCCCAGGTCTACACTTTCCTGGAACCATGCCTGTCGAGCCCGATTTCGCCGCCCCCAGCCCGCTCGAGTACTTCCGCGCGCTGGTGGCCGACGACGACCAGTTCCCGCTGCTGGAGGCGGCCGCGGCCATCGCGCAGGACGCGCAGCCCTCGCTGGACGTGCAGTCGGTGCTGGACGAGGTGGACGCCCTGGCGCTGCGCCTGAAGAGCCGCCTGGCGGCCGACTCGCCCCCGCTGCACCGCCTGCGCACGCTCAACCGCTATTTCTTCGAGGAGCTGGGGTTCGCGGGCAACGTCAACGATTACCACGACGCCGCCAACAGCTACCTGCCGGAGGTGCTGGCGCGGCGCCGCGGCATCCCGATCACCCTGGCCCTGGTCTACATGGAGATCGCCGAGCAGGTGGGCCTGCGGGCCGAGGGCGTGTCCTTCCCAGGCCACTTCCTGGTGAAGCTGCGGCTGCCGCCCGGCGAGGTCATCATCGACCCGTTCACCGGGCAATCGCTGTCGCGGGCCGACCTGGAGGAGCGCCTGGACCTGGTGCGGCAGGCGAGCGCGATGCGCGCGGCCTTCGACGTGCCGCTGGGCCTGTTCCTGCAGGCCGCCACGCCGCGGGACATCATCGCGCGCATGCTGCGCAACCTGCAGGTGATCCACCAGGGGCAGGGCGACCGGCAGCGGCTGCTGGCCGTGCTCGACCGCCAGGTGGTGCTGGAGCCGAACGACTGGGACACGCGTCGCGCCCGCGGCGACCTGCTGGGGGAACTGGGCCGCGACGCCGAGGCCGCGGCCGACTGGGCGCTATACCTGGAGCACACGCCCGACGCGCTAGACGCCGACCTGCTGCGCCGGCAGATCGCCAACGCGCGCGGGTCGCCGCACTAGGGCGAAGGGCGCGCCCGACTGGCCGGGCGCCGGGAGGCCGCCAGGCCGGGGCAGGGGGCCGTGGCAGGCGCGCAGGACGCCGCCCCTACAATCGACGGGTTCGGCGCCCCGCCCCCGCATGCCCCTCACCACACCGCAGCAACGCATCCTCACCTGGCTCGCCCTGGCCGTCGTGGCCGGCCTGCTGCTGCATGTCTTCGGCGCCGCCCTGTCGACGCTGGCGCTGGCGTTCGCGGCCGCCTACGTGTTGTGGCCGCTCGTGTTGCTGCTGCAACGCCGCGGGCTGTCGCGCAGCGCCGCCACCGGCATCAGCGTGCTGGGCGGCATGGTGGTGGCCGCGGCGCTGGTGATGATGCTGGTGCCCATCGTCACCACGCTGATCCCCAAGCTGCAGGCCCAGTGGCCGGGGATGCTCGATCGCTTCGACCGCAGCGTCACGCCGCGCCTGGCGGAGTGGGGCATCCACCTGGACGTCGCCACCGTGAAGGCCGAGGCCCAGAAGGAGATGGACGGCAACATGCAGCAGTGGATGGCGCGCCTGCTCAGCTCGCTGCGGATCGGCGGCAGCTGGCTGCTGACGATCGCCGGCGGCCTGGTGCTGGTGCCGATGCTGGTGTTCTACATGCTGGTGGAGGCCGAGAGCCTCGGCCGCGCGCTGCCCACGCTGGTGCCCCTGCGCGTGCGCGCGTCCGTCGTCGCGTTCGCGCGCGATTGCGACGTGGCGATGCGCGGCTACCTGCGCGCGCAGCTGCTGGTGATGGCCGCGATGGCCGCGTTCTACGCGCTGGGCCTGGCGCTGGTGGGGCTGGACCTGGCCGCGCCCATCGGCATCTTCACCGGCCTGGCCGTGTTCATCCCGTACCTGGGCTACGGCACCGGCCTCGCGCTGGCGCTGCTCACGGCGGCCATCCAGTTCGCCAGCTGGGGTGGCATCGCCGAGGTGGCCGCGGTGTACGCGGCCGGCCAGGTGCTGGAAAGCTTCTTCCTCACCCCGCGCCTGGTGGGCGGCCGCATCGGGCTGTCGCCGCTGGGCGTGATCGTCGTGCTGCTGCTGGCCGGCGAGGCGTTCGGCTTCGTGGGCGTGCTGCTGTCCCTGCCGGCGAGTGCCATCGGCATGGTGGCCGCGCACCGCCTGGCCACCGCCTGGCGCGCCAGCGAGTTCTACCGTGCCTGACCACGCCTCCCGCCCCCTGAACGCGGCGCCCGCCGTGGCCACGGCGTCGGCCGCGGGCGCGCCGGCGCCGATGCGCCAGATGCCGCTGGACTTGGCGCTGCCGCCGCTGCCGCCGTTCGCCGGCTTCCTGCCCGGCGACAACGCGGCGCTGGTGGCGGAGCTGCGGCACCAGGCCTGGCCGGCGGCGCCCGTGTACGTCTGGGGCCCGGCGGGCAGCGGCAAGACGCAGTTGCTGCGCGAGCTGGCGGCGCGCGCGGCGGCGGAAGGCCGGCCGTCGCAGTGGTTCGATGCCGCCACGCCGCTGCCCTGGCAACTGGGCGACGACACGCAGCTCGTGCTGCTGGACGCCGCCGAGCAATGGTCGCCCGAGCGCCAGCACGCCGCGTTCACGCTGTTCGTGGAGGCGGCCACGCGCGTCGCGTCGCCCTCGCACCTGCGCCTGGGCCTGCAGTTCGCCACCGCGGGCCGCGTGCCGCCCGTGGACTTGCCGCTGCGCGAGGACCTGCGCACCCGGCTCGGCTGGGGCGTGGTGCACGCGCTGCGCCCGCTGGCCGAATCCGACGCGCGCGCCGCGCTGCGCCAGGAGGCCGCCCGCCGAGGCATCGGCCTGGGCGACGACGTGATCGACTACCTGCTCACCCGCTTCGCCCGCGACCTGAAGAGCCTGATGCGCCTGCTGCACCGGCTGGACGGCTTCGCCCTGGCCGAGAAGCGGGCCGTCACCGTGCCGCTGCTGAAGAAGATGCTGAGCGAGGAGGGCACCCCCTCGTCGTGCCCCGATCCCGCCGCCTGAAACCCGCTGTCCAACGCCTGCCCATGACCCGTTCCACCTGCCAACGCCTGTCCTCCCCGCGCGCCCGCCGCGCCGCCGCCCTTGCCGCCGCCGCCCTGGGCTGCGCGGTCCTGCTGTCCAGCCCCGCCCGGGCCGCCGACGTCGATCCCGTCACCCCCTACAGCGTGGCCTGGCTGGGCATGCTGGTCGATGCCAAGTGCCACGTGCTGGGTCCGATCGAGGGCGCCACGCTGGCCGACGACGCGAAATTCCTGCGCGACACCCTGGTGGAGGCGCAGGGCAGCGCCTCGAAGCTCGCCGCCGAGACCGCCTTCGCCGAGAACGCCGCCGGGCGCGCCGAGATGAAGGCCTGCAGCACGGACGCCGAGCAGACCGTGCGCCACGCCGCGACCAAGACGCACCCCTACGCCGAGGGCCTGCGCGATGCGCTGCGCCAGGACCGCCCCGGCACGCTCGCCTACCTGCGCGGCGAGGCCCTGCCGGCGCCGGCCGCCCCGGCCGGCAGCACGCGCGCGCCGTGATACCGGCCAGCCCCGCCGCCAGCATGCCCGCCGCGGCCGCGAGCGCCCCGCGCGCGCTGACGCTGTTCGACCTGGACGGCACGCTGATCGAGAAGGACTCCGACCACGCGTTCGGCGAGTTCATGATCGCGCTCGGCTGGGCGGACGGCGCCGCCTGGGCGGCCCGCAATGACCGGTTCTTCGCCGACTACCAGGGCGGCCGGCTGGACCTGGACGAGTACGTCGACTTCGCCACCTCGGCCTGGCGCGGCCGCGGCGCCGCCGAGCTGGCCGCGGTGCAGGCGCGCTTCATGGCCGAGGTGATCACCCCGATCCTGCGCCCGGCGGCGCGCGACCTGGTGCGCGCCCACCAGGCGTCGGGCGACCTGGTGGCCATCGTCACGGCCACCAACGAGTTCGTCACCCGGCCCATCGCCGACGCCTTCGGCGTGCCCGAGCTGCTCGCCATCCGGCTGGCGCGGGACGGCGACGGCCGGGTCACCGGCGCCATCGACGGCGTGCCCACCTACCAGGCCGGCAAGGTCACCCGCGTGGCGGCCTGGCTGGCTGAACGCGGGTTGGCGTGGACCGACTTCGACCGCGTGACCGTATACAGTGACTCTCCCAACGACCTGCCGCTGCTCGAGCAGGCCACCGACCCCGTGGCGACCAATCCGTCGCCCGCGCTGGAAGCCGTGGCACGAGCCCGCGGTTGGCGCATCCTGAGGCTTTTCGAATGATCCGCAAATTCATCGACCGCATCCTCGGCAAGGCTCCCCCGCCCACGCCGCCGTTGCCGGTCGGCGTGGTGCTGGGAACCCGCACCGAGATTCCCGCCTCGGAACACGGCATCGACCCCAAGCACATCGCCAACGAGTCCGCCGTCAAGGTGGTCGAGACGCTCAAGCGCGAGGGCTACGACGCCTACATCGTCGGCGGCGCCGTGCGCGACCTGCTGGTGGGCGGCAAGCCCAAGGACTTCGACGTGGCCACCAACGCCACGCCCGAGCAGGTCAAGCAGCTGTTCCGCCGCGCGTTCATCGTCGGCCGCCGCTTCCGCCTGGTGCACGTGGTGGACGGCCGTGGCCGCAACCAGGAGACGATCGAGGTCTCCACCTTCCGCGCCTACATGGACCCGGCCGACGCGTCCCAGGTGGAAGGCAACGAGAAGACGTCGAAGGACGAGCTGGCCGGCAAGAGCCATGCGGTGGACGCGAGCGGCCGCGTGCTGCGCGACAACGTGTGGGGCCCGCAGGTGGAGGACGCCGCGCGGCGCGACTTCACCGTCAACGCGATGTACTACGACCCGACCACGCGCACGGTGGTGGACTACCACGGCGGCTTCCATGACGCCAAGGCCCGCGTGCTGCGCATGATCGGCGACCCGGTCACGCGCTACCGCGAGGACCCGGTGCGCATCCTGCGCGTGCTGCGCTTCGCGGCCAAGCTGGGCTTCGACATCGAGGCCAAGACCGCCGCCCCGATCCGCGAGCTGACGCCGCTGCTGGCCAACGTGCCCATCTCACGGATGTTCGACGAGCTGCTGAAGCTGCTGCAGACCGGCCATGCGGTGGCCAGCCTGGAATCGTTGAAGCGCTTCGGCCTGGACCGCGGCGTGTTCCCGATCCTGGACGCCCACTACGAGGGCATCGCCAAGGATCCGGCGCGCGAGGCGTTCGTGCTGGCCGCGCTCACCGACACCGATCGCCGCGTGCACGAGAACAAGCCCGTGGCGCCCAGCTTCCTGATGGCGTGCATCTTCTGGTACGAGGTGCGCACGCGCTGGGAGGCCCATCGCTCGGAAGGCCAGCCCACCGCACCGGCGCTGTCCCTGGCCATCGACGAGACGTTCGAGGCGCGCATCGGCGACATCTCGGGCCGCGGCAAGCTGGCCTCCGACATGCGCGAGATCTGGGGCATGCAGCCGCGCTTCGAGAAGCGCACGGGCAACGCGCCCATCGCGCTGCTGCGCCAGCCGCGCTTCCGCGCCGCGCTCGACTTCATGCGCCTGCGCGCCGAGACCGGCGAGGCCGACCCCGCGCTGGCCCGCTGGTGGGAGGCCTTCTCGCTGGCCGACGAGCCGGGCCAGGAAGCCTTCCTCCAGGAGCTGCGCCAGGAAACCGCCGGCCGCCAGGCGGCCAAGCAGGCCGGCCGCGGCGCCAAGGGCGGCGGCAAGGGCCGCGGCGCGGCGGCGGGCGCGGAGGGGGATCCGGGCGCGGAAGGCGATGCCGCGCTCGCCAGCGTCGGCGGTGGGGGCGGTGGCGGTGGCGGCAACAAGGCCGCGATCATTGCCCAGATCGCGGAGCTGACCGCCACGGCGCTGCGCGAGGACGCCACCGAGGCCGACCGCGTGATCGCCCGGGCCTCCATCGAGAAGCTGCAGAAGCAGGCGGCGGGCGGCGGTCGCCGTCGCCGCGGCCGCAAGAAGTCGGAAGGGGACGCCACCGCGGCGGCCGCCCCCGGCACCGCCGCGGCACCCGCCAAGGGCGGCGGGGACGAGGACGACGTCCCGGCCGATTTCTGGTGACGGGCCGGGCCGCCCCGGCGGTCGTCGGCCTGGGCGCCAATCTGGGCGACCCCGAAGCCACCTTGTGCGCGGCCCTCGACGCCCTTCGCCCCCTGGCCGATCCACCCGGCTCCTGGCGCGTTTCGTCCTTCTATCGCACGGCCCCTGTCGACGCGGCGGGCCCCGACTTCGTCAACGCGGTGGCGGTGTTCGACACGGCGTTGCATCCTCGAGCCCTGCTGGCCGAGCTGCAGGCGATCGAGGCCCGCTTCGGCCGCGAGCGCCCCTACCGCAACGCGCCCCGCACGCTGGACCTGGACCTGCTGGCGCTGGGCGACGCCTTGTCGCAGGACCCGGTGCTGACGCTGCCGCACCCCCGTGCCCACGAGCGCGCCTTCGTGCTGGCGCCGTGGGCGGAAGTGCTGCCGCAGGCGGTGCTGCCCGGCCGGGGCCCCGTGGCCGACCTGCTCGGGTTGCTGCAAGGTCAGGCCGTCGCGCGGCTCCCGCGCCCGTACAATCCATGACAGTTCGATGAAGCAGCGCCGCCGTCGGGCACCCCCGGGTGCCCGGCGGCGGCGTTCGTTCAATCCCGCGTCGCCGCGTACCGTTGCGTGGCGCCCGCCCGAGGAGATCTCTATGTGGTTCGGCAAGTTGCTGCCGCGTGACGGCAACTTCTTCGAGATGTTCAACCAGCATGCCGAGCGCACCGCCGAGGGTGCCCGCGCGTTCATGCTGATGATCCGCAACTACAACGACCTGCCGCTGCGCGAGAAGTACGCGGCCGAGGTGGACACGGCGGAGCATGCGGCGGACAAGGTGACGGCCGAGGTGCACCGCCTGCTGCACCGCACGTTCATCACCCCGATCGACCGCGAGCAGATCCACGCGCTGATCAACCGCATGGACGACATCGCCGACCTGCTGCAGGACAGCAGCGAGGTCATGTCGCTGTACAACGTGCAGAACATCGGCGAGGACGTGATCCGCCTGTGCGAGATCTCGGTCAAGTGCTGCGAGCGCATGCAGCACGCCGTGAGCCTGCTGCCGCGCCTGAAGGATCCGGAAGTGTCGGAGGCCGCGCTCAAGACCTGCGAGGAGATCGACCGCCTGGAGTCCGACGCCGACCGCGTGATGCGCTCGGCCATGTCGCGCCTGTTCCGCGACGAGATCGACACGCGCGAGCTGATCAAGCTGAAGGCCATCTACGAGCACCTGGAGACCATCTCCGACCGCTGCGAGGACGTGGCAAACCTCATCGAAGGCATCGTCCTCGAGCATTCGTGATGGACCTGGCCCACGTCAGCTTCGGCCTCGTCGCGATGCTCGTGGTGCTCGCGGTGCTGTTCGACTTCATGAACGGCTTCCACGACGCCGCCAACTCCATCGCTACGGTCGTCTCCACCGGCGTCCTCAAGCCCCAGACCGCGGTGCTGTTCGCCGCGTTCTTCAACATCGTGGCCATCTCGGTGTTCCACCTCAAGGTGGCGGCCACGGTGGGCAAGGGCATCGTCGACATCTCGGTGGTCGACCAGCACGTCATCTTCGGCGCGCTGGTGGGCGCCATCTTCTGGAACGTCGTCACCTGGTGGTACGGCATCCCCTCCAGCAGCTCGCACGCCCTGATCGGCGGCATCGTCGGCGCGGTCATCGGCCGCGGCAACTTCGCGCACCTGATCGGCGCCGGCATCTGGAAGACCATCCTCTTCATCGTGCTGTCCCCGCTGCTGGGCTTCATCCTCGGCTCGCTGATGATGGTGCTGGTGGCGTGGGTGGTGCGGGGCCATTCGCCGCTGCGCATCGACAGCTGGTTCCGCCGGCTGCAGCTGGTGTCGGCAGGGCTGTATTCGCTGGGCCACGGCGGCAACGACGCGCAGAAGACGATCGGCCTCATCTGGATGCTGCTGATCACGTCGGGCTACGCCACGGCGGGTGGCGATTCGCCTCCGGCCTGGGTGATCTGGTGCTGCTACATCGCCATCGGCCTGGGCACCATGTTCGGCGGCTGGCGCATCGTGCGCACGATGGGCCAGCGCATCACCAAGCTGAAGCCCGTGGGCGGCTTCTGCGCGGAGACGGGCGGCGCCATCACGCTGTTCATCGCGTCCTGGATGGGCGTGCCGGTGTCCACCACCCACACCATCACCGGCGCCATCGTGGGCGTCGGGTCGGTGCGCGGCGCCTCCGCCGTGCGCTGGGGAGTGGCGGGCAACATCGTGTGGGCGTGGATCTTCACGATTCCCGCCTCCGCCCTGGTCGCCGGCTGCTTCGCCGCCGCCAGCGGGTGGTTGTTCTAGCCCCCACGAGGGGTGTTGACCCCCACGCTCCCGAACAGGCGAGTCGGCATCCTGTCCATCCGCGCCGGTCGCTGCCCCCCAAGGGGGCTCATGCAGCGGACTGGCGAAGCCAGCTCCGC
>FTBV01001889.1_pt1 | contig 60659 bp, 53 predicted proteins | sample 1639281 | NCBI WGS metagenome assembly FTBV01 (sample SAMEA3914864, study PRJEB12502) | metagenome | biome: forest; material: soil | place: USA | collected 2012-03-12 | depth 0.3 m | reverse complement strand
GGGCGCGCGTGCGTCCGCGTCCTCCTTGCCGGGGGGGGGGGGGGCGCCCCGCCACTTCTTGACGTACTCGTCGCGCTTGGCCGCGTCGGCCAGGTTGATGAACGCGTCCTTCTCGAAGCGGCGTTCCTGCAGCACCAGCGTGCGCACATCGGTGGCCTGGCGGGCCAGCGCCACGTCCTGGTCCAGCGCGTCGCGCGCGATCTCGAAGAGCGACTGCGTGGCCCATGCGCCGGACCCGGCGACGGCGCACAGCATCAGGAGCACGCCCGCCACCATCACGGCGAGGCGGGTACGGATCTTCAGGTCATCGAACGCTTGGAACATGGCATCTCCACGATCACCCGGCCACGTGCGGCGAGTGTGGAGGAGATAGTGGCCCTGAATCGGACCAAACAAACAAAACAAACATCACGGAAAAGCCGGCCAATTCACGCGATGCGTCGTGATCTTGTTCACATGTTCAGTCAGTGGGATGGGTGTTCAGCGCCGTGCGCACCAGGGCCACGAAGCGGTCCGGCTCCACCGGCTTGGGCAGGAAGCGCACGTCGGCGGGCAAGGGTTCGCGACCCGCCAGCGACGCGGGATCCACGGCGGACACCGCCAGGATCAACGGGCCGGCGCCGTCGAACTTGGCAGCGAGGTGCCGGATCATCTCGAAGCCGTCCATGTGCGGCATGGACAGGTCGGTGACCACCAGCTGGGGCAGCGCGCGGCCCAGCGCCATCAGGGCCTCGAAGCCGTTGCGTGCGACGTGGATGGCGGCGCCGGGCAGCGCCATCTCGACCAGGGCGACCAGGACGTCGCGATCGTCCGGGTTGTCGTCGACCACCAGCACCGCGGGGGGCTGGCCGACGGGGGCGGCGCCGGCGGAGGAGGACGCCGTGGCCGTGGCCGCCGTGGCCGCGGTGGCTGCCGCATCGTCGTCGTCGTGGGCGTGGCCGTGGGCGCGGATGAAGGCGTCCGCGCTGCGCGCGTCGATGCGGCGATGGCCGCCCACCGTCTTCCAGGCAAGCAGGTGCCCCGAGTCGACCCAGCGCTGCACGGTGGGGATGGACACGCCCAGCCGGCGCGCCACGTCGGCGGTGGAGTAGGAGGTGGCGGGGGGTCGCGCGTCCGGTTCGGCCATCGGGTGAGTTTACGGGGCCTCGACAGGCATCGCGGGCGGCGAGCCCAGGGCTTGTCCCGGGTCCGCTTCCGGACGATCCTGCCACGCCCGCAGCGCGGCATCGACCGCGCGCTCGTGGGCGGCCAGCAGCGCGAGCTGGTACGGCCAGTGGCCGTCGCCCGCTTCGAGGGACTTCTGCAGCGCGCGGGCCGCGTCGGACAGCCGTTGCGCGCCGAGCGTGCCGGCGGTGGAGATGAGCGAGTGGGCGTGCCGCGCGGCCATGCCCGCGTCGCCGGTGGCCATGGCGCTGCGGACGGCGTCGCTCGTGGACACCGGCTGGTCCAGGTAGCGCTGCACGATGCGGGCGTACAGCGCGGGACGGCCGACGCAGCGGCGCAGGCCGAGGGCGTGGTCGATTTCGGCGGTGGGGTCGGAGCCCGGGGGGGTGTCGGCGGGGACGGCGGGCTCGGCAAGGTCGACTGGGTCGACTGGGTCGGCAGGGTCGACCGGGTCGACCGGGTCGACGGGTTCGGCAGCGAAGGTGCCGGCGCGCGCCGCGTCCTGCCCTGGCGACGTGCCGCGCCCCGGCGACGCGCCGGCGGACGTCGCCGGCATGTGTCGCAGCAGCACCGCCACCAGCTCGTCCAGGTCGAACGGCTTGGTGACGTGGTCGTCCATGCCCGCTTCCAGGCTGCGCTGGCGGTCGCGCGGCATCGCGTGGGCCGTCATGGCGATGATGGGCAGGTGCGCGTAGGCGGGCTCCGCCCGCAGGCGGCGCGTGGCCTCGTGGCCATCCATCACGGGCATCTGGATGTCCATCAGCACGGCGTCGAACGGCTCGGCATGCACGCGCTCGATGGCTTCCTCGCCGTTGCCCACCACGGTGACGTCGGCATGCGCCACGTCGCGCAGCAGCTCGAGCGCGACGATGCGGTTGAACTCGTTGTCCTCCACGAGCAGCAGGCGGCGGCCGGCCAGGGCGGCGGCCGGATCAGGCAGGGGCGCCGGGCGGGTCGCGTCCCGCGGGCTGGCGGCGTCGTGCAGGGGGGCGGCGCGGGTCTCGCGCGCCACGGCGTCATGGCCGCAGGCCGCCACCAGGGCGTCGAACAGCGTCGACGCCGAGACGGGCTTGGCGAGGCAGCCCGCCAGGCCTTCGTCCACCGCACGACGCACCAGCGCCTCGTCGCCATAGGCCGTCACCATCACCAGGGCCGGCACGCGCGCCGGGGCCCGGCCGTGCGACCCGGCGGCGGCGCGCGCGCGGATGGCGTGCACCAGCGCGAAGCCGTCCATGCCGGGCATCTTCCAGTCGATCAGCACCACGTCGTAGGGCAGGTGCTCGCTGTCCGCACGCGCCAGCTCCTCCAGCGCCACGGCCCCGGACGGCACCATCACCGGCCGGTAGCCCATGCCCTGCAGCAGGTCGCGGAAGATGTCGCGCGAGTTGGCGCTGTCGTCCACCACCAGCACGCGCAGCGCGGGACCGTCGGCGGCGCGCGCGGGGGCGGCGTCGGCGTGGGGGGCGGCCACGCCGAACGTGGCGGTGAAGTGGAAATCGCTGCCGCGGCCCGGCGTGCTGTCGACGCCGATCTCGCCGTCCATCAGCTGCACGAGCTTGCGGCAGATGGCCAGGCCCAGGCCCGTGCCGCCGTAGCGCCGCGTCGTGGACGCGTCGGCCTGCGCGAACGGCTGGAACAGGCCGGCCACCTGCTCGGGCGTCATGCCGATGCCGGTGTCGCGCACGGAGAAGCGCAGCACCACGCGGTCGGGGGCCGGCGCCAAGGACGGTGCCGGGGCATCCGCGCGCACGGTCACCACCACGATCTCGCCGGCCTCGGTGAACTTGATCGCGTTGGTGCACAGGTTGCACAGCACCTGCTCCAGGCGCAACGCGTCGCCCACCAGGCGCGCCGGCACGTCGCCCGCCGTGTTCAGCAACAGCTCCAGGCCCTTGTCGTGCGCCTTCAACGCCACCAGCGACGTCACCTTCTCGAGCACCGCGGCCAGCGCGAACTCGCGGTGTTCCATCTGCAGCTTGCCGGCCTCGATCTTCGAGAAGTCGAGGATGTCGTCGATGATGCCCAGCAGCGATTCCGCGGACGTGCGCGCCGCGGCCACGTAGCCGCGCTGGCGCGGCGAGAGCTCGGTGCGCAGGGCCAGCTGCGTCATGCCCAGCACGGCGTTCATCGGCGTGCGGATCTCGTGGCTCATGTTGGCCAGGAACTCGCTCTTGGCCTGGGTGGCGGCCTCGGCGGCCACCAGGGCCTGCGCGAGCTCGGTGGTGCGCTCCTGCACCTTGCGCTCCAGCGACGCGTTGGCCTCCGCCAGGCGCGCCGTGCCCCCCAGCAGCTGCGCGCGCATGCGTTCCTGCGCGCGTGCCAGCTCGTCCACCTCCACCCAGCGCGACACCACGTCCACGGGGGCATCCAGCTCCATCCGGCCGATGCGCGCGCTGGCCTGCGCCAGTTGCTCGAGCGGGCGGGCCACGCGCGCCGCGATGCGCGCCGCGAAGATCCACAGGGCCAGGCCGGCCAGCGCCACGAGCCCCAGCACGCTGCCGACCGTGGAGCCGGTGACCGGCGAGAAGTCGTCCTCGGGCGCCAGCGTGGCGAGCCACATCGGCTGGCCGCCCGCGCGCAACGAGTGAAAGATGGCCACCCACGCGGTGCCGGCCACGTCGACGCGGACCAGGCGCGCGTCGGGCGAGCCGGCCGCGCGCCAGGCGTCGTACGCACGCGCCAGCGGCGGCACGCCCACGGCGTCGGCCGGCTTCAGCACCGAGGCGCGGATGGCGGCGTCGTCGCCGAAGCGCGGGTCACGCGGCAGCCCGAGCAACCGGCCATCGGCCGTGAGCACCGCCGCCATGCCGTTGCGCCCGGCCACGATCTCCCGCGAGAAGCGCGAGATGTCGATCAGGCGCAGGTCGGTGGTCATCGCGAACCGGCGGCCGTCCGGTCCGGTCCAGTGCACCACCGCCGACATGCCGGGCTCCTGCGTGGAGCGGAACACGTAGGGCGCCGTCCAGTGGATCTGCGCCGGGCCCTCCAGCGCCATGCCCCCCTGGAACCAGGCGCGCTGGCGGGCGTCGTAGTCGTCGGCCCGGTCGATGTCGGTCAGCTGGCGGCCCGCCGGGTCGAAGGTGAGGAAGCGGGCGCGGCCGGGGTGGGCGGCGGGGTCGGTCAGGCGGTTCAGGAAGGTGTCGTCGTCGTGGCGCGCCACCAGGATCTCGCGGCCGTGCTCGTCGGCCACCACCATCGACGCGATGTCGGGCCCGTGGCGCAGCATCGGCCAGAGCAGCGCGTTGTCCTTCTCGACGTGCTCGACGTCCACCATGCCCTGGCGACCCCAGTCCTCCAGCAGGTGCGCCACGGCCTCCACGCGCCGCATCTGCGCGTTGATGCGCGCCGCGACCTGCTGGGCGGTCTTCTGCAGCTGCGCCTGGGTGACGTCCCGCACCAGCGGGCGCCAGGCCAGCAGCCAGACACCCACGAGGAAGCCCAGCAGCGTGCCCCCGCAGACCCCCCAGCAGGCCACCAGCAGGCCACGGCGCAGCGTGACCGGGGAACGCGGGGCGGCGAAGCGCATGGTGGCGGGCCGCGGCGGCGCGGCATCTGGGGGCGGGGTGAGGGGATCGTACCGCTGCGCAGGCCGGGCGTCACGGGATCGCCTGGACGTAGCATGGGCGTGCCCGCCACCTCCTGGGAGTGCCCATGACCGATTCGAATCGCCCCTGGTTCCCGGCTCGTCGCCATGGCTGGGGCTGGGGCCTGCCGGTGGCCTGGCAGGGCTGGGCCGTGGTGGTGGCGTGCCTGCTGGCCGTGCTCGCGGCGTCCATCCTGTTCCCTCCCGACACCCGGCCCGGCCCGTTCTGGTCGATGGTGGCCTTGAGCCTCGGGGTGCTCGTGGCGGCTGGCTGGCTCAAGGGCGAGTCCCCCGCCACAAGGCCGCAAGACCGCGATGGCGCGCTCCCGTCGGAGTCCGACCAGTGACCCTCTCCGCCCTGCGTCACGTCCGGGTGGCCATCGGCTGGACCGCCGCAGCCCTGGCGATCGCGGGCGCGCCGGCACAAGCCGGCTCGCGGCCCGACGCGCGTGCCGACGTGTCGCTCGTCCGGGCGCTCTACGTCGCGTTCGCCGCGGAGGCCGTGATGCAGGACCCGATGCCGGAACAAGATTTCGTTTCAGCTTCCCCGCGCGTGCTCTCGCATTTCTTCACGCCGTCGTTGGTGGCGCTGCTCGCGCGGGACCGGGCCTGCGAGGTGCGCACGCACGAGATCTGCCGGCTGGGTTTCTCGCCGCTCTGGGACAGCCAGGATCCGGCCGGCGCCGCCGTCCAGGTGACGGCGGGTGACACGCCCGGCGAGGTCACGGCCACCGTGCGATACCCGCAAGGCTTGCGCATCCCGCTGCGATACCACCTGGTGCGCGGCCGCCGCGGATGGCGCATCTCGGACATCGACAGCGAGAACGGCCGCTGGTCGCTGGTTCGCCTGCTGGGTGCGCCGCTCGCCGCGGCCTCGCCGTCGCTGGCGGACGCCGTCATCACGCCGGGCGGCAAGGACCTGACCTTCCTGCGCGAGGGCCGGCGCATCCACGCGCCCCGCACCGAGCCGGAACAGCAGGGGTTCAGCGATGCCCGCATCTCCCCGGACGGGCGCACCCTGGCGTGGCTGGCGACGACCGCCAACTGCTGCACCTCGTATCCGCTGCCGATGGCGCTGGTGGTCTACCGCGACGGGCACGTCAGCCACGTCATCCGCGACGACATGGCCATCTGGGCATGGGCCTTCCGGCCTGACGGCGACACGGTGGCATACCGAATGGCGTTGCCGCATGGGCGCATCTACGACCGGTATCGATGGCGCCGGATGTCCGACGGCAGGCTGCTGGGCACCTACGAATGCGGCGAGGACGTGCCGCCCTCGGGGCCGGCGCCGGCCTGGGTGACATCCGTGGCCGAGGATTGCCCGGCGCCGAAGCCCTGAAGCGAGGACATGGGTTGACGGACATGCAAGAACCCCGACGCGCCTGGACCCGGGGCCGCATCGCCATCGTGGTCATCGCGGTGACCTGGACGATCGCCGCAACGACGCTGGTCGCCCGCCTGAACGCCTGGTCGCAGCTGGTGCTGATGGTGGCGACGCCGTGCCTGGCGATCGCGATGATCGCCGCCCTCGTCACGCTGATGCGCTTCGGGCGCGCGGAGGGATGGCGCGCCGCCCTGCCCCTGCTGGCCTGCCTGGTCGCGTGGCCGCTGTCGGACGGCGTGGGTGGCGGTGTCCGATGGGCCTGGTTCCTGCACGACCGGCCCGCCCTGGAAGCGATCGTGGCGCGGGCCGCGGCGCAGCCGCTGGCGAACGGCGCGCCGGCCGTGATGCTGGACCTGTCGCGAACGTCGCCGTGGCTGGCGGAGAGAGCGTTCGCCCGCCGGCTCGCCGATGGCACGCTGGTGGTGGAATTCCTGACCGGCGGGGCGGTCCCGCTCAAGCACGCCGGCTTCCTCTACACGTCCGGCGATGCCCCGGCGCAGGCGCTGGAGGACCTGGAACGTTGGCCGCGGCGCCAGCGCGTGGCGGCGCATTGGTTCCGGGTGGCAGACTGAGAACGCCGACCCCGGCTCCCACCCCGAACGAGGACGCAAACATGATCGAAGGCTCCTGCCTCTGCGGCGCCGTGCACTGGCGTTTCGACGGCCAACCCGACGGCGCCACCGCCTGCAACTGCACCGCGTGCCGGCGCTACGGCGTGTTGTGGGCGTACGACCACGAGGGCGAAGGCATCCACGTCACCGGCGCCACGACGCCGTACGTGCGTGGCACCGCCCTCGAATTCCACTTCTGCGCCACCTGCGGCTGCATCACGCACTGGCGCGGGATGCGGCTGGACGAGGCCGGCCGGCGGCGCGTCGCGGTGAACCTGCGGCTGGCCGAGCCGGCCGCGGTCGCCGCCATCCCGATCGATCACTTCGACGGCCTGGACACCTGGACGGACCTGCCGCGGGATGGGCGCTGCGTGGCGGATTACTGGTTCTGAGGCATCGACGCCGTGGCGCCGCGCAACGCCTAAGCGTCCACCAGCAGACCCCTCTTCTTCAACAACGGCTCGATCGACGCCATCCGCCCGCGGAACGCCTGGTACGCCTGCTGCGGCGCCACGCTGTCGCCCGCGCCGTAGATGCAGCGGCGCAGCCGCTCGGCCACCGCCGCGTCGAACGGCCCGCCCGCCTCGTGGAAGGCGTCGAACGCGTCGGCGTCCAGCACCTCGGCCCACAGGTAGACGTAATACCCCGCGGCGTATGACGCGCCGGAGAACAGGTGCTGGAAGTGCACCAGGCGGTGGTTGACGCCCACCTCGGGCGGCACCCCGATGCGGGCCAGCGTCTCGCGCTCGAACTCGCAGAGATCGGCCGGCGGCTCGGGCTCGGTGCGCGCATGCACGGCCATGTCCACCATGGCGCTGCCGCAGTAGCGCACGGTCTCGTAGGCCTGGCCCCAGCGGCGCGCGGCCTGCAGGCGCTGCACCAGCGCGTCGGGGATCGGCGCGCCCGTCTGCCAGTGGCGCGCGTGGCGGCCGATCACCTCGGGCTCCAGCAGCCAGTGCTCGAACAGCTGCGACGGCAGCTCGACGAAATCGCGCAGCACGTTGGTGCCGGACAGGCGGTGGAAGGTGACGTCGGACAGCAGGCCGTGCAGGCCGTGGCCGAACTCGTGGAACAGCGTCTTCGCGTCCTCGAAGCTGAGCAGCGTGGGCTGGCCCGGCGCGCCCTTGGCGAAGTTGTTGTTGTTGACGATCACCGGCACCTCGGCGCCGCCGTTGCGGCACTGCCAGCGGAACGCCGACATCCACGCCCCCGACCGCTTGGTCTGGCGCGCGTAGTTGTCCTGCAGGAAGATGCCCACCAGGCGGTCATCCCCGCCGCCCGAGTCGGCGCCGCCCTCGTGCACCTCGTAGGCAACCACGTCGGGGTGGTACACGGGGATGGCGTCGTTGCGCACGAAGCGCAGGCCGAACAGGCGCGTGGCGCAGTCGAAGGCCGCTTCCACCATGCGCTCCAGCGGGAAGTACGGCTTCACCTCGCTGTCGTCGAACGCGTAGCGCTGCTGGCGCACGCGCTCCGACCCCACGCGCCAGTCCCAGGCCTGCACGGGACCGGCGAGGCCGGTGTCGCGCAGCGCGGCCTGCACGGCCTCGCGCTCGCGGGCCAGGGCGTTCAGCGCGCGCGGCATCACCTGCTGCAGCAGGCCGTCCACGGCGCCCACGGTGCCAGCCATGGTGTTGGCCAGCGCATATTCGGCGTAGCTGCTGGCGCCGTGCAGCGCGGCCTGCTCCTGGCGCAGGCGCAGGATGTCGCGCGCCACCTCGCGGTTGTCGGTGTCGCCGTCGTGCTCGCCGCGGCGGGTGAAGGCACGCCAGGCGGCCTCGCGCAGGTCGCGCCGCGCGCTGAAGGTGAGGAACGGCACGATCAGCGAGCGCGACAGCGTGATGACGTGGCGGTCGTCGGGCAGCCCGCGTTCGGCCGCGGCCTGGCGCGCGGCGGCCAGCACGAAGTCGGGCAGGCCTTCCAGGTCGTCCGGGCCCAGCACCAGCTGGTAGCCGGCCTCGTCGGCCAGCACGTTCTGCGCGAAGCGCGTGGTGAGCTCGGCCAGCCGCTCCATCACCTCGGCGTAGCGCTTCTGCTGCGGTGGCGCCAGGCGGGCGCCCGCGCGCACGAAGTCGGCATGCAGGCGTTCCAGCAGGCGAAGTTGCTCGGGCGACAACGCCGCGCCGGCGCGCGCCTCGTGCAACGCGTCCAGGCGCGCGAACAGGCCCGCGTGCATCATCACGGCGCTCTCGTGCGCGGCCAGCGGCGCGGCCAGCTCGCGCTGCACCGCCTGCAGCTCGGGGGACGTGTGCGACGCCGACAGGTTGTGGAAGACGTTCTCGATGCGCCCCAGCAGGCGCCCGCTGCGATCGAAGGCCGCCACCGTGTTGTCGAAATCGGGTGGCGCGGCCTGCCGCGCGATGGCGTCCACCTCGTCCCGCTGGCGACGCATCGCCACCTCGAAGGCCGGGGCGAAGTGCTCGGCACGGATCAGCGAGAAGGGCGGGAGGCCGAAGGGCGTGGACCAGTCGGCGAGCAGGGGGTTGTCGGTCGTCATCGGCGAGGGCGGGGAAGGTGAAGGAGAGCGGGCTGAACGAATGCCGGGGCGGGCGCTGCGGGCAAGCCACGATGCGCCGCGGTGCCCGCTTGGGCATGATGCCAGCGCCGGCGGCGCGCACGCTGTCCGCCCGGGATCGACCCGTCTGCCGGCATGTCCATTCCAGAGAGAGGTTCCCATGCTGTGGTTCAAGCGCGTGATCGGCGCCATCGTGGCGCTCGTCGTGATCCTGGCCGTCGTCGGCTTCCTGCTGCCCGCCTCGTACACCGTCGAGCGCAGCATCGTCGTGCAGGCCCCGCCCGAGCGCATCTACCCGCTGGTGGCCGCGCCCAGGGCCTGGCAGCGCTGGTCGGTGTGGACGCAGCGCGATCCCGCGATGAAGATCGTCTACACGGGGCCGGATTCCGGTGCCGGCGCCGGCTGGTCCTGGGACAGCAAGACGGAAGGCCAGGGCAGGATGACCTTCACGAAGGCCGACCCCGCCACGGGCCTCGGCTACGACCTGTACTTCCCCGACGTGGACGCCACCTCGCACGGCGAGATGCGCTTCAGCCCCGAGGCCGGCGGCACGCGCATCACCTGGACCAACCTGGGCGACATGGGCCGCAACCCGCTGATGCACTACATGGCGCTGATGATGGACCGCTTCGTCGGCCCGGACTTCGCCAAGGGGCTGGCCAACCTGAAAGCCCTGGCCGAGAAGCCCTGAGATGATGCCTGCCTTCCGACACCTGCTGGTGGCCGCCCTGCTCGCGGCCGCCCTGCCCCACCCGATGGCCCAGACTCCTACGCCCGCCGCCTCGCCGGCCCCGGCCGCCGCCCCCGCCCCCGCTTCCGCTTCCGCCTCCGCCGAGGACCCCTACCTCTGGCTGGAGGACGTGCTGGGCGATCGCGCCCTCGACTGGGTGCGCGCCCGCAACGCGGAATCGCGCCACGTGCTGGAAGCCACCCCCGGCTTCGGCGACATGCGTGACCGCATCCGCGCCATCCTCGACTCGAAGGACCAGATCCCGGCCGTCTCGCGCGAAGGCGACTGGCTGTACAACTTCTGGCGCGACGAACAGCACCCGCGCGGCCTGTGGCGCCGCACGTCGCTGGCCGAGTACCGCCAGCCGGCCCCTGCCTGGGACACGGTGATCGACCTGGACGCCCTGGCCGCGGCCGAGAAGGAGAGCTGGGTGTGGGAGGGCGCGCAATGCCTGGGCGGCCAGGACACGCGCTGCCTGGTGTCGCTGTCGCGCGGCGGCTCGGACGCCCACGTGGTGCGCGAGTTCGACCTCGGCACGCGCCGCTTCGTGGAGGCCGGCTTCGCGCTGCCCGAGGCCAAGTCGGAAGTGGCGTGGATCGACCGGGACAACGTCTACGTGCTCACCGACTTCGGCCCCGGCAGCCTCACGTCGTCGGGCTACCCGCGGCTGGTGAAGCACTGGCATCGCGGCACGCCACTGTCGGCCGCCGTCAGCGTGTTCGAGGCGCAGGCGCACGACGTGTCGGCGTCGGTGTACGTGGACCGCACGCCGGGCTTCGAGCGCACCGTGTTCACGCGCTCGCCGGACTTCTACACCACGAAGGAGTTCCTGCAGGTGGCCGGCGCCGACCCCGCGGCCACGGCCGCGCCCGCGGGCGCGCACGCCAGGGCCCCTGCGCGCAAGGGCGCGCGCGGCCACGCGGCCGCGACGGCGCCCGCGCGCGCCGCCGCGCCCTCCCACGCGCGCGCGCCCGCCACGCACCTGGTGCCGGTGGACAAGCCCGACGACGCCAGCCTCGCGTTCTGGCGCGACCACGTGGTGGTGTCGCTGCGTTCGGACTGGACGACGGGCGGCCGCACGTGGAAGAGCGGCTCGTTGCTGATCGGCGACGCCAAGGCCTGGCTGGCCGGCCAGCGCCACCTGGAGGCGCTGTTCGAACCCACCGCCACGCGATCGCTGGAAGGCTGGTTCGTCACCCGCCACCACGTGATGCTCAACGTGATGGACAACGTGGCGGGCCGCCTGGAGGAGCTGTCGCCGGGCCCGCAGGGATGGACGCGCCGCGAGGTGAACGCGCCCTTCCCCGGCGCGCTGGGCGCCTCCGCGCTGCACGACCCGCTGGTGCCCGACGATCCGCTCGCCGAGGACTACCTGCTCACGTACACCGACTTCCTCACCCCCGACTCGCTGTACCTGGGCCACACCGGCACCGACCAGCGCACGCTGCTGAAGTCGCGCCCCACGTTCTTCGACGCCACCGGCATGCACGCGGAACAGCGCTTCGCGCGCTCGAAGGACGGCACCCGCGTGCCCTACTTCGTGGTGTGGCCGAAGGGCGCCACGCCCGACGGCGCCAACCCCACGCTGCTGTACGGCTATGGCGGCTTCGAGGTGTCGATGACGCCGTGGTACTCCGGCGCGTTCGGCACGCAGTGGTACGGCAAGGGCGGCGTGCTGGCGGTGGCCAACCTGCGCGGCGGCGGCGAGTACGGTCCCGCCTGGCACCAGGCGGCGGTGAAGGCCCACAAGCAGAAGAGCTACGACGACTTCATCGCGGTGGCCGAGGACCTGGTGGCCACGAAGGTGACGTCGCCGCGCCACCTGGGCATCGAAGGCGGCAGCAACGGCGGCCTGCTGGTGGGCGCGGTGGCGATGCAGCGGCCGGACCTCTTCAACGCCGTCAGCTGCCAGGTGCCCCTGCTGGACATGAAGCGCTATCACAAGCTGCTGGCCGGCGCGTCGTGGATGGCCGAGTACGGCGACCCGGACGTTCCCGCCGAGTGGGACGTGATCGCGCGCTACAGCCCCTACCAGAACGTGAGGCGCGACGTGCGCTACCCGACGATCTTCTTCACCACGTCCACGCGCGACGACCGCGTGCATCCCGGCCACGCGCGCAAGATGGCGGCGCGCATGATCGAGCAGGCACACGACGTGCTGTACTACGAGAACATCGAGGGCGGCCACGGCGGCGCGGCGGACAACGCGCAGCGCGCCGACGTGCAGGCCCTGCAGTTCGCGTTCCTGTGGCAGAAGCTGGGGCGCGACCCCTCCGGGAGCACCACGCCATGACCACGCCCACGCACGCCGCCATCGACGTCCACCACGACGCCGCCCAGCACCGCTTCGAGGCGCTGGTGGACGGATATGGCTGCGTGCTGGACTACGAGGTGCGCGATGGCGTGATGATCACCACCCACACCGGCGTGCCCACGCCGGTGGGCGGGCGCGGCATCGCGGCGGAACTGGTGCGCGTCGGGTTGGCGCATGCGCGGGCGCAGGGCTGGAAGGTCATGCCCGCGTGCAGCTACGTGCGGGCGTACATGCAGCGGCACCGGGAGACGCAGGACCTCCTGAGGTGACGCGTCAGTCCTCGGCCGCCTGCAGCACCCGCCACATCACCTTGCCCGCCCCCGACTTGGGCAGGCTCTCCACGAACTGCACCACGCGCGGCACCTTGTAGGCCGCCATGTGGGCGTGGGCCCAGTCCATGATGTCCTGCGCGGTGGTGACGCCCACGGCCTCCGCGCGCAGCACGATCACGGCCTTCACCGTCTCGCCGCGGTAGGCGTCGCGCGCGGCGATGATGCAGGCCTCCTGCACGGCCGGGCACTTGTAGAGCAGCAGCTCCACCTCCGACGGCCACACCTTGTAGCCGCTCGCGTTGATCATCCGCTTCAGCCGGTCGGTGATGAAGAAGTAGCCCTCCTCGTCCATGCGCCCCAGGTCGCCGGTGCGGAAGAAGCGCAGCGGGCCGGGCAGCGCGGGCAGCTCGACGAACGCCGCGGCCGTGGCCTCCGGGTGGCCCCAGTAGCCCGCGAACACCATCGGACCGCGCGTGACGATCTCGCCCGTCTCGCCCACCGGCATCTCCTCCAGCGTCGCGGGGTCGACCACCCGTGAATCCACGCCGGGCAGCGGCATGCCCAGGCACTGCAGCTTGGCGCGCTCGGGCGGGTTGGCGTGGCTGGGCGCGGCCGTCTCGGTCAGGCCGTAGCCTTCCGCGAACGTCAGGCCGAACTCGTCCAGCAGCCGCTGCGCCACCGCCTGCGGCATGGCCGCGCCGCCGCCGCTCAGGTAGCGCAGCGAGGTGAGGTCGAACCGGCGGTAGTGGGGGCTGCCGAACAGGTCGATGATCATCGTGGGGATGCAGGTCCAGTGCGTGACCTGGTGGCGCGAGATCAGCGCCCCCGCCAGCTCGCGGTCCCAGCGCGGCAGGATCACCACCGTCGCGCCATGGAACACCGGCGTCAGCACGCCGTACAGCATGCCCGTGATGTGGAACATCGGCACCACGCCCAGCACGACGCTGTCGGCACTCGAGGCGCCCCACAGGCCGCTGGCGACGACGTTGGACATCAGCGTGCGGTGCGGGTGCATGCAGCCCTTGGGCAGGCCGGTGGTGCCGGACGTGTAGGGCAGCAGGGCCAGGTCGTCGGGGCCGGCCTGGGGCGGGTCCAGGCGGGCCGCCGGCCCCGCGGCGATGGCGTCGGCCCAACGCACCGCGCCCTCGGGCAGCGGGGGGTCCGCCAGCAGCCACGCGGCCATCGCCGGCGGCGGCGCGATGTCCGACGGGATCTCCGCCGGCAAGGCGTCCGTGTAGCGCGTGACGGCCATCGCCCGCAGGCGCCGTGACGGCTCCAGCGCCTGGTTCGCCTGGTCCACCACCGCGGCCAGCTCCGCGGTGCACAGGGCCACGCGGGCGCCCGCGTCCGAGATGTAGTGGCCGAATTCATCGGCCTTGTTCATGGCGTTGACGGGCACCACCACCGCGTCGGCGCGCAGGATGGCGTAGTACGCCACCAGGTACTGCGGGCAGTTCTGCATGAACAGCAGCACCCGGTCGCCCCGCGCCACGCCCTGCTGGCGAAGCCAGCCGGCCAGCGCCTGCGCGTCGTCGTGCAGCTGCGCGAAGGTCATGGCGCGGCCGAAGAAGAGGGTGGCGGGCTTGTCCGGCCAGCGCACCCGGGCGACCGCGAGGTTGGTCCACAGCGACGTCTCCGGCGTGACCACCGCCTCGGGCGGCAATCGGCGCGGCCAGTGCGCGCGGTGCGGGCGGTCGGGCGGCACGGGGGCCTGCGCGTGGCGGGGCAGGTCCAGGAGGCGGTCGGCAGGGGTGGTCACGCTGGCAGGCTACGCCTTCCCCGGGGCATCCGTCACGGGGCGAGCCCGGATGCGGGGTGTCACCGAGGGGACGCGGCGCGTTTTCCGGCGAGACTGCGGCCAGCGCCACCATGCCAGACGCCTCGCCCTCCCCCACCGCCGCGGCCCACCTGCCGGCGGCGCTGCCCTGCGTGATCGACGTGGAGGCCTCCGGCTTCGGCGCCGGCAGCTACCCCATCGAGGTGGGCTTCGTGCTGCCGGACGGCTCCGCCTGGTGCACGCTGGTGCTGCCGGACGACACGTGGACGCACTGGGACGGCCGCGCCGAGCAGCTGCACGGCATCACGCGGCCGCTGCTGGCGCGGCACGGGCGCCGCGCGGCCGAGGTGGCCGACGAGCTGAACCGCCGGCTGGCCGGCCGGCGGGTGTACACCGACAACTGGGCGCACGACTTCACGTGGCTCGCGCGCCTGTTCGACTGCGCCGGCTGCTCCCCGCGCTTCGAGCTGCACCACCTGAACGAACTGATGGACGACGGCGCGATGGCGCGCTTCGATGCCGCGCGCGACCACGTGTCGCGCACCCTGCACCTGAAGCGGCACCGGGCCAGCAGCGATGCGCGGGTGTTGCAGATGAGCGTGGCGAGGGCGATCGGCGAGGGCCGGTGACGTGGCGCGGGGCTGCGGGACAGCGGCCTACGGCTTGGCGCCCATCCAGTCCTTCAGCCCGCGCCGCTTCGCGCGCCCGCGGTCCACGTCCCGCGCCTGCAGCATGACCGCCGCCATCTGGGCGCGCCCCACGGGCTTGTCGATGCACGCGTCGAACAGCGCCTCCGCCACCGCGGGGTCCACGTCGTTGTAGGCGGAGGCCAGCACCAGGAACGTGTGCTCGTGGCGGTTGCCCGGGCGGCGCCACAGCGTGGCCAGCGCCAGGCCATCCAGGTCGGGCATCTGCAGGTCCAGCACGATGGCCAGGTAGTCGCGCTCGGAGGCCTCGGCCAGGCCCATCGCGCCGCTGCTGGCCTCGTACACCTCGTGCCCCAGCGCGCGCAGGTGCTCCACCAGCGCGCGCCGCGCATCGCGCGAGTCGTCCACCACCAGCACCGGCAGGCCGCCGGGCTCGGTCAGCGGCGCGTCGCGCGATCCCTCCGCCGCCGTGGCCACCGGCACCTCCACCGTGAACGTGGTGCCGTGGCCCACGCGCGAGGCCACGCGGATGGAGCCCCCCATCAGGTCCACCAGGCTCTTGACCACCGCCAGGCCCAGGCCGCTGCCCTCGGCCATCGCGGCCGTGTCGGGCGAGCGGAAGAAGGGCTCGAACAGCCGGCCCAGCGCCGCGTCGGAGATACCGCACCCCGTATCCGACACCTCCAGCCGCAGGATGCTGAGGTCGTCGAGCAGCTCGGCATGGATGGACAGCCCGCCGCGCTCCGTGTACTTGATGGCGTTGGACAGCAGGTTGTCCAGGATCTGCCGCAGCCGCGCCGGGTCGGACCAGATGCGCTGCGACAGCTCGGGCGCCGCCTCCCAGTGCACGTCCAGGTTGCGCTCGGCCAGCCGCTCCTCCATGTCTCGCAGCGCGGTGTCCACCAGCTTGTCCAGCTGGAAGCCGCGGATGCGCGTCTCCAGGCGGCCCGACGACATCTTCGCGAAGTCCACCAGGTCGCTGATGCGGCCGCGCAGCGAGCGCGTGCTCTCGACCAGGCGCTGGAACGCGGGCTCCTGCGAATCGATGCGCCCGCGCGACTCGATCACGTCCATCGTGCTCCACAGCGATTGCAGCGGCGTCAGCAGCTCGTGGCTGAGCATGCCCAGGAAGCGGGCCTTGTCGCGCGCCACGTACTCGGCGCGGGCGCGCTCGGCCTCCGCCACCGCGGCCAGGTGCTCGGCCTGGCGCCGCGTGGTGGCCTCGCTGCGCGCCACGCGCACCCACTGGAACGCCATGCCGACGAAGACGAGCAGCACGACCACGATGCCCGTGAACGCGAAAAGCACCTGGCGTCGCACCGAATCCACCTCGTCGCGGAACACGCCCGCCAGCGGCTGGCGCTGCCGCGCCTCCTGGCCGATGCGCGCGAGGGACTCGAGCACCCGCGACGTGGCCGCGCGCGCGGCCGCCACCGCCTCGGGCGACCGGTCGCCGTTGATGGGCAGCGCCAGCGCGTGGTCCAGGCGCTGCACGGCGTCGGCATAGGCGGCGCCCTGCGACAGCATCAGCACGCCTGGCTGCGCGATCTCGGCCTCCAGCGCGGCCGATTGCAGCGCGAAGCGGCGGGCGTCGGCGGCCAGCGTGGCGGGGTCGGGCACGAAATCGCCCGGCACGGGGGACGAGGCGCCCGGCGCGGCGGAAGCGGCGGGGGCCGCCAGGGCCGCCGCAGCCGCCGCGACGGCCGCGGGCGCCGCTGGCACGGGCGCCGCGCTGGCCGACGACGTGCCGCCCGGCGACGTGCCGGCGGGCGACGTGCCGGCGGGCGACGTGCCGGCGGGCGAGATACCGGTGAGCGAGATACCGGCAGGCGACGTACCGGCGGGCGGCGGCCCTGCCGGCGACGCGCCGGGCGGCAGCGACGCCGCGACGGCGGCCGCGGCGGCGAGGTCGAACTTGACCGCCAGCGCGGCCTCGACGCTGGCGTCGTACAGGGACCAGTAGCGCTCGAACCGGCGCAGCGTGCCGTCGAAGCGGGCGCTGGACTCCTGCAGGCGGTTCTGCAGCAGGTCGTACGTCACCCAGGCCAGGTAGCCGGCCAGCAGGACGGCGGCGGCGGTCACCCACGGGAACGCGGCCCGGAACAACGAGGGCCGATGCCCGATGCCGGGCGGCCTCGCGATGCGATCTTCCTGGACCATGCTGGCGCCTTCTCCCTGCGGGGCGGACGACTCGCCGCCTTCTTCGTTCGACTGGCCGCGATGATACGGTCGCACCCTGGCGTGGCGCCCCCGGGCACGCCCGGATGGGCCAGAATGCCCGGACCATGTCCACCGAGCTGCTCGACCGCGCCGCCGCCACGCTGCGCAGCCATGCGCGCGGCTTCGGTTTCGACGTGGCCGTGCCCGGCGACCGCGTGCTGCTGGCGCGCCAGTCGGGTATACCCCCTGACGTATTGCACCGCCTGTACGGGCCCGACGCCGCCGCGCAGCCCGCCGTGGCCGACCTGGTGGCCGTGTGCCTGGCGCTGGACCTGGACGCCGCCGAGCTGTTCTCCGCCACGCGCCGCGACTTCACGCTGGTGGCCGTGCACCCGTTCTTCGGCGGCGACCCGCTGCACCTGTCCTTGCCGCGCCACTGGTTCGGCGGCGCCACGACGCTGGCCGCCGACCTGTTCTACATCCGCACCGACCTGGCCGACACCGAGTCGGGCCTGCCCGCCCGCTCGCTGGTGATCGCCCGCCGCGGCGACCGCGGCCCGCAACCCGGCGCCGCCTACGTGCTGGAGCGCGACGCTGGCTACCTGATCCGCCGTTGCACCACGCGCCTGCCCACGGGCGCGCACGTGATGGGCCCCTTCCAGGGCAGCACCGATGCGCCCCCCGTGGTGCTGGCGCCCGCCCGGGGTGGCCGGCTGCACCTGGTGACGGCCGACGAGCCCGACCTGCCCGACGCCGGGCCGTGGATCGTGGGCCGCGTGCTGGGGGCCTACCAGCCCGAGGTGGAGGACGCCGCCTTCGCACCCGCCGGGCCGGCGCCGGTGCTGCCGAGGGGGCGGTAGGCCGGCACGGGCAGGCGGGGCGGCGGCGGCGTCGGCAGCGCTGCCCGTGGCGCGGGCGCCTGCACCTGGGCGGGCACTTGCGCCTGCGCCTGCGACTGCTCTTGCGCCGGCGCCGGGTCCACCGCCCACCCCACCGCGGGCATCGGCGCGATCACCAGCGGCGCCGCCTGGAGGCTGTAGACCGTCGCACTGACGAACGCGCCGGCCACGATACCCAGCAGCGTGGACCATGCGCCCGCGCCTCGGGACGACGCCTGCCGCGGCGACGCGGTGCCCGGTGCCGCAGCGTGCGGCGGCGCCGGCGATGTCGAGCGCCACGCCACCGGCGCTCGCATCACCGGCGGACAGGCGATCGAGCCCGCCGAGGCCACCCCCCGCCCCGCGCGCGGCGCCGTCGGCGCCGTCGGCGTCGTCGGCGTCAAACGCCGCGACCCCAGGGACAGGTCCAGCGCCCCCTGCGACGGCACGGGGCGGGATCGGGGCGAGGCATCACGCATCCACCCATCGTGCGCCCGCAACGCGCCCTCGCCCCGCGCCGAAGGCTGCGTTTCCGCACCGCGTGGCGCGCCGGAGGGGGTCAATCGGTCGAAACCCGCAGCCCCTCTAGAATCAACGGGTTTGCCCCGCCCCGCCACTCCCTTTCCGATCCGCCATCGCCATGCCGAAAAAGCCCGCCGCGCCGAAGAAGCCCGCCACCGCCGCCACCGCCGCCCCGGCCGCGGCCGCTGCCGCCAGCACGGCGCCGCGCCGCGCGGGTGGCCCGAAGCGCGTCGTGCTGGCCTACTCGGGCGGCCTGGACACGTCCATCATCCTGAAGTGGCTGCAGGACGAGTACGGCTGCGAGGTCGTCACGTTCACGGCCGACATCGGCCAGGGCGAGGAGATCGAGCCCGCGCGCGCCAAGGCCGTGAAGATGGGCATCCGGCCCGAGAACATCTTCATCGAGGACCTGCGCGAGGAGTTCGTGCGCGACTTCGTCTTCCCGATGTTCCGCGCCAACGCGCTGTACGAGGGCGAGTACCTGCTGGGCACGTCCATCGCGCGGCCACTGATCGCCAAGCGCCTGGTGGAGATCGCGCAGAAGACGAAGGCCGACGCCATCAGCCACGGCGCCACGGGCAAGGGCAACGACCAGGTGCGCTTCGAGCTGGGCGCCTACGCCCTGATGCCCAACGTCAAGGTGATCGCGCCGTGGCGCGAGTGGGACCTGCTGTCGCGCGAGAAGCTGCTGGCCTACGCCGACCAGCACGGCATCCCCGTCGACTTCAAGAAGCGCAAGGGCGGCGCGCCGTACTCGATGGACGCCAACCTGCTGCACATCAGCTACGAGGGCGGCATCCTCGAGGACCCGAACTTCGCGCCCGAGGAGTCGATGTGGCGCCTGACGGTGAGCCCCGAGAAGGCGCCGTCCAAGCCGCAGGTGGTGGAGCTCACGTACCGGCGCGGCGACGTGGTGGCCATCGACGGCGTCGCGATGAGCCCCGCCCAGGTGCTCACCGCGCTCAACACGATGGGCGGGCGGCACGGCATCGGCCGCCTGGACAAGGTGGAGAACCGCTACGTCGGCATGAAGAGCCGCGGCTGCTACGAGACGCCCGGCGGCACGATCCTGCTCGCCGGCCACCGCGCCATCGAGTCCATCACGCTGGACCGCGAAGTGCTGGCGCTGAAGGACGACCTGATGCCGCGCTACGCGCGGATGATCTACAACGGCTACTGGTTCAGCCCCGAGCGCCAGCTGCTGCAGGGGCTGATCGACGCCAGCCAGGCCACGGTCAACGGCCATGTGCGCCTGAAGCTCTACAAGGGCACGATCATGTGCGTGGGCCGCGAGTCGCTCACCGACTCGCTGTTCGACCCGCAGATCTCCACGTTCGACGACGACGGCGGCGCGTACGACCAGGCCGATGCCGGCGGGTTCATCAAGCTGAACGCGCTGCGGATGCGGATCGCGGCCAATGCGGCGGCCAAGCGCGGTGGTGCGGCGAAGAAGGCCGGCAAGGCCGGCGCCAAGCCGGCCGCCAGGCGCTGATCACACCACCACCGGCTCCGGCTCCAGCCGGATCCCGAACCGCCCGTACACGCTCTCCTGGATGGCGCGCGCCAGCGTCACCACCTCCGCACCGATCGCGTCGCCGCGGTTCACCAGCACCAGCGCCTGCTTCTCGTAGACGCCGGCGCGGCCGATCGACTTGCCCTTCCAGCCGCAGGCCTCGATCAGCCAGCCCGCGGCCAGCTTGAACGTGCCGTCCAGCATCGGGTAGTGCACGACGTTGGGGTCGCGGCCGATGATGTCGCGGCACTGCTCCTCGGTCACCACGGGATTCTTGAAGAAGCTGCCCGCATTGCCGATGACGGCCGGGTCGGGCAGCTTGGCGGACCGGATCGCGCAGATCCAGTCGTGCACCTGGCGAGGCGTGGGCTGCGTGATGCCGGTCTCGGCCACCTTGCGTTCCAGCTCCAGGTAGCCCAGCACGGGCTGCCACGGCTTGGGCAGGCGGAAGCGCACGCGCGTGATCACCACCTTGCCGGCCAGCTGGTGCTTGAAGACGCTGTCGCGGTAGCCGAACAGGCACTCGGCGGCCGTGAGCGAGAAGCCGCGGCCGGTGACGAGATCCACGCCGTCCACCGACTCGCAGCGGTCCGCGAACTCCACGCCGTACGCGCCGATGTTCTGCACGGGCGAGGCGCCCACCGTGCCCGGGATCAACGCGAGGTTCTCGAGCCCGGGCCAGCCGTTGTCGACGGTCTGCGTGACCACGTCGTGCCACGTCATGCCGGCGCCGGCCTCGACGATCCAGGCGTCGGGCAGCTCGACGACCAGGCGCAGGCCGGGCACCTCCATCTTCAGCACCACCTGGTCGGGATCGCGCGTGAGCACCAGGTTGCTGCCGCCGCCCAGCACGAGCTTGGGCGCGCGGCCCAGCTCGGGGTGGTCCAGCACGCGGCGCACGTCGGCGTCGCCGCGGATGCGCACCAGCTGGCGCGCCACGGCGGGCAGGCCGAAGGTGTTCAAGTCCCGCAGCGACACGTCGGTTTCGAGCCAGGCAGGGCGGAGGGGGGCTGTGGACATGAGAGAATTTTCGCCTGAATCGCCGTGTCACTTCGACCAGAGCCTGCCATGCCCAGTTTCGACGCCGTCCTCGAGCCCAACCAGGTTGAAATCCGCAACGCCGTGGACCAGGCGTCCAAGGAGATCGGCACCCGTTTCGACTTCAAGGGCTCGTCGGCCAAGGTGGAGCTGGGCGACAAGGGCAAGGAGATCACGGTCTTCGGCGACAGCGATTTCCAGATCGAGCAGGTGACCGACATCCTGCTTGCCAAGCTCACCAAGCGCCAGGTCGATGCCCGCTTCCTGGATCGCACCGCCAAGGTCGAGAAGATCGGCGGCGACAAGGTGAAGCAGGTGATCGTCGTCAAGACGGGCGTCGACACCGACACCGCCAAGAAGATCCAGCAGGCCCTGAAGGCCAGCAAGCTGAAGGTGCAGGCGGCGATCCAGGGCGACACCGTCCGCGTGACAGGCGGCAAGCGCGACGACCTGCAGGCGGCCATCGCGCTGTTGCGCGGCGAGATCAAGGACCAGCCGCTGACGTTCGACAACTTCCGCGATTGATCGCGCAACGGCGCTGCGGACGCGTCCTGGCGACGCGGCGGCAGCGCCGGTGTCAAGCGACCGGACGGGGCCGGGCATCACACCCGGCCACGCCTCAGGTCAGCGGGACTCGTGTTCCTGCGAATCCTTGTCGGTCGTGTGCGTCACGTGGTGCACGGCGTCGCCGGTGCGATGCGCGGCGCGCGCCGTGGCGTGGCCCACGCCACCCAGCGCGTGGCCGGTGGCCTGCGCGCCGTGGTGGATCGCATGGCCCGTCTTCACGGCCACGTTGCGGATGGCGTGGCCCGTGGCGCGGCCGGCGTCCTTGATGCTTTGCTCCGCGCGGGCGAACGTGCCGCCGCTCTCGTGGTTGCGCTCGGCACGCTCGTAGGCGGCGTCCATGCGCTGCTGGCGGGCGGCGTCGTTGGTGTCGGTGACGACGGCGGCCATCGACGAGGCGGAGGCGGCGGCCAGCAGGGCGCCGGCGATGAAGGTGAGGGTATGGCGGGTCATGGACAGTCCTTTGCAGGCAGGGCAGATACGCCTGTCATGGCAAGCGATGCGCCCAGCCGGCCACTGGACAGCTACTCGTCAGCCCGCGCGCTTGTGCGGGCCTACTTCCACCCCAGCTGCACCACCTCGAAGTCGGTCGCGTCCAGCGTGGAGAACGCGGGGTTCAGGATGTCGTTGTTCCAGCGCGTGTCGAACGTGCCGCTGACGTACAGGTCCGAGCCGTTGTCCGCCACGATCAGGCCGTAGCGCTGCATCGCGCGGAAGATCTTGCGCGCGTGCGGGTCGGACGTGCGCGTGGCGGGGTCCACGCCGTTCACGTTCGTCTTCAGCCGCAGGCGCGCGCCCATCGGCAGCGCGCCGGGGGTGCTGCCCGCCGTGTGCGACGCGGGCCACACGTGGCCGTTGGAGGACCGCACCGTCACGCGCAGCGCGTGCGTGATGTCGGGCAGCGCGTCGTTCCACGCCTCGTCGTAGCGCACCAGGCCGGGGAAGATGGCGAGGCCGGCGGCGTCCGCGGACGTCCAGCCCTCGGGGCGGCGGTCGTTGCGCGTGAGGTCGAAGAAGGCGCCGGAGCCGCCGAACCATTTCGCCTTGGCGTTGCTGTAGAACACGTTGTACAGCTCGTACAGGCCGCGGTGGGTGCAGTCGATCACCAGCAGGTGGCGGTCGTTCTTCTGGCGCTGGTCCACGTCGGCGGGCGCGCCGCCCTCCACCCAGTGCGGCTGCGTGATGGCCTCCATGGGCACGGGATAGAACGCGAACGGCTTGCCCGTCTGGTGGTTCACGCCGTCGCTCTCGTCGGCGTAGGTGAACTTGAACGCCACCTTGCGCTGCGTGCCGTCCACGATGGCCCACGGGAAGCCGTACACGGCCACGCTGCCCCTGGACACCGTGCCGCCGAAATCCGGGTGCGGATGCAGCTGGCGCCCGTTGGCCACGAAGGCGATGTAGTTGTCGCTGTTCGGGTCCACGGGCGCGGCGCTGATGTCCTGGTTCCACCAGTTGTCGGCGGGGAACACGGGCAGCGGCGGCGGGGCGCCCTCGACGGGCACCTGGCCAGGGCATTGCTGGGCGGCGGCGGTGGTGGCGAAGGCCAGCAGCAGGCCGGCGAGCAGGGCGCCGGCGAGCCGGGCGGTGGCGTGGGGGATGGGCATCGGGTGGGACATGGCCTCCCATCTTCGGCAAGGGCGACGCCCCGTCGAGCCCCCGGCTGGTGACAAGACGTTCGAGGTGTGACCGGCTGCCCTGCCGTCCAGCGCGGCCGGCCCTTGTCGCCCGAGGGACAGGCCACTTCCGCACGACCGTGCCACACTCGATCCTCTTTCCCCGCCGCAGGAAGCCGCACGATGGATCTCCGCTTCACCCCCGAGGAACAGGCCTTCCGCGACGAGGTGCGCGGCTGGGTGGCCACCCACCTGCCCGTCGACATCGCGCACAAGGTGCACAACGGCCTGCGGCTGGGGCGCGACGACATGCAGCGCTGGGCACGCATCCTGGGCGCGCGCGGGTGGCTGGGCTACGGCTGGCCGAAGGAGTTCGGCGGCCCGGGCTGGAACGCGGTGCAACGCCACCTGTTCGAGGAGGAGTGCGCCATGGCCGGGGCACCGCGCATCGTGCCGTTCGGGCCGGTGATGGTGGCGCCCGTGATCATGGCCTACGGCAACCGCGAGCAGCAGCAGCGCTTCCTGCCCGGCATCGGCTCCGGCGACGTGTGGTGGAGCCAGGGCTACAGCGAGCCGGGCTCCGGGTCGGACCTGGCCTCGGTGAAGACCCGCGCCGAGCGCCGCGGCGACAAGTTCATCGTCAACGGCCAGAAGACCTGGACCACGCTGGGCCAGTACGGCGAGTGGATCTTCTGCCTGGTGCGCACCTCCACCGAGGGCAAGCCGCAGACGGGCATCTCGTTCCTGCTCATCGACATGAGGTCGAAGGGCGTCACGGTGCGTCCCATCGTGCTGATGGACGGCGAGGCCGAGGTGAACGAGGTGTTCTTCGACGACGTGGAGGTGCCCGCGGAGAACCTCATCGGCGAGGAGAACAAGGGCTGGACGTACGCCAAGTACCTGCTGGCGCACGAGCGCACCAACATCGCCGATGTCAACCGCGCCAAGCGCGAGCTGGAGCGCCTGAAGCGCATCGCCACGGCCGAGGGCGTGATGGACGACGCGCGCTTCCGCGACCAGGTCGCCCTGTTGGAGGTGGACGTGGTGGCGCTGGAGATGATGGTGCTGCGCGTGCTGAGCGCCGAGTCGGCCGGCCGCAAGGCGCTGGACGTGGCGGGGCTGCTGAAGATCCGCGGCAGCGAGATCCAGCAGCGCTACACCGAGCTGATGATGCTGGCGGCCGGGCCCTACAGCCTGCCGTTCATCTGGGAGGCGATGGAGGCCGGCTACCAGGGCGACCAGGTGGGCGCGGCGCACTGCGCGCCGCTGGCGTCCAACTACCTGAACTACCGCAAGACGTCGATCTACGGCGGCTCCAACGAAGTGCAGCGCAACATCGTCGCGCAGACGGTGCTCGGGGTCTGACGGCAACGCATCGACGGGAGGGACACGACATGGACTTCGACTTCAGCGACGACGAGGAGCAGCTGCGCGACGCGGTGCGCAAGTGGGTGGACCGCGCCTACGGCTTCGAGCGCCACCGCGCCATCGTGAAGGCGGGCGGCTTCAGCGCGGAGGCCTGGCAGGAGATCGCCGACCTGGGCCTGCCGGGCCTGGGCGTGGCCGAGGACGACGGCGGCCTGGGCCTGGGCGACGTGGCCGCGATGGTGGCGCTGGAGGAGCTGGGCCGCGGGCTGGTGCTGGAGCCCGTGGCGGCCGTCACCCGGGTGGCCGCCACGCTGCTGGCCGGCGCGGCGCCCGAGGCCCGCGGCGACTGGCTGGCCCGCCTGGCCGCGGGCGAGGCGCGCGTGGTGCTGGCGCACCAGGAGCGCGCGGCCCGCTACCGGCTGGAGCGCGTCGACACCGTGGCGCAACAGGGCCCCGCCGGCGGCTGGACGCTCACCGGCACGAAGAGCCTGGTGCCCATCGGCGACGTGGTCGACGCCTGCATCGTGCCCGCGCGCGTGCGCGGCGCCGCGGACGATCCCGCGGGCATCGCCCTGTTCCTCGTGGACCGCGCGGCCGCGGCCGGAGCCGCCACGCTGGCCGCCCGCGGCTACGTCCTGCAGGACGGCACCCGCGCCGCGGAGCTCACGTTCAGCGCCGCGCCCGCCACCCTGTTGGTGGAGGCCGGCGCCGCGTTCCCCGTGCTGGAGCGCGCGGTGGACGTGGGGCTGGCAGCGCTGGCCGCCGAGGCCGTGGGGGCCATGGACCGGCTGTTCGAGCTGACGGTGGAGTACCTGAACACCCGGCGCCAGTTCGGCGTGCCCATCGGCACGTTCCAGGCGCTTCGGCACCGCGTGGCCGACATGAAGATGCAGCTGGAGCTGGCGCGCTCGATGAGCTACTTCGCCACCCTGCGCCTGGCCGACGAGGATCCCGACGTACGCCGCCGCGCGTGCGCGCAGGCCAAGGTGCAGCTGGGCCAGAGCATGCGCTTCGTCGGCCAGCAGGCCATCCAGCTGCATGGGGGCATCGGAATGACGGAGGAATACGCAGGCAGCCACTACTTCCGGAAGCTGACCGTCCTGGAGATGACGTTCGGCGATACGATGCACCACTTGGGGGTGGTCAGCGCGCGGATGCAGGACACGGCGGGCGTGTTCGCATAGATCGGGGCGTGGCCGTGATCGCATGCCGAGACAAGAACACGGCGCACCGGCGGGGCCACCCGCGGAGGGCGCCCCGGCCGCCCTGGGTGCGGCCGCGGAGATCGAGCGCCAGGTCGAATCCGAGCGCATCGCCAATCTCCACGCGCTGATCCCGCCCACGCTGGTGGGCGGCAGCGCGTTCGCCTGCATCGTCGCCAGCATCCTGCTGCCGCTGGCTCATCCCGCCCAGGTGCTGGGCTGGCTCGCCGCCAAACTCATCGTGGCCGCGGTGCGGGGCGTCGACGTCTGGCACTACCGCCGCACGTCGGTCCCCGACCGCCAGTCGCGCCGCTGGCGCAGCCGCCTGTTCGGCGGGCTGTGGGTGGACGCGGTGGTCTGGAGCCTGCTGCCCCTGCTGTTCCTGCCCACGCCCGATGCCATCGGCAACGGCCTGATGGTGGCCGCCATGGTGGGCGTCGTGTCGGTGGGCGCGTTCTCGCTGGCCGCGCACCGCCTGGCCTCCATCGGCTTCATGACGCTGGTGCTGGGGCCCCTGGCGGTGCAGCAGTTGCTGATCGCCAACCGGCTGTCCATCGCCACCGCCACGTCGCTGGCCATCTTCGCCGTGGTGCTGTTCGTGGAATGCGAGCGAAACCACCGCCGCTTCAGCGAGATGCTGCGCCTGCGCTTCGAGAACGCCGCCATCGCCGAGGACCGGCGCCGCGCGCTCATCCATGCCGAGCACTCGGCGGCTGCGCGCACGCACTTCCTGGCCTCGGTCAGCCACGAGCTGCGCACGCCGCTCAACGGCATCCTGGGCATGGCGCAGCTGATGGCCGACGAGGACCTGTCGCCGATGCAGCGCCGCTCGCTGCAGGTGGTGCAGCATTCGGCCGAGCACCTGGTCTCGGTGATCGGCGACCTGCTGGACCTGTCGCGCATCGAGGTGGACCGCATCACGCTCGCGCCCGCGCCCGCGCTGGTGGCCGAGACCGTGCACGACGTGGCCGACCTGCTCAAGCCCGTGGCCTCCGAGAAGTGCCTGGCCTTCCAGGTGGCGTTCCACCCGTCGCTGCCCAAGGTCGCGGTGTTCGATGCCGGGCGCGTCAAGCAGGTGCTGCACAACCTGATCGGCAACGCCATCAAGTTCACGTCGGCGGGCGAGATCCGCGTGATCGTGCGCAAGGCAGATGCCCAGACCTTGTCGTTCGAGGTGCGCGATACGGGGGAGGGTATCCCACCGGACGCGCTGGAGCGCATCTTCGAGCCGTTCGAGCAGTTGGCCACCGGCGCTCCGGCGCGCGCGGGCGCGGGCCTGGGCCTGACCATCTCGCGGCGGCTGGCGCGCGCGATGGGGGGCGACGTCACCTGCCGCTCCGTGCCCGGCCGCGGCGCGCGCTTCCGCTTCACCATCGCCTACGTGGCCACCGACGAGGTGCCGCGCCCGCGCCGCGAGCTGCCCGACGAGGCGCCGCCCGATTTCCGGCCGTCCGAGCTGGAGGCCCCCGAGGGCGACGTGCCGTTGCGCGGCCGGGTGCTGATCGTCGAGGACAACGACGTCAATGCCCTGGTGGTCAAGGGCATGCTGGACCAGGCGGGCGTGGCCTCCGAGCGCGTCACGGACGGCCGCCAAGCCCTGGACGCGATGGAGTTCCGCGAGCCGGACGGCAGCCCGCGCTACGACCTGGTGCTGATGGACTGCCAGATGCCCGAGCTGGACGGCTGGGCCGCCACGCGCATGTGGCGCGAGCGCGAGCGCCAGCGCTCGCTGGTGCGCGCGGGCGGGCGCCAGGCGCGCGCCGCCACGGGCGCCAGCGCGGCGGCGCCGCCGCGCCTGGCCATCATCGCGCTGACGGCCAGCGCGGCCGCCGGCGAGCGCGAGCGCTGCCTGGACGCCGGCATGGACGACTACCTCTCCAAGCCCTTCACGCGCGACGACCTGGTGCGCGCCATCCGCCCGCACCTGGTGTCGGCCCGCGAGGCCGAGCGCGCGCCGCGGCATCCGCCCGTGGGGGAGAGCGAGGCGCGTCGATAATCCGCGGCATGCAGATCCACCGTGGATTTCCCGACCGCCGCCGCGCCGCCCTCGGCCTGGGCGCCGGCACGGCGGTCACCATCGGCAACTTCGACGGCGTGCACCGCGGCCACCAGGCCATGCTGGCGCTGCTCACCAGCGAGGCGCGCCACCGCGGCGTGCCCAGCTGCGTGCTGACGTTCGAGCCGCATCCGCGCGATTTCTTCGCCGCCCAGGCGGGCAGGCCCGAGCTGGCGCCCGCGCGCATCGCCACGCTGCGCGACAAGCTGCAGGAGCTGGAACGCTGCGGCATCGACCACGTGGTGCTGCTGCGCTTCGACCAGCGCCTGGCATCGCAGCCCGCGGAGGACTTCATCTCGCAGGGCCTGGTGGCGGGCCTGGGCGCGCGCTACGTGCTGGTGGGCGACGACTTCTGCTTCGGCGCCCGGCGGCGCGGCGACTACGCGATGCTGGACGCCGCCGGTGCCGAGCAGGGCTTCGACGTGGCCCGCATGATGAGCTACGAGGTGCACGGCCTGCGCGTGTCCAGCTCCGCGGTGCGCGAGGCCTTGGCGGCGGGCGACCTGCCACGCGCCGATGCCCTGCTGGGCCGGCCCTACACGCTCAGCGGCCGCGTCGTCGGCGGACGCCAGCTGGGTCGGGCCCTGGGCGAATCGCGTCCGGGCGCGGGCGATGGCTTCCGCACCCTCAACCTGCGCATGCCCACGGGCAAGCCGGCGGCGCACGGCATCTTCGTGTCGCGCGTGCACGGCCTGGCCGACCGGCCGCTGCCCGCCGTGAGCAGCCTGGGCACGCGGCCCACCGTGGAGGCCCGCGGACGCGTGCTGCTGGAGACGCACGTGCTCGACTGGCCCGCGACGCTCGGCGCCGAGGGCGGGTACGGGCGGCGCATCGGCGTGGAGCTGGTGCACTTCCTGCACGAGGAACGGCACTATCCGTCGCTGGACGTGCTGCAGCGCGCCATCGCGGCGGACGTGGCCGATGCGCGCGCCTGGTTCGCGACGGAGGCGCACGGGTAGAATCGCGGCACCATGCCGCTGTCCCGCAGCCCCCGTTCCACCCCGCTCCGCTGGCACGCCGCCACGCGCCGGCAGACGACGCGCGACCGAATTCCGGCCTGACGGCACACCGCCGTCCGCCCTTCCCCGCCGGGCTGCCCCGGCCCGCGCGCGCGCAGCGCCGCATCCCCCGCCGGCAGCCTGCCCCGCCCCTTCCTCGAATTCGCCGCGCCTCCACAGGCCGCGGGCCTCCGCCATGACCGCAGACTCCTCCTCCCCGCCGTCCGACGCCAGCACGCCGGCCGCCCCCGACTACCGCGCCACCCTCAACCTGCCCGACACGCCCTTCCCGATGCGCGGCGACCTGCCCAAGCGCGAGCCGGGCTGGGTGGCGCAGTGGGAGAAGGAAGGCCGCTACCAGCGCCTGCGCGATGCCCGCGTCGGCGCGCCGCTGTTCGTCTTCCACGACGGCCCGCCCTACGCCAACGGCCAGATCCACATGGGCCACGCCGTCAACAAGGTGCTGAAGGACATCGTCGTCAAGACGCGCCAGCTCTCCGGCTTCGACGCGCAGTACGTGCCCGGCTGGGACTGCCACGGCCTGCCGATCGAGAACGCCATCGAGAAGAAGCACGGCCGCAACCTGTCGCGCGACGACATGCAGGCGAAGAGCCGCGCGTACGCCACCGAGCAGATCGACCAGCAGCGCGTGGATTTCAAGCGCCTGGGCGTGCTGGGCGAATGGGACAACCCGTACCGGACGATGGACCCGCGCAACGAGGCCGGCGAGATCCGCGCGTTCAAGCGCGTGATCGAGCGCGGCTTCGTCTACCGCGGCCTGAAGCCCGTGTACTGGTGCTTCGACTGCGGCTCGTCGCTGGCCGAGTTCGAGATCGAGTACGCGGACAAGAAGAGCTTCACGATCGACGTCGGCTTCAAGTGCGCCGAGCCCGCGAAGCTGGCGGCCGCGTTCGGCCTGCCCGCCCTGGACGCCGACGCCTTCGCGGTGATCTGGACCACCACGCCCTGGACCATCCCCACCAACCAGGCGCTCAACCTGAACCCCGAGCTGGAATACAGCCTGGTGGCCACCGAGCGCGGCCTGCTGGTGCTGGCCTCCGCGCTCGTGGAGAAGTGCCTGGAGCGCTACGGCCTCACGGGCGGCGTCGTGGCCACCGTGCTGGGCGCGAAGCTGGACGGCATCCGCTTCCAGCACCCGCTGCACGACGTGGACGCCGGCTACCGCCGTGAATCACCGGTGTACCTGGCCGACTACGCCACGGCCGACGACGGCACCGGCATCGTGCACTCGTCGCCCGCCTATGGCGTGGACGACTTCAACTCGTGCATCGCGCACGGCATGGCGTACGACGACATCCTGAACCCGGTGCAGGGCAACGGCACGTACGCGCCCGATTTCGCGCTGTTCGGCGGCCTGCACATCTGGAAGGCGCAGCCGACGATCATCGAGGCGCTGAAGGCGGCCGGCCGCCTGTTCGCCACGTCGGAGATCGTCCACAGCTATCCGCACTGCTGGCGCCACAAGACGCCGGTGATCTACCGCGCGGCCGCGCAGTGGTTCATCCGCATGGACGAGGGCGAGGGCGTGTTCACGAAGGACAAGGCCCCGCGCACGCTGCGCCAGACGGCGCTGGACGCCATCGACCACACGTCGTTCTATCCCGAGAACGGCCAGGCCCGCCTGCGCGACATGATCGCCAACCGCCCCGACTGGTGCATCAGCCGCCAGCGCAGCTGGGGCGTGCCGATCCCGTTCTTCCTGCACAAGGATTCCGGCGAGCTGCACCCGCGCACGATGGAGATCCTGGACCAGGCCGCCGACATCGTGGAGGCCGGCGGCATCGAGGCGTGGAGCCGCGTCACGCCCGAGCAGATGCTGGGCGCGGAGGATGCGCCGCACTACACCAAGAGCAGCGACATCCTGGAGGTGTGGTTCGACTCCGGCTCCACGTTCGAGACCGTGCTGCGCGGTACCCACCGGGGTACCCCGGAACACCCGGGCCACCACGACAGCGGTCCCGAGGCCGACCTGTACCTGGAGGGCCACGACCAGCACCGCGGCTGGTTCCACTCGTCGCTGCTGCTGGCCTGCGCGCTGCACGACCGCGCGCCCTACCGCGGCCTGCTCACCCACGGCTTCACGGTGGACAGCCAGGGCCGCAAGATGTCCAAGTCGCTGGGCAACGGCATCGACCCGCAGGACATCAGCAAGACGCTGGGCGCCGAGATCATCCGCATGTGGGTGGCCGCCAGCGACTACTCGGGCGACATCGCCGGCGACAAGAAGATCCTGGACCGCGTGGTGGACGGCTACCGCCGCATCCGCAACACGCTGCGCTTCCTGCTGGCCAACACCAGCGATTTCGACCCGGCGGCGGACACCGTGCCGGCCGACCAGCTGCTGGAAGTGGACCGCTACGCGCTGGCCCGCGCCGCGCAGCTGCAGGCCGACATCCTGGCGCACTACCAGGTGTACGAGTTCCACCCGGTGGTGGCCAAGCTGCAGGTGTACTGCAGCGAGGACCTGGGCGCGTTCTACCTGGACGTGCTGAAGGACCGCCTGTACACCACCGCGCCCAAGTCGCTGGCCCGCCGCTCCGCGCAGACCGCGTTGTGGCAGATCACGCACGCGATGCTGCGCTGGATGTCGCCCTTCCTCAGCTTCACGGCGGAGGAGGCGTGGCAGGTGTTCGCGCCGGGCCGCTCGCTGTCGATCTTCACCGAGACCTGGTGGCCGCTGGAGACCCCCGACGCCGCGCTGCTGGCCAAGTGGGGCCGCGTGCGCGAGATCCGCGAGGTGGCCAACAAGGCCATCGAGGCGGTTCGCACCGAAGGCCGCGTGGGCTCGTCGCTGCAGGCCACGCTGGTGATCGCGGCGCCGGCGGAGGACCGCGCGCTGCTGGAGACGCTGGGGGACGACCTGAAGTTCGTCACCATCACGTCGGCGGTGCAGGTGGTGGCCGCAGAAGGGGATGAGCTGACCGTGACCGTGACGCCGTCGGACGCGACAAAGTGCGAGCGCTGCTGGCACTGGCGCGACGACGTGGGCGCGGATGCGGCGCATCCGTTGATCTGCGGGCGGTGCGTGGCGAACCTGTTCGGCGGGGGCGAGGCGCGTCGGGTGGCGTGACGACGTTCAGGGCCGGGCGAGGGATTGATCGCGCGCCCGCTCAATGGCGCGTGCCGCGCCCGCCACCCACCACCTGCTCCGCCTCGTCCAACGACGCCAGCACCTCCACCAGCACGTCCAGCCTCACCGGCTTGACCAGGTGGTGGTCGATGCCGGCCTCCTTCGTGCGCTGCATGTCCGTGCCCTGCCCCCAGCCCGTCAGCGCAATCAGCGGCAGGCCGCGCAGCGACGGCATCTGGCGGATGCGGCGGGCCACCTCGAAGCCGTCCATCTCGGGCATGTCCAGGTCCAGCAGCACGGCCTCGGGGATCCAGTGGCGCAGTTCCTCCAGCGCCGTCTCGCCGTCGTAGGCCACCTTCACCTCGGTGCCCAGGTGCGAGAGCAGCAGGGCCAGGCTGTCGGCGGCGTCGTGGTGGTCGTCCACCACCAGCACGCGGCGGGCGATGGCGGGGGAATCGTCGGTGTGCGGGTCGGGCAGGCGCTCGGCCAGGCGGCGGCGGCGCGGCCAGCCCACCACGGGCGGGTCCTCGTGCTCGTCGCGGGGGCCGCGGCGGCGCTCCTGCTGGCGCGGGCCCAGCTCGGGCAGGCGCGCGGCGCCGCGCTCGCGTTCCAGCGCGCGCTGGGGGTCGTGTTCCTGCGCCTGCTCGCGCGCCGCCGCGCGCGCGTGGGCGCGCTCGCGCTCGCGTGGCACCGCGCCGGCCTCGCCGGGCTCGATGCCCTCCAGCGCCGCGGCCAGGGCGGCCGTGGCGGCGCTCTCGGGCGTCGCGGCATGCGGCGGGGGCAGCAACGAGGACGACGACGTGGCCAGCGGCAGCTGGTCGTATCCCGGCTCGGCCAGCAGGCCGTCGATGACGCGCACCATCGCGTGGATCTGGCGCTCCAGCATCTCGTGCACCAGCGCCACGTCCATGCCGTCGCGGGACATGCGCAGCAGCTCCAGCGAGCTGCGGATGGGGGCGAGCGGGTCGCGCAGCTCGTGCACCAGGCGCTCGAGCACGCCGCGCGCGGGCGCGGACAGGCCGATGGCCAGCACGCCGGCCACCTCGCCGCGCGCGTCGCGCAGGGCGGTGCAGCTGAAGGACGCCACGCGGGGCAGCGCGTCGGCCGCGTGGGCCAGGGCGCCGCCGGGGGCGTCGTCCAGCGGGCCCCACAGGCCGGGCACGGTGCGGGGCTCGCCCGTCTCCATCACGTGGGCCAGCTCGGGCGCCTGGGCGGCCCAGGCCTGGGGACGGGCCTCGCGATAGGGCTGCCCCAGGGCCGGGGCCTCGCCCGGGGGCGCCAGCGCGGCCAGGGCGTCGTTGTGCAGCACCACCAGGTCGTCGCCCCACAGCACCGCCATGGGCAGCGCGGAATCCAGGCAGACCTGCACGGCCTGGCGCAGCGCGACGGGCCAGCGGGCGGGCCAGCCCAGTGCCGTGGCGCCCCAATCGAGGGTGCGCACCCGGCGGGCCATGGCCCCCGGGCCCGGGGGCCAGGTGGCGGCGTCGTCGTTGGCGGCGTGGGAGGAAGGCATCGGACCCGGGATTGGCGATTGGCAGGCCCGATGCTAGCGCGCCGGGCTGAAGGCTCGCCGGCACCATCGCACGGTCGAGCGGGACGCGGCTCAGGGGATTCCCTGGTCGCGTGAATCCACTGGCGCGCCTCGCACGTAGGCTGCCCATGGGGCGGCCGGGTCCGGAGGACCGGCGCCCCGCCAACCAGGAACCCACCGATGCCCCGCTCCACCGCCGTTGCCGTCAACTGGGTCGAACAGGGCCTCGTGCCCGACGGCGTGGTGCGCCTGGCCATCCGCCGGCTGCTGAAGGCCCGCCTGGCCGAGGTGCGGTCGGGCGACGTGGCGGCGGAGGCCGCGCTCACCGCCGCTTTCCTGCAGCAGATGCGCGACGCGCCCCTGGCCCTGGTGCCCGAGAAGGCCAACGAGCAGCACTACGAGGTGCCCGCGGCGTTCTTCGGCGTCGTGCTGGGCCAGCGCCGCAAGTACAGCAGTTGCTGGTGGCCGGAAGGGGTGGACGACCTGGACGCGGCCGAGGAGGCCGCCCTGCAGGCCACCGCCGAGCGCGCGGGGCTGGCGGACGGCCAGCGGGTGCTGGAGCTGGGCTGCGGCTGGGGGTCGCTGAGCCTGTGGATGGCCCAGCGCTTCCCGCGCAGCCGCATCACGGCCGTGTCCAACTCGCACTCGCAACGCGCCTACATCGAGGGCGAGGCCGCCCGCCGAGGCCTGGCCAACCTCGCCGTCATCACCTGCGACTTCAACGATTTCGACACCCCCGAGCGCTTCGACCGCGTGGTGTCGGTGGAGATGTTCGAGCACCTGCGCAACTGGCCGCGCGCCTTCTCGCACGTGGCGCGGTGGCTGGCGCCGGGCGGCCGTTTCTTCATGCACGTGTTCGCGCACCGCGGCGCGCCCTACGCCTTCGTGGCGCGCGACGAGACGGACTGGATGAGCCAGCACTTCTTCAGCGGCGGCATGATGCCCAGCGACGACCTGGCCCTGCACTGCCAGGACGACCTGCGGCTGCTGCAGCGCTGGCGCTGGGACGGCACGCACTACCAGCGCACGTCGGAAGCGTGGCTGGCCCGCATGGACGCTCACCGCGACGTGCTGATGCCGGTGCTGGCCGGCACCTACGGCGTGGCGGCGGCCGGCGTGTGGTGGCAGCGCTGGCGGCTGTTCTTCATGAGCGTGGCCGAGCTGTTCGGCCACGACGGCGGGCAGCAGTGGTGGGTGTCGCACTACCTGTTCGACGCCCGCGAGGCTCGCTGACCATGAGCTGGTTCGCGCTGATGGACGCGTCGCAGGAGCGGTCGGGCCACCGCGCGCCCGAGGCCCTCGCGGCGGTCCCGGCGGTCCCGGCGGTCCCGGCGGTCCCGGCGCGAGCGGCAGGGCGGCCCGCCCCGGTCGCGGGCCCCACCCGCAGCCGCATGGTCGCCAACGTCGTGCTCTCCCAGGCCGCGTGGTTCGCCGCGGTGCTGGGCGCCGCGCACGGCTACCCGGAGGCGGGCAGCGCGTTGGTGCTGGCGGTGATCGCCTGGCACCTGGCGGTGTCCGCGCGCCCAGGCACCGAGGCCCGGCTGGTGCTGGCCGTGGCCGCCATCGGCGCCGTGGCGGAGACGGCCGTGCTGCAGCTGGGCCACGTGGCCTATCCCGACGGGCAGTGGCTGCCCTGGCTGCCGCCGCACTGGCTGGTGGCGCTGTGGGCCGTGTTCGCCATCACGCTCAACGTGACGCTTCGCTGGCTGCGCGGGCGCGGGTGGCTGGCCGCGCTGCTGGGCGGGCTGGCCGGCCCGCTGGCGTTCGCGTCGGGCGTGCGCCTGGGCGGCGCGCGCTTCGTCGACCCGGTGGCCGCGCTGGCCGTGATCGGCGCGGAATGGGCGCTGCTGTTGCCGCTGCTGGTGTGGCTGGCCGCGCACCTGGACGGCGTGGTGCCCGTGCCTCGGGCGCGCAGCGCGCGGTCCCGCGACGGCGTGTTGCCGCACGTGATGCATCCGGGGGAGCGTCGGGATGATTGACGCCGTGTGGCCCGGTCCCGCGGCGTGGCAGGCGCTGGCCGCCATCGCCGCGTTGTCGGGGCTCACCTGGTTCGCCAGCCTGGTGCGCCGCGATGCCAGCCTGGTGGACCGCCTGTGGCCCGTGTTCTTCATGGCCGCCGCGGCCACGATGTTCGTGCAGGCGCGCGGCGACGGTCCCCGGCCCGTCATCGCGCTGGCGCTGGTGGTGGCATGGGGCGCGCGCCTGTGCGCCTACCTGACGCGCCGCAACTGGGGCCACGGTGAGGACCGCCGCTACCAGGCCCTGCGCCGCCAGCACCAGCCGCACTTCGGGTTGAAGAGCCTTTACCTCGTGTTCGCGCTGCAGGCCGCGCTGGCGTGGCTGGTGTCGTGGCCGGTGGCCGTGGCGATCGCCGGCACGCAGGCGCCGCTGGGCGCCCTGGACGTCGCCGGCATCGCGCTGGCGGCGTTCGGCATCCTCTACGAGGCCATCGCCGACGCGCAGATGGCCCGCTTCCGGTCCGACCCCGCGCAACAGGGGAAGGTGATGGATCACGGCCTGTGGCGCACCAGCCGCCATCCCAACTACTTCGGCGAGTGCTGCGTGTGGTGGGGCCTGTTCGCGCTGGCGCTCGGCGCCGCGGGCAGGGAGGCGGCCTTCACGGTGGTGTCCCCGCTGGTGATGACGGGCCTGCTGCTGAAGGTCTCCGGCGTCGCGCTGCTGGAGAAGGACATCGGCGAGCGCCGGCCCGCCTACCGCGACTACATCGCCCGCACGCCGGCCTTCATTCCCGGCCGACCCCGCGCCACGCCGGTGGGACCCAGGACCGCGCGATGACCCGCACACCCCGCCCCGCGCCGCTGGCCGTGGCCATCGCCCTGGCCTTCCTCAGCGCCCTCTCCCCGCTGGGCCCGCTCGCGCGCGCGACCGCGCCGGCACAGGCGCCCGCGGCCGCCCCCGTCCATGACCAGGTGTGGACCTTCACGGCCACCCTGGATGGCAAGCCGATCGGCACGCATCGCTTCTCGCTCACCGGCGACGAGGGCGCCCATGTGCTGGTGAGCGACGCGCGCTTCGACGTGAAGGTGCTGGGCCTGGCCGTCTACCACTACGACCACCACGCCACCGAGCACTGGCAGGGCGACTGCCTCGCCTCGCTGGTCGCCCGCACCGACGACGGCGGCCAGGAAACGGCCGTGAAGGCCGAGCCCCAGGGCGACGCGCTGCGGATCGACGGCCCCGCGGGCGACAAGACCGCCCCCGGCTGCGTGATGACCTACGCCTACTGGAACCCGGCGCTGCGCCACCAGACGCGCTTGCTGAACGCCGGCACCGGCGCGGTGGACGCCGTGCAGGTGAGCGACGCGGGCGCCGGGATGGTGGCCGTGGCGGGCCACGACGTGGCCGCCACGCGCTGGCGCATCGCGTCGCCGCAGGGCCCGGTGGACGTGTGGACGGACGCGCAGGGCCGCTGGATCGGGCTGGACGCGCAGGTCAAGGGCCGCAGGCTCAGCTATCGATTGCCGTGAGGGAAGATGCCGCCATGACACTTCGCGCCTGCCTGCTGGCCTACCTGGCCACCGCCGTCTCGTTCATCGCCCTGGACGCGGTGTGGCTCACCGTCATGTCCACGCGACTCTACAAGCCCGCGCTGGGCGCGATGATGCTGGAGACGCCCGACTGGACCGCCGCCGCGCTGTTCTACGCGCTGTACTTCGTCGGCCTGGTGGCGTTCGCGGTACGCCCGGCGGTGGCGGCCGGCGGAGGCTGGGCCGCGGCCACGGGCTGGGGAGCCCTCTTCGGGCTGGTGGCCTACGCCACCTACGACCTCACCAACCAGGCGACGCTGCGCGGCTGGCCGTGGACGCTCACGCTGGTGGACCTGGCGTGGGGCACGTTCGTGAGCGCGGTGGCGGCCACCGTGGGCTGGCGCGCCGCGGCTTGACGCCGCCCCCCCGGGAACAGGGTTCGCCAGCGGCTAAAGTAGCCGTTTCCGTCCCTCGGCGCCGCCAGGCGCCGCCTTGTCCCGCCCATGGCTTCCCGCTCGTCTTCCCGTTCCTCGTCCTCCGCCGGCCCGTCCATCTGGCTCTGGCTGGCTCTCGCGGCCATCGTCGTCGTGCTCGACCAGTTCGCCAAGGCCCTCATCGTGGGCGATTTCGCGCTGGGCGAGGCGCGCCCCGTCACGTCGTTCTTCGAGGTGGTGCGCTGGCACAACACCGGCGCGGCGTTCTCGTTCCTGGAGCAGGCGTCGGGCTGGCAGCGCTGGTTCTTCATCGGCCTCGGCGTCGCGGCCTCGGCCTTCATCGTGTGGCTGCTGCGGCGCCACGTGGCGCAGAAGATGTTCTGCTTCGCCATCGCGATGGTGCTGGGCGGCGCGGTGGGCAACGTCATCGACCGCGTGTGGCATGGCTACGTGGTGGACTTCATCCACGTGCACCATGGCCACTGGAGCTTCCCGGCGTTCAACCTGGCCGACAGCGCCATCACGCTCGGCGCGATCTGCCTGGTGATCGACGAGCTGCGGCGGGGGCGCCGTGGCTGACCCTCGCCGCGCCGGCCTGCTGCTCGCGGGCGCGCTGCTGGCGGTGATCGCGCCGCTGCGGGCCGCGCCCGCGCACAACGCGCCGCTGCCCAACCCCGACGCGGGCCGCTCGGTCTTCCTGGAGGACCTCACCAGCCCCGAGCTGGCGCAGCGCGTGGCCGCCGGCACCACCACCGCGCTGGTGCCGGTGGGCGGCACCGAGCAGAGCGGCGCGCACCTGGTGCTGGGCAAGCACAACGCACGCGTGAAGGTGCTGGCCGGACGCATCGCGCAGGCCCTGGGCAACGCGGTGGTGACGCCCGTCGTGGCCTACGTGCCGGAGGGCAGCATCCACCCGCCCGCCGCGCACATGAAGTACACGGGCACGATCTCCATCCCCGAGCCCACGTTCGAGGCCCTGCTGGCCGGCACCGCGCGCAGCCTGCGCGAGCATGGCTTCCGCGACGTGATCTTCCTGGGCGACCATGGCGGCTACCAGGCGAGCCTGAAGCACGCGGCCGATGCGGTGAACCATGACGCGGCCGCGAAGGGCGCCAGCTTCCGCGCCACGGCTCTCGACACGTACTACCGCGTCACGCAGACGGCCTACGTGGACGCGCTCAAGTCCCGCGGCTACACGCTCGCCGAGATCGGCCAGCACGCGGGCCTGGCGGACACGTCGCTGTCGCTCGCGCTGGCGCCCGAGGGCGTGCGCGCGGACGCGCTGGCCGCGGGTGCGCAACCCCAATCGCAGCCGGGCGTCGCCGGCGACCCGCGCCGCGCCAGCGCCGCGCTGGGCCAGCTCGGCGTGCAGCTCATCATCGACCAATCGGTGGCCGCCATCCGCGCCGCCACCGCCCGACCGTAGGTTCCCCCACCATGCCCTCTTCCGCCTCCCGCACCGCCTCGTCGTCCCGGCCCGCCATGGCCCTGACCGTGCTGGCCGTGGCCGCGCTGGGCGCCGCCACGCTGTGGCCGCGTGCCACGCCGGCCGCCGACGCCGCATCCGGCACGGCCACCGCAGCCGCGCGGCCCGGCGCGTCCACCGCGGCCCCGGCGGCCCTGTCGGCCGCGCCCGGCATGCCCCCCATCGTCGACCCCAGCAACCTCTACAGCGAGATCGGCCCCGGCAAGATGAGCCCGGTGGTCAAGGGCGACCTGGAGCGCATCTACGTGCCCAACCTGCGCGGCAACAGCGTGTCGGTGATCGACCCGGCGCAGCTGCGCGTGGTGGACACCTTCAAGGTGGGCAACTCCCCGCAGCACGTGGTGCCGTCGTGGGACCTGCGCACGCTCTGGGCCGCCAACAACGCCGAGCGCCGCAACGACGGCAGCCTCACGCCCATCGACCCGCGCACCGGCAAGCCCGGCACCGCGATCCCGGTGGACGACCCGTACAACCTGTACTTCACGCCCGACGGCGGCAGCGCCATCGTCGTGGCCGAGGCCCGCCACCGGCTGGACTTCCGCGACCCGCACACGATGGCGCTGAAGTACTCGATCGACGTGCCGCGCTGCGCGGGCATCAACCACGCGGACTTCACGATGGACGGCCGCCAGGTGCTGTTCACGTGCGAGTTCGACGGCAGCGTCGCCAAGATCGACCTGGCCAAGCGGCAGGTGATGGGCTACCTGAAGCTGCCCATGCCCCGCACGCGCCTGAAGGACCGGTTCGTGCCCGCGGGCCAGCCCAACACCGAGGTGTGCACGTCCACCAAGGGCATGCCGCAGGACCTGCGCCTGTCGCCCGATGGCCGCCGCGCCTACGTGGCCGACATGGAGGCCGATGGCGTGCACGTGGTGGACGTGGACGGCTTCACCGAGATCGCCTTCATCCCCACCGGCGTGGCCGCCCACGGCCTGTACCCCAGCCGCGACGGCAAGCAGCTGTACGTGGCCAACCGCGGCTCGCACAAGATCCACGGTCCGCGCGGCGGCCCGGGCAGCGTCACGGTGCTGGACTTCGCCACGGGCAAGGTGGTGGCCAACTGGCCGGTGCCGGGCGGCGGCAGCCCGGACATGGGCGGCGTCAGTGCCGACGGCAAGTACCTGTGGCTGTCCGGCCGCTACGACGACGTGGTGTACCGCTTCGAGGTGGCCACCGGCAGCGTCACCAAGATCCCGGTGGGCCGCGAGCCGCACGGGCTGTCGGTGTGGCCGCAGCCGGGCCGGTACTCCCTGGGGCATACGGGCAACCTGCGCTGAGGGCACGAGGGCGTCGCACAGGGGCGTCGCACAAGCTCGTCGCACAAGCGCGTAGCACACGCGCGTTGGCGCCACGTTTCCGCGCGGGGCAGGAGATGTCCCGAGGAGCCGGCGCGCGCGGGGTCGGGAGAATCCCTCCGTTTCCAACAAGATCCCGGAGGGAGGAATGATGAAGAACACCATCGCGCTCGCGGGCGCCCTGGTCGGCGTCCTGGCCGCGCCGCTGGCGCACGCGCAGTGGACACCCGATCGCAGCCTGCAGCTGTCCGTCGCCGCCGGCTCGGCCGAGCGAATGCCCGGCCAGTGGTGGTTCCCCGCCGCGCAGTGGGGCCTCGGCTGGCGGCCCTTCCACGAGTTCGCCGTGGAGGCGGTGGCGCAGGGCATCTTCTCCATCGAGGACGGCGGCGGCGATGGCCGACTCGCGTACCACGGCTTCTACGGCCTGCGCGGCATCGGCTACCTGCCACTGACCCCCGGCCTGGACGCCACCGCCTCGCTGGGCGCGGGTCGGGCCCAGCTGCACCCGGATGGCGACGTGCACACCACCTTCCAGCGCGACGACGTGATGCTGGGCGCCGGCCTGATGTGGAACCTGCGGCCGTCATACTCGCTGGGCTTCGAGTTCCAGCGCCTGGTGCGCACCAGCGCCAACACCGCGATGGTGCGGATGGAGTGGCACCTCTGACGCCGCGGCGCGGCGCGGGCAGGGGGCGGATGAGGCCCTGAGCCGCGGGAGGACATGCGCGCGTCGGCACGGCATCATCGCGGCATGTCCGACGCCGCCCCCCTGCCGTTCCTCGACGCCGCCGCCATCGACCGCGCGCTGCCCCTGGCGCGCGTGATCGCGCTGATGCGCGAGGCCTTCGGCGCGTTGTCGGCGGGCCAGGCCGTGGTGCCGGTGCGGCATGCGCTGCCACTGGCGGACGCCGATGCGCGCCTGCTGGTGATGCCCAGCACGCGCGCGGGCGGCCCGGTGGCGTGCGTGAAGGTGGTGGGCGTGGTGCCGGGCAATGCGGCGCGCGGGCTGCCGGCCATCCAGGGCGTGCTGATGGCGTTCGACGCGCTCACCGGCGCGCCGCTGGCGCTGCTGGACGCCGAGCGCGTCACGGCGCTGCGCACCGGCGCGGCCAGCGCGCTCGCCACGCAGGTGATGGGCGCCGCGGCGGCCGCGCGCACGCTCGCGCTGTTCGGTTGCGGCGTGCAGGCGGCGGCGCAGCTGGAGGCGCTGGCAAGCGTGGCACCGCTCGCGCGCGTGCACGTGTTCGCGCGTGACGCGGCGCGCGTGCGAACGTTCTGCGACGACTGGGCGGCACGCCTGCGCGCATCGCGGGAACGCGAGGTGGACGTCCGCCCGGGCGAGCGCGCGCGCCTGCACGAGGCCGAGGTGGTGTGCACGGCCACGCCGTCCACGACGCCGCTGTTCGACGCGGATGACCTGCACCCGCAGGCGCATGTCAACGCGGTGGGCAGCTTCACGCCCGCGATGTGCGAGCTGCCCCCTCCGCTGATGGCCACGGCCGACGTGGTGGTGGACCAGCGCGCCGCGTGCCTGGCCGAGGCCGGCGAGTTCGCCCGTGCACGGGCCGCGGGCGCATGGGACGACGCGCGGCAGGTGGACGAACTGGGGGAGCGACTGGCGGCTGCGCCTCGTCCGCGCACGGGGCGCAGCGTGTTCAAGTCCGTGGGCAACTCGGTGCAGGACCTGGTGTGCGCGGAGGAGGTCGTGCGCCTGTCGCGAGGGCCCCGAAACCCCTGAGGCGCGTATGCTTCAAGGCCGGTGCAACGCCGCGCCGCCAAGGAGGCCTGCCATGGAGCCCTCTCCCCTCGCCTGCCAGGCCTGCCTGGCCCTGGCAGCGCTGTCCTGCAGCCCGGCCGCGGCAGCCGCGGGCCCGCATCGCGCCCTGGACGACACGGGCGCCACGCACTGCCTGGATGCGCAGGGCGCCGTCACCACCGCCTGCGCCCGCAGCGGCCAGGATGCCGGCACGGGCCGCGACGCCACCCACGACGATGGGCGCGACGGCCACGCCGGGTTCTCGTTCACCAAGATCGACGCCGCGGGCCAGGCGCTCCCAGCCACCGCCGCCACCTGGTCGTGCGTGCGCGACCGCGTGACGGGCCTGCTGTGGGAGGTCAAGACGCACGACGGCACGGCCCGCGACGGCCGCTGGCGCTGGACGCTGCGGCCCGCCGGCCCGCATCGCGCGGCACAGGACTACCTGGCCGGCCTGCGCGATGCGAACTTCTGCGGCACGCGCGACTGGCGCCTGCCGACGCTGCTGGAGCTGACCAGCCTGGTGGACGAGGACGTCACCGGCCCGGGCGCGCGGATCGACGGCGACTGGTTCCCCGACACAGCGCCCACCGACACGTGGACCAGCGACACGTCGGCCTACTACGGCCCCGACTCGCACTGGACCGTCGCCTTCGACGCCGACCTCGGCGGCGACCGCCTGGACGACGTCCACCTGCAGCGCGCCGTGCTGGCCGTGCAGGGGCCGCCGCTGCGCGCGCCACGGCAACGCTTCGTGCTGTCGCAGGACGAAGCCACCGATCGCGTCACCCGGCTGGCCTGGCGCCGCTGTTCCGAAGGCCAGGCCTGGACCGGCAGCACCTGCGCCGGGCCGGTGACGCTGCTGTCGTTCGCCGACGCCATCGCGCAGGCCGCGAGCGAGGCTGCGCGCACCGGCCAGGGCTGGCGGGTGCCCAACACGAAGGAGCTCGCCTCGCTGGTGGACCGGCGGCGCAGCGCGCCCGCATTCGATCCGATCGCGTTCCCGGGCACGCCCGCGTCGCAGGACTACTGGACCTCCACGCTGTTCCTCACCGATCCCGCGCGGGCCTGGTCCAACAACACCTGGTTCGGCTACACGCACGGCGTGAGCGCGACCGGCACGCCGCAGGCGCTGCGGCTGGTGCGCGACGCCGACTGAACTGCGCGGCTACAGCAACGCCAGCAACGATTCCACGGTGCGCTGGTTGCGCGCCGTGGCCGGCACGCCCAGCTTCTTCTCGGCACCGGCCGCCAGCTTCGATCGTCCCACCCCGTCGGGCGCATGCAGGTAGAACGCGTCGCCGTGCAGGTGCCAGCGCTCGGTGGGCGAGGCCAGCTGGTCCAGCGCGGCGCGGTCCGGATGCGGCGGCGCCTCGTCCAGGAAGTACACGTGCGCATGGGTGGGCTCGGCGGCCTCCTTCGCGAACGGGTGCGCGGCGGCGGCCTTCCGGAACTGCGCGGCGCTGCGCAGCAGCACCGGCACCTCGAAGCCCAGCGCCTTCGCCAACCCAGCCTGCAGCACGTGGCGCAGGGCGGTGCCCTCGCGCTCCGGCGTGGCGTGGTCGAACACCACGTTGCCGCTCTGCACCACCGTGTGCACGTCCGTGGCGCCCAGCGATTCGAACACCGCGCGCAGCGCGGGCATCTTCACCAGGCGGTGCCCGCCCACGTTGATGCCGCGCAGCAGGGCCACCCAGCGATGCGCGCCCGACGCCGCGGCCATCCGGGTCAGTCCACCAGCAGGATCGACGACCCCGTGGTCTGGCGCGCCTCCAGCTCGCGGTGCGCGCGCGCCACGTCGCTGAGCGCGTAGCGCTGGTCGATGCGGATCTTCACGTCGCCGCGCCGCACCACGTCGAACAGCTCGTCGGCCATCGCCTGCGCGCGTTCGCGCGTGGCGTTGTGCGTGCCCAGGGTGGGCCGCGTGAGGTACAGCGAGCCCTTGGCCGCCAGGATGCCGGGCGCGAACGGCGGCACGGGGCCGGACGAGTTGCCGAAGCTCACCATCAGCCCGAACGGGCGCAGGCAATCCAGCGATCCCTCGAATGTGTCCTTGCCCACCGAGTCGTACACCACCTTCACGCCCTGCCCGCCGGTGATCTCGCGCACGCGCTGCGTGAAGTTCTCGCTGCGGTAGTCGATGACGTGCGCGGCGCCGTACTCGCGGGCCAGCGCGCACTTGTCGGGGCCGCCCGCCGTGGCGATCAGGCGAAGGCCCAGCGCGCGCGCCCATTGCGTGGCGATCAACCCGACGCCGCCGGCGGCCGCGTGGAACAGCACGAAATCACCCGCCTGCAGCCCCTCCACGGGCGGCGTGCGGCGCAGCAGGTACTGCGCGGTGAAGCCCTTCAGCATCATCGCGGCCGCGGTCTCGAACGAGATCTCGTCGGGCAGCTTCACCACCGGGAACGCGGCCACCGTGCGCAACTGCGTGTAGGCCCCGGGCTTGGCGGACGCGTACGCCACCCGGTCGCCCACCCTCAGGTGCGTGACGCCCTCGCCCACCGACTCCACCACGCCCGCGGCCTCGCCGCCCGGGCACAGGGGCAGCGGGCTGGGGTACAGGCCGGTGCGCTGGTACACCTCGATGAAGTTGAGCCCCACCGCGTGCTGGCGGATGCGCACCTCGCCCGGGCCGGGATCGGGGACATCGACGTCCTCCCACTTCATCACCTCGGGGCCGCCAACCGCATGCACCTGGATCGCCTTCGCCTTCATGGCCACGCCTTTCAAATGGGGAGGGAACGGGGAAGGCGTGTTGTAGCACCGCGTGGCCGGGCCCTGTCGCGGCCGGGGCATCCGCAAGCCGCGCGCGTCGTGCAGGGCCGCGGCCTGGCACCTGCACAATCCGCGCATGGCCATCCGCATCCCGCGCCCCCTCGTCGCCGGCGACGTCGTCGCCCTCACCGCGCCGTCGTCCGGCGTGCGCGCCCCGCTGCACCCGCGCCTGGACCGCGCCATCGAGGCGCTGCGGTCGCGCGGCCTGCGCGTGGTGGAAGGTGCCACCCTGCGGCAGCAGGCGCAGGGCCAGAGTGCGCCGGCGCGCGAGCGGGCCGAGGAGCTGATGGACTTCCTGCTGGACCCGACCGTGGCCGCCGTGCTGCCCCCGTGGGGCGGCGAGCGCGCCCTCGAGGTGCTGCGGCACCTGGACGCGCGCGCGCTGGCCGCGGCCACGCCCAAGTGGCTGTCGGGCTTCAGCGATGTCTCCACGCTGCAGGTGGCGATGCTCACGCGCTTCGGCTGGGGATCGCTGCACGGGCCCAACCTGATGGAGCTGGGCGCGGCCACGCTGGACGCCACCACGGCCCGCATGTTCGACGTGCTGTTCGCGGGACGCGCCACGGCGGACGCGCCGCTCGTGCAGTCGTCCGCGCCGCGCCATCGCCGCGTGGGCGCGGGAAACGACTGGGCCGGCAATCCCGCGGAGGACCTGGTGGCGGACACGCCCGTGCGCTGGCGCCGCCTGGACGGCAGCGATGCGCCCTTGACCCTGCGCGGCCGCCTGGTGGGCGGCTGCCTGGACACGCTGGCGCGCCTGGCCGGCACGCCGTGGGGCGACGTGCCGGGCTTCGTGCGCGCGGCCGCCGGCGACGGCGCGCTGCTGTTCCTGGAGAACGCGGAGATGCCGCCGTTCGAGCTCGTGCGAGCCCTGACCGGCCTGCGCCTGGCGGGCTGGCTCGACGGCCTGTCCGGCGTGCTGGTGGGCCGCAACGCCGGCCCGGCCAACCCGAACCCGGCCAGCGGCTTCGCGGACGTGGATGCCTGCGCGGCGGCGCTGGGCGACCTGCCCTGCCCGGTGCTGCTCGACCTGGACATCGGGCACCTGCCCCCTCAGCTGTCGCTGGTGCAGGGCGCGATGGCGGAAGTGACGTTCGCCGACGGCGCAGGGCGCGTGGCGCAGTGGTGGTGAGGGGGTGGTGAGGGGGAGGTGTCAGGCCTCAGGCCTGACACCCAGCCTATCCCAGCCCAGCCCGGCGCCCACGCTCAGAACGCCTTGCCCGCCAGCTGCAGCACCACGTACGCCACCGCCCGCGACGCGATCTCCATCACCGCCGGGTCATTGTTGGAGAGGTTGTCGCACCAGCGTCGCGCGCGGTCCACGCAGCCGCCGTCGAAGCCCGGCCAATTGCCCTCGTAGTTGCCGGGAGCGCCGCCCCAGGTGGCCACCTCCTGCGACGACTTGCAGCAATCCTGCTCGGTCAGGATGCCCGTGTTGGGGATGCCCACCAGGCTGAACGAATTGCTGTCAGTCCCGTCGTTGCCGAAGCTGGCCGAGCGCACCGGGATGCCGGCTTGCGCGAAGATGTCCTTGAACAGCTGCGTGCCCGGGGCCGACCCCGGCACCACGTTGGGCGGGAAGCGGTTGCGGTCGCTGGCGTTGGCCGGGTCCGCGATCAGGTACACGTAGTTGGGCGTGGCCGTGACGTCGGCGTCCACGTCGAACGCGATCTTCTGCAGCTCGGCCGCCGACAGGTTCTGCGTGTAGTACGCGGAGCCCAGCAGGCCCACCTCCTCGCCGCCGAACCACACGTAGCGAAGTCGGTTGCGCGTGGGGGTCTTGGCCAGGTTCAGCGCGATCTCGAGGATGGTGGCCGAGCCCGAGCCGTTGTCCAGGATGCCCGCGCCATAGATCGAATCCAGGTGGCCCTCCACCACCACCGTGTGGGCAGGATCGCCGAACGGCGATTCGGCGATCAGGTTCCAGTCCGTGCCGGATTGCGCGCGCGTGCGCACGTCCACGCGCACCACGGGCGCGTGGCCGGCCAGCGTGCGCGTGCGCAGCGCGTCCCCGCGGGCGTAGGACAGCACGCCCAGCACCGGCAGCGTGGCAGGCCGCACCAGCCGGGCGGGATACGCGGCGCCATCGTCGCGCCCCTTGCCCGCGGCGTCGCGAACGGGCGACACGTTGTAGAGCACGACCGCCGCGGCCCCCGCGGCCTGCGCGTGCGCCACCTGGACGTCCAGCCGGCACGCACCGCGCTGCAGCAGCGCCACGTGCCCGCGCGGGAAGCTGGCCAGCTCCTGCGCGTCGCACGCCGTGCCCGTGCCCGAGGCCAGCGCCGCCGGGGCCGAGAGGGTGCCACCGCCTGACAGGCGCGCGACGTGGAAGTCCTGCTCGTGCACCTCGGGCACGCCGTCGATGGCCAGCTGCGGCGTGCCCACCACCACCTGCTGGATGAACGTGTAGGGCTGGACCGTGACCGCGTAGCCGGCCGCCGTCATCAGCTGCGACACGTAGTCCACCGACGCCTTGTAGCCCGTCGTGCCCACGTCGCGGTTGCCATGGCCGTCCGCGCCCGGATGCGCGTCGGAGATGGCCTGCAGGTCCACCAGGTGCGCCCACAGCGCGTCGCTGCGGATGCAGGAGAGCAGCTTGCGGGGCGTGTCGTTCACGCGCGTCGGGCAGGTGGCGGCGGAGGCCGTGGCGTCGTTGGCCAGCGTGTCGAGCGGCGCGGCGTGGGCCGCGGGCGTTGAGGCGGCGAGGTGGGCGAGCAGCAACGGCGTGATCAGGGAAGCAGTGCGCATGGGGGCAGGTGGGGGCTTGAGGAACGAATGGCGGCGGGGTCCGGCGTCTCAGCGGACGTTGACCTTGTGGCGGGCGGACGCGATGCCGTTGGCGATGACCACCATCCAGCTGGGGCCGACCTCGGCGGAGGCCGGCACCTCGAACTGCGTGGAGACGAGCGCGGCGCCCGTGGCCACGCCCATCGTGCTGTGGTCGTGCGTGCGGGCGAACACCACCTTGCCGCTCTGGATGTTGTAGAGCGCGATGAGCGGGTAGTTGGTGGACGTCTCGAACTCGTCGCCCAGGGCGGCCGCCTGCGACAGGCCGTTGAACTGCGTCCCCTGGATGGCATAGGTCTGGCCGCGGTTCACCTGGTTGGGGGCCTGCGTGATGGTGGGCTTCCAGGCCGCCAGCGGCTTGCCGGGGCTGGTGTAGACCGCCGTGCGGTTGGCCGTGAGCAGCGTCTCGCCGCTGGGCAGCTGCAGCAGGATGCCGTTGCCCGCGCTGGCCACCGTCTGCGTGAGGTGCGTACCGTCGTACTCGTACAGCCGGCCGCGGTTGCTGTTCACCAGCACGTGGCCGTTGGGCAGCAGCGAGGCCGAGGCGTCGCCCGCGTCGTCCGCCGGGAAGTCGGGGCCGGGCGTCCACGTGCCCGGGTCGCCGGGCGCGGCGCCCGGCGTGTACAGCGACGTGTGGCCGTTCTGGCCCGCCTCCGCTGCGCCGGTGGCGAACACCGTGCCATCGGGCCGCAGGATCTGCGGGCCCACCTCGCCCGGCGGGAAGTAGCAGCCGCCGGGGAACGAGATGCAGCCCACCACGTCGGTGGGCTCGTGCAGGTCGACGATCGTGCTGCCGTCGCTGACCCACATCTGCGAGCCCGGGAGGTAGCGCTCGCTGTGGGGCGCGTTCTTCACGTCCACGGTCAGGAAGGTGCCGTCCGGCATCAGCGTCCAGCCCTCCTCCGAGTTGAAGTCGGACTTGCCCGTCGAGTTCAGGAACGACCACGTGAGCGTGTGCGGGTCCAGCGCCGCCATCTGCATGTCCAGCTTGCGGCCGACCACGTAGCGGCCGTCGGGCAGCACCACCGACGGCGAATCGCCGATGTTGGCCCAGCCCGCCGGCGGCGCCAGCTTCGTCCAGGTGTTGGCCACCGGGTCGTAGATCGCGCCCAGGTTGGTGAGCGCGAACGCGCCCTCGTTGTACTCGCCGCCGACCACCACCAGGCGGCCGTCGGCCAGCACGGCGGAGGCGAACGCATCGGGCGCGTAGTTCCACGCGGCCGGGAGCGACGCCAGCTTCGTCCACGTGCCGTCCACGTAGCGGCCGTGGCTGTCGGGGCTGAGCGCGTACCAGTCCACGAGGTTGTTGGCCTGCACCATCACGCGCCCGTCGGTCAGCAGGAACGGCGTGAACGCGCCGCCAGGGGGCTGGTGGGTGAGCGGGGTGAGCTTCTGCGCGAAGGCCGGCGTGGCGACGGCGGCGGCGAGCAGGCCGAGCGTGCCGGCAACGAGTGCGGCGATGCGGGAATGGCGCATGCGGTTTCTCCTGGCGTTTGCAACGCCGGCCGACGGTCGCGGCCGGTCGGAGTCCGGCGACGGGCGGGCGCCGAAGCGAAGCATGCTGCGCCGCCGGCCGGCCCGTCGGGAGCGTGCATTCCCGATGCGGGAAAACCTGTCCATGAAGGCCGTCAGGTCTCCACGACGCGGGCCGCTACGTCCTGGCGGCCACCTGGCGCAACACCTTCGCGAACCGCGCCACCAGCGGGTTGCCGGGGCGGTCCAGGGGCCGCACCAGCACGGCCCGGAACGGGATCGACACGGCCAGCGGGCGCACCTGCACGCCCGCCCCGGCCATCTCCTGCGCGGTCAGGGGATTGACGATCGCCACGCCCAGCCCATGGCGCACCATCGCGCACACCGCCACGGCGCTGTCGGTCTCCACGGCCAGCCGCCGCTCCACGCCGGCCTGCGCGAACAGCGCGTCCACCACCTGCCGGTAGCGGTCGCGGGGATGGAAGCTGACGAACGGCAGGCCGTCGAAGTGCTTCAGCTGCAGGCGGCGGTGCCTGAGCAGCGGGTGGCCGTCGGGCAGCACGGCCACCTCGTCGCGTTCCAGCAGCGTGCTGGCCTCCAGGCGGCCCGGCGCGGGATCGTGCTCCGCCAGCCCCAGGTCGAACGCCTGCTCGGCCAGGCGGGCCTCCAGCTCGGGCGACTCGAGCGGCGCCACCGACACGCTGACGCCCGGATGCGCCGCCTGGAACCGCGCGCACACGGCCGGCAGCAGCGCGTGCGCGAAGGCGGGCAGCGCGGCGATCGCCAGGCTGCCCTGCGTGAACTGGCGCAGGCGCGTGGCCGTGTCGATCACGCGCTCCAGGCCGGCATAGGACCGCTCCACCTCCTCGAACAGCGCGAACGCCTGCGCCGTGGGCCGCAGCCGGCCGCGCACGCGCTCGAACAGCGCCATGCGCAGCAGCTGCTCCATGCGCGCCAGCTCGCGGCTGACGGTGGGCTGCGACGTGTGCAGCGCCTGCGCCGCGGCCGTGACGCCGCCGGCGGTCATCAGGGCGCGGAAGACTTCCACGTGGCGGTGGGTGAGGCGGGCGGCGGGGTCCATGTCGCGAGACGATAGCACCCATATCCGCGATGAATGGGCGGGCCAAGCCAAAGTCTTGGACGGCATGGCCGGTCGCCGGCACCATGCTGCGCATGGCTTCCCCCTTCGCTCCCGACCGCGTCCGCGCCCTCGCGCAAGCCCATGGCACGCCCCTGTGGCTGTACGACGCGCCCACGATCCGGGCGCGCGTGGCGCGGCTGCAGCGCTTCGATACCGTGCGCTATGCCCAGAAGGCCAACTCCAACACCCACCTGCTGCGGCTGATGCGCGGCCTGGGCGTGACGGTGGATGCGGTGTCGGCGGGCGAAATCGAACGAGCGCTGCACGCGGGTTACGCGGGCCTCGCGGGCCTCACGGGTGCGGGAGACGCCACCGCCGCCAGCGGCATCGTCTTCACGGCCGACGTCATCGACCGGCCCACGCTGGCGCTGGTCATCCGCCACCGCATCCCCGTGAACGCCGGCTCGGTGGACGTGCTGGACCACCTGGGCGAGGCGCTGGCCGCGGCCGCCGCGCCGGGTTCGACGCCGCCCACGGGCGCGGGGCGACACCCGGTCTGGCTGCGCATCAACCCCGGTTTCGGCCACGGCCACAGCCGCAAGACCAACACGGGCGGCGAGCACAGCAAGCACGGCATCTGGCCCACCGACCTGCCGGCCGCGCTGGCCGCCATCGAGCGCCACGGCCTGCGCCTGGAGGGCCTGCACATGCACATCGGCTCGGGCGTGGACTACGGCCACCTGGCGCGCGTGTGCGACGCGATGGTGGCGCAGGTGGCCGACGCCGCCGCGCTGGGCCACCGCGTGGAGGCCATCTCGGCCGGCGGCGGCCTGTCGATCCCCTACCGCGCCAGCGACCCCGTGGTCGACACCGACCACTACTTCGGCCTGTGGGACGAGGCCCGCCAGCGCATCGCGCGGATGCTGGGCCGCCCCGTGCGCCTGGAGATCGAGCCCGGCCGCTACCTGGTGGCCGAGGCGGGCGCCCTGGTGGCCGAGGTGCGCGCGGTGAAGGACCAGGGCCGCGAGCACTTCGTGCTGTGCGACGCGGGGTTCAACGACTTGGTGCGGCCGGCGATGTACGGGGGGCACCATGCGATCACGGTGGTGGACGACCCGTCGTCGACCGCGTCTCCGGACGCTGCGTCAGCGCTCGCGGCGTCACGCCCCACCGTCGTCGCCGGCCCGTTGTGCGAGTCGGGCGACGTGTTCACGCAGGACGACCACGGCGTCGTGCAGCCGCGCCCGCTGCCGGCCTGCGGCGTGGGCGACCTGCTGGTGTTCCACGACGCGGGCGCGTACGGCGCGTCGATGAGCAGCAACTACAACAGCCGGCCGCTGGCCACCGAGGTGCTGGTGGATGGCGACGTGGATCGCGTCATCCGGCGGCGGCAGACGATGGCGGAGTTGCTCGCGCTCGAGAACGTGGATTGAGGGGGGTGCACCTGGGGTCAGGCCGGAGGCCAGACCCCTCGGCGGAGGTCCACCACCACCGTGTGCGCCAGCTTGTCCTGCACCGCCTGGCGGTTCGGGTCCCACAGCACCTGCAGGAACCCGATGCCGCCGGTGGCCAGGCCTGCGGCGTAGCCGCCGTAGCGGCCGAAGGACGTGATCAGCGACAGCGGCTTGCCCGTGAGCTCCACCACGCGCAGCCGCATCAGCTTCTTGCCCACCGTCTGGCCCTGCCACCAGAACGGCAGCAGCGTGAAGTAGACGGCGGCCCAGCCGAAGCCGGAGGCGAGACGGTTCAGCACCTTCACCACCTCGTCGCGCCAGCGCACGGGCCGGGGCTTGCGTGCCTCCGCGAGGTCCGATTCCAGGCGCGCGATTCGGGCCGCGTCGCGGTCGATCCGGGCGCGCGCGGTGGCCAGTGCAGCGGCGTCGCCTGCCGGGGCGGAGGCCGCGGCCGAGGCAGCGGCCGTCACGGCCAGGTCCCGGTCACGCGGGAGGCCGCGCCCGGCGGCGGCCGCCGCGGCCGTCTCGGCCGCCTCGGCCGCGTCGACATCGTCGTCGTCGCGCACCACGGCCGAGGCGCGCGTGCCGTCGCGCGCCACCGGCACGCCGGCCCAGCGCAGGAGCCGCGGCGTGGCCTCGTTGACGGCGACGAACGCCAGCACCGCGAGCAGCACCCAGGGCGCGGCGGCCTTCCAGCGCGACCCTCCGGCCGCCGCCACGCGATGGCGCAGGCGGTAGGTGACGATGGCGAGCGCCACGGCGATCCAGGTGGTGCCGGCCCCCGAGATCAACGCCACGCAGAGGAAGTCGAGCGCGATGGCGGAAGCGCGGCGGCCGTGCGGCGCCAGCGGGGCGCCGAGCAGGTCCGGCGTGACGTTCAGGGCCTCGGGGCGGACGAACGCGTTGGCGTTGGACAGGCGCGCTAGGCGGGAGCCGCCCTTGGGAGGGAGCGACGAGGACGGCGTGACGAGGGTCATCGGACGGCATTATCGAGCGCGGAGGGGCGCGACGACCGCGGGGCAGGACAGCCGGCCAGAAACACGAAACCCGGCACGAGGCCGGGTTTCGCGAGGACCGTTCAGGTCAGCCGGGGATCACGCCGGCTGGCCGTCCGCTTCCTTGCAGGAGGGGGCGCACACCGACTGGGCGCGGCCCAGCAGCTTGCGGGTCTTGAGTTGGGCACGCGGGCGATGCTTTCCGCAGAGGAAGCACGACATCGTGGCCGCGCCAAAGGCACCCGTGGCAGCAAACGGCGAACCGGCAGCCTTCGACCGGTAGCGCAGGCCATCGGCACCAAGGGTGGTCTTGACTTCTTGTTTCGACATCGAAAGAGGGTCCTTCCTGGAGGGTGGCGGGCGGCGGCAATTCCGCTCGAAGTCGTAAGGATACTGTATATAGCCTCAGCGCGCCGGTTGAAGGTCTTTCCGGCGCTGCACGTTCCATGCCGGAAGGCAGCGCCGGAGACCCCGTTCAGGCACGTTCGGGGGTCGTCCCGTGACGATTGTCACAGATGGCCGTGGCTCGACAGGAGAGAGTCATCCCGCGGTGGCCTGCGCCGTGGGCGCCACCGGGGGCACCGGCGGCGCCTTCTTGGCCACCAGCGTCAGGATGTCGTAGCTGGCCACCAGCTCGCCGTCCTGGTTGGTGACCTCCACGTCCCACGCCACCACGCCCTGGCCGCGGCCCTGCTCGTCCACGCGCTGGCGGTCGATCTTGCGCTTGCAGGTGAGCCGTGCGCGGATGGTGTCGCCGATGCCCACCGGCTTGACGAAGCGCAGCGTGTCCAGCCCGTAGTTGGCCAGCACGGGGCCCACGCCGGGCGACACGAACAGGCCCGCCGCGGCCGACAGCACGAAGTAGCCGTGCGCGATGCGCTTCCCGAACTGGCTCTCGCGGGCCGCCAGCTCGTCGAAGTGCATGTAGAAGTAGTCGCCGCTGATGCCGCCGAAGTTGACGATGTCGGCCTCGGTGACGGTGCGGCGATGCGTGAGCAGGCTGTCGCCCACCGTCAGGTCCTCGAACCAGTGGCGGAACGGGTGCACCTCCGACTCGTGCACCGCGCCGCCGCGCACGTGCTCGCCGGTGACGGCCGACAGCATCGTGGGCGAGCCCTGCACCGCGCAGCGCTGCAGGTAGTGGTGCACCGCGCGGATGCCGCCCAGCTCCTCTCCCCCGCCCGCGCGGCCGGGGCCGCCGTGCTTCAGGTAGGGCAGCGGCGAGCCGTGGCCGGTGGACTCGGGCGCGGCGTCGCGCTCCAGCACCAGGATGCGCCCGTGCAGCGCGCCCAGGCGCGCCACGGCGTGCGCGGCGCGGTGCGGGTCGCGCGTGACGAGCGTGCCCACCAGGCTGCCGCGGCCGCGCTCGGCCAGCGCCAGCGCGCCGTCGAAGTCGTCGTAGGGCATCAGCGTGGACACGGGGCCGAAGGCCTCGACGTCATGCACCGCGTCGTTGGCGTCGGGGCGGTCGCACAGCACCAGCGTGGGCGCGAAGAAGGCGCCCTTCTGCGTGCCCTCGCCGCGCGGGCTGAAGCCCTCGTTGCCGCCGAACACCAGCGCGTTGCCCTGCAGCAGCTTGCGCAGCTGCTCACCCACGTCGCGCTGCTGCGCATGCGAGGCGAGCGCGCCCATCGTCACGCCCTCGAGCGCGGGATCGCCCACCACCACCTTGGCCAGGCGCGCGCGCAGGCGGTCGGAGACGGCCTCCACCAGCCGGCGCGGCACGATGGCGCGGCGGATGGCCGTGCACTTCTGGCCGGCCTTGGCGGTCATCTCGCGCGCCACCTCCTTGACGAAGAGGTCGAACTCCACGTCGTCGGGCGTGACGTCGTCGGCCAGGATCGCGCAGTTGAGCGAGTCGGCCTCGGCGTTGAACGTGACGCTGTGGCGGATCAGGTTCGGGCGCGAGCGCAGCGTCGCCGCGGTGTCGGCCGAGCCGGTGAAGGTGACGATGTCCTGGCCGTCCAGGCGGTCCAGCAGGTCGCCCGTGCTGCCGATCACCAGCTGCAGCGCGCCTTCGGGGATCAGCCCGCTCTCCACCACCAGCCGCACCATCGCCTCCGTGAGGTAGCTGGTGGCCGTGGCGGGCTTGACGATGCAGGGCATGCCCGCGAGGAAGCTGGGCGCGAACTTCTCCAGCGCGCCCCAGATGGGGAAGTTGAATGCGTTGATGTGCACGGCCACGCCGCGGCGCGGCACCAGCACGTGCGTACCCGCGAACTGGCCCTTCTTGCCCAGCGGGATGGCCGGGCCCTCGTGCACCAGGTTGCCCGAGGGCAGCTCGTTGCGGCCCAGGCTGGCGTACGCGAACAGCGTGCCGGAGCCGCCCTCGATGTCGATCCAGCCGTCGGCGCGCGTGGCGCCGGTGTGGGCGGAGACGGCGTAGAGCTGCTCCTTGCGCTCGGCCAGGTACTTGCCCAGGGCCTTCAGGCGCGCGGCGCGTTCCTGGAAATCCAGGGCCAGCAGCGCCGGGCCGCCGGTGCGGCGCGCATGGTGCACGGCCTCGGCGAAGTCCAGCGCGTCGGCGTGCGCGTGGGCCACGGTGCGGCCGTCGATGGCGCTTTCCAGCGCGGCGCCGGGCTGCGTGCCGACGAAGCGGCCGCCGATGTAGCTCTGGAGCTGCATCACGGCTGCACCTTCCACGCGCCGTTCTCCACCTTGACCATCACGCGCGAGCGCTGGTCCAGGCCCAGGTGGTCGGTGGGCGTCATGTTGAAGATGCCGTGCGCGCCGGCCAGGTCCTTCTGGGCCTCGATGGCATCGCGCAGCGCCGCGCGGAACGCGGGCGTGCCGGGCTGGGCCTTCTTCAGCGCCACGGGCACGGCGGCGGCCATCAGCTGGCCGGCGTCCCACGCATGCGCGCCGAACGTGCTGACGGTGCCCTTGCCGAACTGCCCCTCGTACTTGTCGACGTAGGCCATCGCGCTCTTGCGCACCGGGTTGGCGGCGGGCAGCTGCGCGGCCACCAGCACCGGGCCGGCGGGCAGGAAGGTGCCTTCCACGTTCTTGCCGCCCACGCGCAGGAAGTCGGCGTTGGCCACGCCGTGCGTCTGGTAGATCGTGCCCTTGTAGCCGCGCTCCTTCAGCGTGATCTGCGGCAGCGCGGCGGGCGTGCCGGAGGCGCCGATCAGGATGGCGTCGGGCTTGGCCGCCATCAGCTTGAGCACCTGCGCCGTGACGGACGCGTCGGTGCGCGCGTAGCGCTCGCTCTCGATGACGTTGATGCCCTTCAGGCCGGCGGCCTTGGTGAACTCGTTGGCCCAGCCTTCGCCGTATGCGTCGTTGAAGCCGATGTAGGCCACCGTCTTCACGCCGTGGTCCTTCATGTGCGACGCGATGGCGAGCGACATCATGATGTCGTTCTGCGGCGTCTTGAACACCCAGTGGCGCTTGGCGTCCATCGGCTCGACGATCTTGGACGAGGCGGCCATGGAGATCATCGGCACCTGCGCCTCCGACACCACGTCGATCATCGCCAGCGAGTTGGGCGTGACGGTGGAGCCGAGGATGATGTCGGCGTTGTTCTCGGTGATCAGCTTGCGCGTGTTGGTGACCGCCTTGGTGGTGTCGGAGCCGTCGTCCAGCACGATGTAGTTGACCTTCTGGCCGGCGATGGTGCGCGGCAGCAGGCCGATGGTGTTCTCCTCGGGCTTGCCGAGCGAGGCGGCCGGTCCCGTGATGGACAGCGTGACGCCGACGGTGATGTCGGCGAAGGCGCTGCCCGCCAGCAGGGCGAGGGCGGCGGCGGTCAGGGTGAGCTTGAGCTTCATCGGGTGTCTCCTCGGGGTGATCAGGTCGTCGGGATCGTGGATGTCGGCGATGGGATTGTCGTCGCGGCGCGTGGCCGCGCGCGGGACGGGCGCGGGGCGGCGGGCTTGCGGACCGCGCCCAGGCCGCCGAAGAACAGGTCGGCCACCACCGGGGCCATCTGCTCGTGGGTGAGGGGGCCGCCGGGCTTGAGCCAGGTGAACATCCAGTTGATCATGCCGAACAGCAGCATGGCCAGCGGCTTGTCCATCGCGTTGCGCGCCAGCGCCGGGCGCACGGTGGCCACGGCGTCCGAGAACGCGGCCACCACGCGCCGCTGCGCGGCCAGCACCTGCTCGCGCTCGGCGTCGGCCAGGAAGCGCACGTCCTCGGTCAGCACGCGGTGCTCGTCCTGCGCGCTGGCGTACTCTCGCACGAAGCGGTCGATGAGGGCGCGCAGGCGCGCCTCGGCGGCCTCGGTGCCGCGCGCGGGGGGCTGCGCCTGCACGTCGGCGATCACCTGCTCCAGCCGGCCCACGTGGCCGGCCGCGATCTGGAACAGCAGCTCCTGCTTGTCGCGCACGTAGTGGTACAGCGCCGCCTTGCTGACGCCACAGGCGTCGGCCACCTCGTTCATCGACGTGGCCGTGTAGCCATTGCGCGCGAACAGCTCCGCGGCGCGGCGCAGGATCTCGTCGCGCTGGTCGGCGTAGCCGGGGCTTCGGGTGCGGGCCATGGATGCAGTCAGCCGACCGATGCGAAGCGAGGCGTCCGCCGGCCGCAGGCCCACCCAAGGGCCATGCGCGGAGCTGGCTTCGCCAGGCCGCTGCATGAGCCCCCTCGGGGGGCAGCGACCAGCGGGAGCGTGGGGGCCGTCATCACCGGGCGTCGAAGTCCAACGTGACGGCTGGCGTGGTGGGATGCGCCTGGCACGTCAGCACGAACCCCTGCGCCACCTCGTCCTTCTCCAGCGCGAAGTTGCGCGACATGCGCACCGCGCCGCTCGTGCACATCGCCCGGCAGGTGCCGCACACGCCGCTCTTGCAGGAGTACGGCACGTCCATGCCCGCGGCGGCGCAGGCATCCAGCAGGCTGGGGTCGCTGGCGCGGTACGGGATCTCGCGGGTGACGCCGTCGCGCACCACCGTCACCTGGCAGGTGGGCGCGTCGCCCGGCGCGTGCTGCGGCACCGCGGCGGCCGCCGGGTTGGCGCCGATCGGCACGGCGATGCCGAAGCGCTCCACGTGGATCTGCTCGGGCGCGAGGCCCGCGGCCAGCATCGCCGCCTCGCCTTCGTCGTTCATCGTGTACGGGCCGCAGATGAAGGCATGCGCGATGCGCGTGGGGTCGATCACGCGGCCCATGAACTCGCCGATCTTGGCGCGGTCCAGCACGCCCTGGTTCAGCGGCGAGTCGACGATCTCCTCGCTGAACACGTGGTGCAGCGACAGGCGGGTGAGGTACTTGTTCTTCAGGTCCTCCAGCTCCTCCTTGAACATCGTGGAGGCGCCGCGGCGGTTGCCGTAGACCAGCGTGAAGCGGCTGTGGGGCTCGCGCTGCAGCACCGTCTTCATGATGGACAGGATCGGCGTGATGCCGCTGCCGCCGGCGATGCCCAGGTAGTGGCGCGATTGCGCGTCGTCCAGCGGCACGAAGAAGCGGCCCTGCGGCGGCATGGACTCGATGACGTCGCCGGCCTTCAGGTGCCCGTGCAGCCAGTTGGAGAAGCGGCCGCCCTGCACCTTGCGCACGCCCACGCGCAGCTCGCCGTCGTCCAGGCCCGCGCAGATGGAGTACGAGCGGCGGATGTCCTCGCCGTCGATCACCTGGCGCAGCGTCAGGTACTGCCCCTGCGTGAAATGGAAGTGCTCGGCCAGGTCGTCGGGCACGTCGAAGGAGACGACCATCGCCTCCTCGGTGTCGGGACGCAGGGCGCGCACGCGCAGGGGGTGGAAGTGGAGTCCGCTCATGGTGTCGCGTCAGCTAGATGGGCTTGAAGTGCTCGAAGGGCTCGCGGCAGGCGAGGCAGCGGTACAGGGCCTTGCAGGCGGTGGAGCCGAAGGCGCTGAGGCGTTCCGTCTGCGGGCTGTTGCAGCGGGGGCACGGGATGTTGCGGGACATCAACCGGATGGGCGACACGGTGGCCGTGCCCGCCACCTTGTCGTCGCCGCACAGGCCGGGCGGCGCGATGCCGTACTCGCGCAGCTTGTCCCGCCCCTCGGGCGTGATCCAGTCGGTGGTCCACGCGGGCGCGCGCCGCTGCGTCACGCGCGCGGGCCCGAGGCCGGCGGCGTCCAGCGCGGTGGCGATGTCGCGCGCGATCACTTCGGTGGCCGGGCAACCCGAGTACGTGGGCGTGACGGCCACTTCCAGGTGGTCGTCATGCGACACCACGTCGCGCACGATGCCGAGGTCGCACACCGAGATGACGGGCACCTCGGGGTCGGGCACGGCGCGCAGGACGTCCCAGGCGCGGCGCACGCGGGCGATCTCGCCCGTCGGGTCGGCGGGGTCGCGCGCGCCCGCGGGCGGCGCCCAGGGCGCGTGCGTGGCCGCATCCGCGTGGACGGCGGCGGCCAGGTCGCTGCTCACCACCGCCCCCCGGGGTAGGCGCGCTGCAGCACCTGCATCTCGGCCAGCAGGTAGCCCAGGTGCTCGCTGTGCACGCCCGCGGTGCCGGTGGAGCGGAACGCGCCGTCCGCGGGCAGGGCCAGGCCGGCGTCGGCCAGCACGGGCTGGACGGTGGCCAGCCAGCCGGCGCGCAGCGCGGAGCGGCGCGGGCCCAGGCCCGACACCGCGGCGCCCTCGTCGACGGCGTCGTCATGGAACATCTCGGCCGTGTAGGGCCACAGCGCGGCCAGCGCGCGGGCGATGCGCTGCGCGCTCTCGTCGCTGCCGTCGCCCAGGCGCACCACCCACTCGGCCGCGTGGGCCACGTGGTAGCGCGATTCCTTGACGGACTTGGCGGCGATCGCGGCCAGCTCCTCGTCGCTGGAGGACTGCAGCGCCGTCCACGCCTGCTGCAGCCAGGCGGCCAGGAAGAAGTTGCGCAGCACCGTGTCCGCGAAGTCGCGGCCCGCGCGGCGACCGGGCAGCTCCACCAGCGTCAGGTTGCGGAAGTCGCGCTCGTCGCGCAGGAAGGCCAGCTGGTCCTCGTCGAGGGGCTCGCCCGCGTCGTCCGGGCCGGTGCATCGCTGGCCGGCCAGGGTGAGCACCGCGCGCGCCTGGCCCACCAGGTCGAGGGCCAGGTTGCTGAGGGCGATGTCCTCTTCCAGGATGGGCGCGTGGCCGCACCACTCCGCGAGGCGCTGGGCGTGGATCAGGCAGGTGTCGCCCAGGCGCAGCAGGTACTGCAGCGGGGGCGTCATCGTGAGGGTGAGCGAGGCGACGGTCATGATGCGATCAAGCGATGCGAAGCGAGCCGAGGGCTGGCCGCAGGCCCGCCCAAGGGCCATGCGCGGAGCTGGCTTCGCCAGTCCGCCGCATGAGCCCCCTCGGGGGGCAGCGACCGGAGGGAGCGTGGGGGCACCATGTCACATGTGGTTGACTTCAGGCGGGAGGTCGTAGAAGGTGGGGTGGCGATACACCTTGTCCTCCATCGGGTCGAACAGCATCGCCTTGTCGGCGGGGTCGGACGCGACGATCTGGTCGGACCGCACCACCCACACGCTGGTGCCTTCCTGGCGGCGCGTGTAGACCTCGCGCGCCAGCTGCAGGGCCATCTTCGGGTCGGGCGCGTGCAGGCTGCCGCAGTGCTTGTGGTCCAGGCCCGCCTTGGCGCGGACGAAGACTTCCCAGAGGGGCCATTCCTTGGAGGTGTCTTGGGGGGGCATGTGTGGGGTCTCTCTTGCGATGGTCTTTTCGGGTGGTCGGCTGCGAGGGGTGGGGTCAGGCGCTTGCCCCCCGCCTCCTGCGGAGGCAAAGGGCAACGCCAGACCCCTACGCGGCGAGCGATTGCGCGGCGCACTTGCGCGCGTGCGCCAGCGCGGCCTCGCGCACCCAGGCGCCGTCGTTCCACGCGGCCACGCGGGTGGCCAGCCGCTCCTGGTTGCAGGGGCCGTCGCCGCCCACCACGCGCCAGAACTCGCTCCAGTCGATGGCGCCGAAGTCGTGGTGGCCGCGCTCGGCGTTCCACTTCAACGCAGGGTCGGGCAGCGTCACGCCCAGCAGGTTGGCCTGCTCCACGGTGGCATCCACGAACTTCTGGCGCAGCTCGTCGTTGGACAGGCGCTTGATGCCCCAGCGCATGGACTGCGCGGTGTTGGGCGACTGGTCGTCCGGCGGGCCGAACATCATCAGGCTGGGCCACCACCAGCGGTTGGTGGCGTCCTGCACCATCGCGCGCTGC
>FTBV01002140.1_pt1 | contig 65665 bp, 55 predicted proteins | sample 1639281 | NCBI WGS metagenome assembly FTBV01 (sample SAMEA3914864, study PRJEB12502) | metagenome | biome: forest; material: soil | place: USA | collected 2012-03-12 | depth 0.3 m | reverse complement strand
CCCCGTTGATGTCCTCCATCTCGAACACCTGGTCGTACGGCACCTCGGCCTCGGCCAGCAGCACGTTCATGTGGCCCGGCATGCGGCCGGCCACGGGATGGATGGCGTACTTCACGGTGACGCCCTTGTGCGTGAGCTTCTCGGCCAGCTCCTTCACCGCGTGCTGCGCGCGCGCCACCGCCAGGCCGTAGCCGGGGACGATGATCACGCTCTCGGCATTGCCCAGGATGAACGCCGCGTCGTCCGCGCTGCCGCTCTTCACCGGCCGCTGCTCGGCCTTCGCGCCGCTGGCCGCCGTGGCGTCGCCGCCGAAGCCGCCCAGGATCACGTTGAAGAACGACCGGTTCATCGCCTTGCACATGATGTAGCTGAGGATGGCGCCGGACGAGCCCACCAGCGACCCGGCGATGATCAGCATCGCGTTGTTCAGCGAGAAGCCGATGCCCGCCGCGGCCCAGCCCGAGTAGCTGTTGAGCATCGACACCACCACCGGCATGTCCGCGCCGCCGATCGGGATGATGATCAGCACGCCCAGCACGAACGACAGCGCCAGCACCGCGCCGAAGGCGACGTGGCTCTCGGTCATCACGAAGCCGGCGATGGACGCCGCCAGCGCCAGGCCCAGCAGCGCGTTGAGCGGATGCTGTCCCTTGAAGATGACCGGCGCGCCCTGGAACAGGCGGAACTTGTAGGTGCCCGAGAGCTTGCCGAACGCGATGACGGAGCCGCTGAAGGTGATGGCGCCGATGGCCGCGCCCAGCGCCAGCTCCAGCCGGTTGCCCATCGGGATGGGGTCGCCCTTGGCCAGCTCGTGCTCCAGCGCCCAGGGCTCGGCCACCGCGGCGATGGCGATGAACACCGCCGCCAGGCCGATCATGCTGTGGAAGAAGGCCACCAGCTCGGGCATCTTGGTCATCTCGACCGTCTTCGCGCGCCAGGCGCCGTAGCCGCCGCCCCCCACCAGGCCCAGCAGCACCCAGCCCAGGCCCACCGGCGTGCCGGCCAGCTTCCAGATCAGCGCCGCGGTGGTGAAGGCCGCGATGGCCATGCCCGTCATGCCGAACACGTTGCCGCGGATGGACGTGGTGGGGTGCGACAGGCCCTTCAGCGCCTGGATGAAGCAGACGCTGGCGACGAGGTACAGCAGCGTGACGAGGTTGAGGCTCATTCCCGGGGACCTTTCGGAAGATCGTGTCTGTTTCGGGCGAACACCGCGGCGGCCAGCGAGACCAGGCTGTCGGTGACCGCCATCGCGCCGGCAGCCAGCAGGGCCATCAGCACGAGGTAGGGCAGGCGCTGCAGGCGCAGCGCGTCCAGCCAGCCGAACGCCCACGCGAACAGGACGGCGCCCAGCGCCACCTGCAGCAGGCGCCAGGCCGGCGCCAGCGTCACTTGGACGCTCCCTTGTCCTTCTTCCGGAACATCTCGAGCATGCGCCGCGTGACCAGGAAGCCGCCGAACACGTTGACCGCGGCCAGCGCCACCGCCAGCACGCCCATCGTGCGGCCCACCGGGCCTTCCGTGAGCGCGGCGGCCAGCATGGCCCCCACGATGACGATGGCCGAGATGGCGTTGGTGACGGCCATCAGCGGCGTGTGCAGCGCCGGCGTGACGTTCCACACCACGTGGTAGCCCACGTAGATGGCCAGCACGAAGATGATCAGGTTGACGACGGTGGGGGAGACGATGTCCATGCGAGTCACTTCCTCTTCAGTTCGCCGCCGTGCGCCATCAGGCAGGCCACGACGATGTCGTCCTCGGGATCGAGCTTGAAGGCGCCATCCTTGTCGATGACCAGCTTCAGGAAGTCGAGCACGTTGCGCGCGTACAGCGACGACGCGTCGGCCGCCACCAGGGCCGGCAGGTTGGTCTCGCCGACGATCGTCACGCCGTGCCGGACCACCGTGCGGCCGGCCTCGGTGAGCGGGCAGTTGCCGTCGGTGCCGGACGGGCCGCGGCCGGCGGCGATGTCCACCACCACGGAGCCCGGCTTCATGGCCTTGACCATGTCCTCGGTGACCAGCACCGGCGCGGCGCGGCCAGGAATGAGCGCGGTGGTGATGACCACGTCCGCCTGGGCGACGCGGCGCGCCACCTCCACCTTCTGGCGCTCCAGCCACGACGGCGGCATGGGCCGCGCGTAGCCGCCCACGCCCTCGGCCGCTTCCTTCTCCTCGGCGGTTTCGTAGGGCACGTCGATGAACTTGGCGCCCAGCGATTCCACCTGCTCCTTCACGCTGGGGCGCACGTCGGTGGCCTCGATGACGGCGCCCAGGCGCTTGGCGGTGGCGATGGCCTGCAGGCCCGCCACGCCCACGCCCAGCACGACGACGCGCGCCGCCTTGATGGTGCCGGCGGCGGTCATCAGCATCGGGAACAGGCGCTGGTACTTGTCCGCCGCGATCATCACCGCCTTGTAGCCAGCGATGTTGGCCTGCGACGACAGCACGTCCATGCTCTGCGCGCGCGTGGTGCGCGGCGCGGCCTCGAGCGCGAAGGCCGTGACCTGCGCGGCGGCCAGCCGCTGCAGGCCTTCGGCGTCGAACGGGTTGAGCATGCCCACCAGCACGGCGCCGGGCCGGATCAGCGGCAGCTCGTCGGCCTGCGGCGAGCGCACCTTGAGCACGAGATCGGCACCCAGCGCGGCGGCCCGGTCGACGATCTCGGCCCCGGCCGCGGCGAAAGCGTCGTCGGTGACGCTCGCGGCCACCCCCGCGCCCGCCTGCACGCGCACGGCGTGGCCGTGGGCCTTCAGTTTCTTCACCGTTTCCGGCGTCGCGGCCACGCGCGATTCACCCGCCGCCGTTTCCAGCGGTACACCGATCAGCATGGAGGTCTCCTCGCCAGCGTCTTCGAGTTCGTTGCAACGGGTTGGCGCCCGCGGACTGTCAGCGAGCTTACACAGTTTCCGGCGCACCGTTTCGGGTCCGCTCCCCAACCGGAGGCATTGCCGCCACAATCGCGGCCATGTCGCGCACGCCGAAGCCGCCCGCCCCCTCGTCCCCCTCGGCCCCCGTGGGCAGCGTGGTGGACGACCGCTTCATGCCCAGCGTCACCGTGGCGGCCATCATCGAGGACGGCGGCCGCTACCTGCTGGTGGAGGAGATGACCCGCGGCGGCCTGCGCCTGAACAACCCGGCCGGCGGGCTGGAGCCCGGCGAGTCCCCGCTGGAGGGCGCCATCCGGGAGGCCCTGGAGGAGACGGCCCGCGTGTTCACGCCGCACTCGTTCCTGGGCGCGTACGTGGCGCGCAACCCGATGACGCATACCGGGCGGGGCATCACCTACCTGCGCTTCGCGTTCAGCGGCACGGCGGACCGGGACCCCATCCCCGGCCGCGCCCTGGACAGCCCGATCGTGCGCACCCTGTGGCTCACGGTGGACGAGATCGTGGCGCAGCAGGACCGGCTGCGGGGCCCGCTGGTGCTGGCCTGCATCCGGGACCACCAGGCCGGACGGCGCTTCCCGCTGGACACCGTCTACACGGACCCGTCGGTGTACCTGCCCGGCGGCTGACCCTGCGCCAGCGCGGCGCTGGGCCGTTTCCTACAATCCGGCATGTCCTCCGCTCCCAAGGAACGCGTGGTCGTCGGCCTGTCCGGCGGCGTCGATTCGGCCGTCACCGCCTGGCTCCTCAAGCAGCAGGGCCACGAGGTGGTGGGCCTGTTCATGAAGAACTGGGAGGACGACGACGACTCCGAATACTGCTCCACGCGCCAGGATTTCCTGGACGCCGCCAGCGTGGCCGACGTGATCGGCATCGACATCGAGCACGTCAACTTCGCGGCGGAATACAAGGACCGCGTGTTCGCCGAGTTCCTGCGCGAGTACCGGGCGGGCCGCACGCCCAACCCCGACATCCTGTGCAATGCCGAGATCAAGTTCAAGGCGTTCCTGGACCACGCCGTGCGCCTGGGGGCGTCGCGCATCGCCACCGGGCACTACGCGCGGGTGCGGTTCGACGAGGCGTCGCAGCGCCACCAGCTGCTGAAGGGCCTCGACCCGGCCAAGGACCAGAGCTACTTCCTGCACCGGCTCACCCAGTCGCAGCTGTCCCGCGCGATGTTCCCGGTGGGCGAGCTGCGCAAGACGGAGGTGCGGCGCATCGCCGAGGAGATCGCGCTGCCGGTGGCGAGGAAGAAGGATTCGACGGGCATCTGCTTCATCGGCGAGCGCCCGTTCCGCGAGTTCCTGAACCGCTACCTGGCCAACGATCCCGGCCCGATGAAGGACGACCGCGGGCGAACGCTGGGCGAGCACGTGGGCCTGAGCTTCTACACGCTGGGGCAGCGGCAGGGTCTGGGCATCGGCGGCATCAAGGACAAGCGCGCCCCGCGCGGCGGCGGCGATCACGACCCCTGGTTCGTGGCGCACAAGGACGTGGAGCGAAACGTGCTGACGGTCGTCCCCGGCCATGACCACCCCTGGCTGCTGTCGCGCACGCTGGTGGCGGACGACCTGAGCTGGGTGGCGGGCGAGCCGCCGGCGCCCGGGCGCTGCGCCGCCAAGGCGCGCTACCGGCAGGCCGACGCGGCGTGCGAGGTGCTGGACGCGGCGGCGCTGGCCGCGGGGCGGCTGCACCTGCGCTTCGACGAGCCCCAGTGGGCGGTGACCCCCGGCCAGTCGGCCGTGCTGTACAACGGCGACGTGTGCCTGGGCGGCGGGGTGATCGCGGCCGGCGACGCACCGGGCCCCTGAGCCGGACCGGGTCGGTCGCCCGGTCTCGCGCCCGGTGGCATCGCCCGGGGGCCGGGCTGCCGCCCGGCCCCTCGCCGCGCCCCCCACGCTCGTTGTCGTCGCGCTTCCTCCCGGTGACCCTCCGCCGTCAGCGCCGGGGCGGCACGTAGCCCGGCAGCTCGATGATTCCCTTGTCCACGTTGGCCAGCACCTCGTGCAGGTTGTCCTTCTCCTCGGGGTCCGTGGCGGTCTTCAGGCGTGCGTTCAACGCCGCCACGTAGGCGGTCTTCATGGCGTCGGCGGCGGAGGTGGGCACGTCCGGCTTCACGCCCACGTGCTCCCAGTTGGTGCCGGTGACGGGGTTGATGGGGCGGCTGTTGGGGATGAAGACCACCACGTCGTGACCGAGCGACACCAGGTCGCCCGCGTTGGCCCCGCCGCCCGTGACCTCGCCCACCAGCGTGGCCCGCTTCTGGGTCTGGAAGTCGTAGGCGCACTCCTCGCCGCCGCTGAAGGTGAACTTGGACGTGAGCACATACACCGGCTTCTCGTAGCGTGGCGACGCGGCTGGCGATGTCCACGATTCGCGCGTGCGGTTGTCGGCGCGCGAGTACATGCTGTTCAGGTGCCGGTCGTCGCCCACGGCGAAGAAGTGGCTCAGCAGGCCGGCCACGGCCTCGGGCTGGCCGCCGCCGTTGCGCCGCAGGTCGATCACCAACGCCTCGCTGCCAGTCAGGAGCGACATCGCCTGCGCATAGGCCGGCGCCACGAACTCCAGCGGGCCGAAGCCCCGGACATCGATGTAGCCGATGTTGCCCGGCAGGCGCTGCACGCGGTTCACGCCGTAGGCGCGGCTGGCGATGTCCGCGCGCATCTCCGCAGCCTCGGCCGCGCTGGGCACCCGGTGCGCGTCCGGCGGACTTTCCTTGAAATCCGGCACCACCTCGATGCGGAAGTGGCGGTCGTCGGCCATCTGGCGCAGGTCCTTCGTCAGGTCTTCCGCGAGGGCCTCCACGGTCTTGTCGCCGTCATAGCCGCCCTGGGCCGCCTTGTCGCGGATCTGGCCGGCGACCCTCACGCCCACTTCCGGGAAGATGTAGACGGCGGGCAAGCGCGTGACGAGGGTGTCGACGATCTGGTGGCGCGCGGCGCCCTCGAGCGGCGTGGCGGGCGGCGCGGCCAGGGCGGCGCCCAGCAGGGTGGACAGCAGCGTGGCCGCGCACAGCGTGCGGGGCAGGCGGGCCGACGGGGTGGCAAGAGTCATGTGCGTTCTCCTCTGATCTGTTTAGTACTATGTGCTTAGTACGTAGTGAATAGTACTTGCACAGGCGCAGCGATGCAAGCGTCCAGACGCACTGGGCGGCTGAATCTCGCTTTCCGAGGATAGAACGCCGATTTCCTGCTTTTCCGAGGGTGCGAGCGGCTTCCATAATCGTTCCGCTCATAACGAGGGTGCGTCGACATGAATTTCCAGCAACTCCGCTCCGTCCGCGAGGCCGTGCGCCGCGGCTTCAACCTGACCGAGGTGGCCCAGGCGCTGCACACGTCCCAGCCGGGCGTCAGCCGCCAGATCCGCGAGCTGGAGGACGAGCTGGGCGTGGAGATCTTCGTGCGCGCGGGCAAGCGCCTGACGGGGCTGACCGCCCCGGGCGTGGCCGTGCTGCCCTGGGTGGAACGGCTGCTGCTGGACGCCGAATCGCTGCAGCGCGCGAGCCAGGAGTTCACGCAGGGGCAGAGCGGCGTGCTGAGCGTGGCGGCCACGCACTCCCAGGCGCGGTATGCGCTGCCCACCGCGGTGCGCGATTTCCGCGCCACGCATCCGCACGTGCGGCTGCAGCTGCACCAGGGCTCGCCGGAGCAGATCACGCAGATGCTGCTGACGGGCGTGGCCGACATCGGCATCGCCTCGCACGTCCTGGCGGAGCGTCCCGAGCTGGTGGCCCTGCCCTGCTACCGCTGGACCCACGCCGTGGTGGTGCCCGAAGGGCATGCGCTGCTGGATGGCCCCGTGACGCTGGAGCGGCTGGCCGACTACCCGGTGATCACGTACGACACGGGCCTGACCGGCCGGGACAGCATCGACGGCGCCTTCTCGCGCGCGGGGCTGAAGCCCGAGATCGTGCTCACCGCCCACGACGCGGACGTCATCAAGACCTACGTGGACCTGGACCTGGGCGTGGGCATCCTCGCCTCCATCGCCATGGACGAGGACCACGCGCACCCGCGCCTGCGGGCCGTGGACGCGCGTCACCTGTTCCCGATCAACACCACCAGCGTGGCCGTGCGCCGCGGCGGGCTGCTGCGCGGGTTCGCGTACGAGTTCGTGGAGACGTTCGCGTCCCACCTGACGCCCGACGTGGTGCGGGCGGCGCAGCAGGCGCCCAGCGACACGCAGCAGGCCCCCTTGTAGCGTCGCGCCGCTCAAGGTGGGCGGCCGGGCTGCCGAAGACACGGTCGTCACCGGGTCCTTCGCGACAGCCTTTCGCCGTCGCGGCCCGGCGATCTCGCCTGTCGCCCGCCGCCGCCGTGTCCAACGACCACCCCTCCCTCGCGCAAGATTCGACCTCGCCGGGCCTGACGCCGGCGCAGCGGCTCGCCCGCGCGGACTGGCTGCTGTACCTGGACGGCCCGCGCGCCGGGGCGATCGCGCGCGAGGTGCTGGCGCAGACCGCCGCCACCCCCGACCTGCCGCTGCGCGCCGACGCGTGGTGGCACGTGGGCTTCTCGGCGCTGCGCTTCGCCGACCGGGACGAGGCCGGCGATGCCAACCGCCGCGCCCGCGAGCTGTACGCGGCCATGGGCAACGCGCGCGGGCTGCTGCTGTGCGACGAGTTCGACGGCCTGCGCCTGCGCATCGAGGGCCGGCTGGACGAGGCCCTGCAGCTGCACGAGCGCATCGCCGCCCGTGCCGACGTGCCCCGCACGCCGCTGGACCTCTACATCAGCCACAACTCCCGCGCCATCACCCGCAAGCTGCTGGTGCAGACCGACGGCATGCTGCGCGATTTCTACCGCGCGCAGTCGGCCGCGCAGCGCTGCGAATCGCCAGGCCCGCGCATCAATGCGCTGGTGAACCTCGGGGGCTGCCACGGCGACCTGTACAACCTGCCGGAGGCGCAGACGCTCTCCGAGCAGGCGATGGACCTGGCGGAAACGGCCGGTGCCTGGGCCGCCTTCGCGGTGGCCAGCTTCAACGTCATCCTCGCCCTGGACGGGCTGGGCCGCGGGGACGAGTGCCGGCTGGTGCTGCAGCGCCTGCTGCGCCGCGAGCCCCAGCTGCCGACCGGCGTGCTGGAACGGGAGGCGCCCTGCATCGCCATGGGCTTCCTGGCGGCCGGCGACCTGGCGTCCACGCGCGACTGGCTGGACAAGGGCGCCTCCGCCGGCATCGGCGACGGCGACGGCAAGAGCGACTTCGCGCGTGTCACCGCCTGCTGGCTGATGGCGCACGGCCGCGACGCCGAGGCCCGCCAGGTGGCCGAGGCCCGCATCCGCGAATGCGCCGCGGGCAGCGTCCAGGACCTGCCCTACGTGTCCATGCGCCTGCTGCAGGCCGCCACGGACGCCTGCGTGCGCGTGGACGACCCGCGCGCGGCCCTGCGCTACATGCAGCAGGCCCATTCGCTGTACCAGACGCTGGTGGGACGCAGCTCGCGCGCCGGCTTCATCGCGCTGCAGGCCGCGCACGAGTACGAGGTGGCGCAGGCCGACCGCGACCGCGCCCGCGAGGCCCACGAGAAGGCCGAGCGCGACCGCCAGCGCCTGGCCGCGCTGAACGACGCGCTGGAAGAACGCATGGCCGAGACGCAGCGCCTGAACAGCGCGCTGCAGCACAAGATGGCGGAGGCCGAGGCCCTGCAGCGCCAGCTGCACGAGCAGGCGGTGCACGACCCCCTGACCGGCCTCTACAACCGCCGCTTCCTGTCCGAGGCCGCGGCCTCGCGCATCGAGCTGGCGCATCGCACGCGGTCACCGCTGTGCATCGTGCTGATCGACATCGACCACTTCAAGCACGTGAACGACGCCCACGGCCACGAGGGCGGCGACCGCGTGCTGGTGGAGTTCGCCCGCCTGCTGCAGGTCCGGATGCGCCGCAGCGACATCGTGTGCCGCTTCGGAGGCGAGGAGTTCCTGCTGCTGGTGGACCCGTGCGAGGAGCAACCGCTGCGCGAGCTGCTGGAGGCCCTGCTGGCCCAGTTCCGCGGGCTGGTGTTCGGCGAGGGCGTCGACTCGTTCACCCACTGCACGTTCTCGGCCGGCATCGCGGTGCTGGACCAGGACGCGGACGATTTCGAGGCGCTGGTGAAGATCGCCGACCAGCGGATGTACCAGGCCAAGGAGGCCGGGCGGGCGCGGGTGGTGGGCACTTAGGGGTCTGGCATTGCCGTTTGCCTCCGCAGGAGGCGGGCGGCGATGCCAGACCCTATGCCTCGAAGCGCGTCACGCGCCGCGGCTTGAGGTACACGCGGCACCCGGGCATCAGCCCCAGCCGGTGGCGCAGCGTGGCGTACTCGTCGCGCGTGAGCTCCACGTCGACGAAGCTGCCGTCGTCGTCGCGCTTGAACTCGATGCGGGTGTTCGGCCCCACCGTCAGCGTCTGGCCCAGCGTCACCGACCAGGTGTCGGCCTCGGGCGCGGAGACCACGTCGATCTCGTGCGGCCGGACGTAGTCCACCGGGGCCTGGCCGCCGTCCGCGGGCGCGGGGTGGCGGAACAGGTTCACGTCGCCCAGGAACTGCAGCACGAAGGGCGTGGCCGGGCGGTCGTACACCTCGTCGGGCGCGCCCTGCTGCACGATGCGGCCCTCGTGCATCACGACCACGCGGTCGGCCACCTCCATGGCCTCCTCCTGGTCGTGCGTGACGAACACGCTGGTGACGTGCATCTCGTCGTGCAGGCGGCGCAGCCAGCGGCGCAGCTCCTTGCGCACCTTGGCGTCCAGCGCGCCGAAGGGCTCGTCCAGCAGCAGCACCTTGGGCTCCACCGCCAGCGCGCGCGCCAGGGCGACGCGCTGGCGCTGGCCGCCGGAGAGCTGGTGCGGGTGGCGGTCGGCCAGCCAGTCCAGCTGCACCAGCTTCAGCAGCTGGGCCACCTTGGCGCGGATGTCGCGGTCGGACGGGCGCGTCGCGCGCGGGCGCACCCGCAGGCCGAAGGCCACGTTCTCGGCGATGGTCATGTGGCCGAACAGCGCGTAGTGCTGGAACACGAAGCCCACGTTGCGGTCGCGCACCGACGTGTTCGTGGTGTCCTCGCCGTGGAACAGGATGGTGCCGGCGTCCGGCTTCTCCAGGCCCGCGATCATGCGCAGCAGCGTGGTCTTGCCGGAGCCGGACGGCCCCAGCAGCGCCACCAGCTCGCCGGCGGGAATGTCCAGGGACAGGTCGTTGCAGACGGCCAGCGAGCCGTAGCGCTTGACCAGGTGGCGGATCTCGATGCTCATGACGTTCACTCCCCGGCCGTGACGGCGGCCACCTTCTCTTCGCGGTGGACACGCTGTTCCACCACGTACTTCAACACCAGCGTGACGAGCGCCAGCGCGGCCAGCAGCGACGCCACCGCGAAGGCGGCCGCGAACTGGTACTCGTTGTAGAGGATCTCGATGTGCAGCGGCAGCGTGTTGGTCTGCCCGCGCACGTGGCCCGAGACCACGCTCACCGCGCCGAACTCGCCCATCGCCCGCGCGTTGCACAGGATCACGCCGTACAGCAGCGCCCACTTGACGTTGGGCAGCGTGACGCGCCACAGGATCTGCCAGCCCGAGGCGCCCAGCACGCGCGCGGCCTCCTCCTGGTCCTGGCCCTGCGCCTGCATCAGCGGGATCAGCTCGCGCGCGATGAACGGGCAGGTGACGAACACGGTGGCCAGCACGATGCCGGGCACCGCGAAGATCACCTTCAGGTCGTGGTCGCGCAGCGTCTCTCCCAGCCAGCCCTGCAGGCCGAAGATCAGCACGTAGATCAGGCCCGCGATCACGGGCGAGACCGAGAACGGCAGGTCGATCAGCGTCAGCAGGACGTTCTTGCCGCGGAAGTCGAACTTGGCCAGGCACCAGGCCGCGGCCACGCCGAACACGAGGTTCAGCGGCACCGAGATGGCGGCGGCCAGCAGCGTGAGCTTCAGCGCGGTGACGGCGTCGTCGTCCACCAGCGCGGCCACGTACACGCTCCAGCCCTTGGCGAAGGCCTGCACGAAGACCGACACCAGCGGCACGAAGAGGAACAGCGACAGGAACAGCAGCGCGGCGGCGATCAGCAGCCGGCGGACCGCGGGCGGCTCGCTGACCGCGTCCTGCAGCTGCGCGGGCGCGACACCCGCGCCCCCCGCGACGGACGGGGCGGCGGCGGCGTGGGCGGCCGCATGCGCGGCGGCGGGGACACTTCGCGTCGATTCGACGACCGAGCGCTGCGGCCCGTCGTCGACGACCGCGTCGCCCCCCAGGTTGGTGAGGATCGTGCTCATGGTCTCACCGTCCCTGCCGGGCGCGCGCCCAGGCCTGCAGCCCGTTGATCGCCAGCAGCAGCGCGAACGACGTGACCAGCATCACCACCGCGATGGAGGTGGCCCCGGCGTAGTCGTACTGCTCCAGCTTGGTGATGATCAGCAGCGACGTGATCTCCGAGACCATCGGCATGTTGCCGGCGATGAAGATCACCGAGCCGTACTCGCCCAGCGCGCGCGCGAAGGCCAGCGTGAAGCCGGTGAGCAGCGCGGGCATCAGCGCAGGCAGCACCACGCGCGAGAAGGATTGCCAGCGCGTGGCGCCCAGCGTGGCCGCGGCCTCCTCCAGTTCGCGCTGCGAGTCCTCCAGCACCGGTTGCACCGTGCGCACCACGAAGGGCAGGCCGATGAAGGTGAGCGCGACGAAGACCCCCAGGGGCGTGTAGGCCACCTTGAAGGGCAGCAGGTGCCCGATCCAGCCGTTGGGCGAATACAGCGCGGTGAGGGCGATGCCCGCCACCGCGGTGGGCAGCGCGAACGGCAGGTCCACCAGCGAGTCCACCAGGCGCCGGCCCGGGAACTTGTAGCGCACCAGCACCCAGGCGACCAGCAGGCCGAAGGTCGCGTTGACCAGGGCGGCCGCGAAGGACGTGCCGAAGGTGAGCTCGTACGACGCCACCACGCGCGGCGACGAGATGGTGGCCCAGAAGGTGGGCAGCGAGACCGTGAACGTCTTGAGGAACGCCGCCGACAGCGGCAGCAGGACGATCAGGCAGAGGTAGAGGACGGTGAAGCCGAGCGACAGGCCGAAGCCCGGCAGCACGCTATGCCGGCGGAAGGTGCGCGCGGGGCGGGGCCCGCTCGCGGCCCCGCCGGCGGGCGAGGCAAGTGCGGTGGAGGTCATGCAGCACCCCCATCACTTCTTCTGGAAGATCTCGTCGAACACGCCGCCGTCGTTGAAGTGCGTCGGCTGCGCCTTTGCCCAGCCGCCGAACACGTCGTCGATGCGGAACAGGTTGATCGCGGGGAACTGCTTGGCGTACTGCGCGGCCACCTTCGGGTCGACCGGGCGGTAGTAGTTCTCGGCGGCGATCTTCTGGCCCTCGGGCGAGTACAGCCACTCCACGTAGGCCTTGGCCACGTCGCGGGTGCCGTGCTTGTCCACCACCTTGTCGACGAACGTGACGGGCGGCTCGGCCAGGATGCTGGTGCTGGGCACGACGATCTGGAACTTGTCCGGACCCAGCTCCTTCACGGCCAGGAAGGCCTCGTTCTCCCAGCTGATCAGCACGTCGCCGATGCCGCGCTCGACGAAGGTGGTGGTGGACCCGCGGGCGCCGGAATCCAGCACCGGCACGTTCTTGTACAGGGCGGCGACGAAGGCCTTGGCCTGCGCCTCGGAGCCCGTCTTCTTCAGCTCGTAGCCCCACGCGGCCAGGTAGTTCCAGCGCGCGCCGCCCGACGTCTTCGGGTTGGGGGTGATCACCTGCAGGCCGGGCTTGACCAGGTCGTCCCAGTCCTTGATGCCCTTCGGGTTGCCCTTGCGCACCAGGAACACGATGGTGGACGTGTACGGCGAGCTGTTGTGCGCCAGCCGCTTCTGCCAGTCGGCCGGGATCAGGTGGGCCTTGGCCGAGAGTTCGTCGATGTCGTAGGCCAGCGCGAGCGTGACCACGTCGGCCTCCAGGCCGTCGATCACCGAGCGGGCCTGCTTGCCGGAGCCGCCGTGGGACTGCTTGACGGTGACGGTGTCGCCCGTCTTCGCCTTCCAGTAGGCCGCGAACGCCTTGTTGTAGTCCTGGTAGAGCTCGCGGGTGGGGTCGTAGGAGACGTTCAGCAGCTGCACGTCCTTGGCCGCGGCCGCAGTGGGCGCGAACGGCAGCAGGACGGCGACCGCCAGCGTGGCGGCGGCAAGCGTGGCGTGGCGCAGCGAGGCGCGGCGACGCGCGGGGACGGAGTCGACGGGGGACATGGATACTTCCTCTTCGGGCAACAGACCGCCTGGGCGGCTCCCCTCCGGAGCTGCCCCGCGAAGTCTTCGGACGGGTGACCTGACTCTAGGGAGCGCGCCGCGGCACGCCAACGAAGCGATGCGCGCTTGCATATGCGTCCTGCGCCGCGGGCGCGCCCGCGGACAGCACGCGCGGGGTGGCGTCCAGCGATTGCAGGTGGTGCGCCAGCAGCGCCTCGCCTTCGGCCCAGGGGGACGGCGGCAGCGTGGGCCCCACGCCGGCGTCCACCAGGCGCGCGCCCCAGGCCGCGGCCCAGTCGCGCGCGGGCACGTCCTGCAGCCACGGCGACGCGTCGTGCGCCCCGCCCTGCAGCGCGATCACGCTGGCGGGAACGGGCAGCGCATGCCCCAGCGATGCCAGGTCGTGCCCGAAGCGGGCGGGGTCGGCGGGCGCGACCAGCATCGCGCCCGACAGGCCGTGCGCGCTGTTGAACGCGTGGCGCACCAGGGCCAGCGCGCCGAAGCCGTGCGCCAGCGCCAGCCAGGGCCGCCCCCCCCCGCCGGCCAGGGCCTGGTCGATGCGCTCGCCCCAGCGGTCCAGGTCGGGCCAGTCGCCGTCCAGGGGGCGCACCCAGGTGGCCTGCGGGAAGCGGGTCTCCAGCCAGGCCTGCCACGGATCGGCGTCGACCGGGCTCAGGCCCGAGACGACGAGGAGGTTGACGGCGCCGATCATCATGGTCAGAGGATGGCGAGCGAGACGTCGGTCGACTTGACCAGCGCGATGACCTCGCGGCCCACCTCGAGGTTCAGCTCGTTCACCGAGCGCGTGGTGATGACGGACGTGACCAGCACGCCGTCGGGCGTCAGGACGTCGATCTCGGACACGACCGGCCCCTCGACGATCTCCTGGATGCGGCCGCGGAACTGGTTGCGGGCGTTGATGGCGACGATGCTCATGGCGTGCCCCGGGTCACGAGGCGATGCGCACGGCGCGGAGCGGCGCCCCGGGCCCCTCGAGAGGGCGCGCGGGGGCCGGGACCTTCACCTGCACGGTGACGTCGTGGCCGAAGGCATCCTGCACGCGCGCGCAGCCGTGCTGCATCAACTGCTCGGCCAGCCGGGCAGGATCGACGCGGTAGCCCGCGACGCGCAGCGCCTGGGCATAGGCCGCCCACTCGCCCACCTCATGGGCGGCGACGGAGCGGCGCAGGGCCTGGCCCGTGAGGGGGGCCTGCAGCGTGGGGCGATGGGCGACGGTGGTCATGACGGGCTCCTGTGGCGGAAAAGGATTCCGCCCTGCCGGTCATGGTGCTGGCGGGTCCATCTTCGGACAACGAACGAAACTGGCGTTCGCTATCCGGTTTCCGCATCAGGACGCCAGGCCGGCTTGCCAGCCGGCCACCGCGCCGCCGCGCCGCCGGGGGTCAGCGGACCTTGGCCAGCATGCCCTGCAGTTCGCCCACGATCTCGCCGATCTGCTTGCGGCGCTTGGTGTCGTCCCCCAGGCGATGGCCCATCTCCTGCTCGATCAGGCTGACGGTCATGTGGACGTACGTGCTGTCGAGCGCGCGGCGCACGGCCACGAGCTGGCTGGCCACATCGATGCCGGGCTGGCCCGACTCGATCATGCGCTGGATGCCGCGCAACTGCCCTTCGGCGCGTCGCAGGCGGTTGACCAGCTCTGCGCGGCTATCTTCGTCGACGAGGACTGACATTTTTTCTACCCTCCTACTGCGTGGCCAATCGGACCACCAGCGCATTGTCACGATTCCTGAGGGTTTGCATAGGGGGCGGGGTACCCGCACCCCCTCGTTCGTGCGGCAAATTCGGCGAACCGCGCGTTACGTCGGATCCGAACGTCTTCCGCGCGACATTCCTCCCGGGGTATGCAGCGGGGCCACGCCGGAGGCCGCCAGCAGGGTGGCCACCTCGGCCGCGGAGCGCACGCCCAGCTTGCCGAACACGCGGGCGCGGTGCACTTCCACCGTGCGAACGGCAATGTCGAGCTCGTCCGCGATCACCTTGTTGAGCTTGCCGGCGGCCACCCGCACCATCACCTCGCGCTCGCGCTCGGACAGGCTCGCCAGGCGCGCATGGCGCTCGCCCTCTTCCGAGTCCGCAGCCTGGCGCGCCTCGTCCACGGCCAGCGCGCGCTGCACGCGCTGCACCAGCGCATCGGCCACGAAGGGCTTCTCGACGAAGTCGAACGCGCCTTTCTTCAGCGCCTCGACCGCCATGGGGATGTCGCCGTGGCCCGTGAGGAACAGCACCGGCAGCCCCACCGCGCGCTCCACCAGCGCGTCGTGCACCTGCAGGCCCGACATCGGCTCCATGCGCACGTCCAGCAGGATGCAGCCGGCCAGCGCGGCCGGATCGTGGTCCACCACGTCCAGGAACGCCGGGCCGCTGGCGTGGCCCCGGGCATGCAGGCCGTGGGACTGGAAGAGGAACGCCAGGGCGTCGCGCACGGACGCCTCGTCGTCGACCAGGTGCACGGTGGGGACGCGGGCCGGCGGGTGCGTGCTGGGGGTCATGCCGGGGCTCGGGGTCGTGCTCATGCGAGGGCATTCTGCGCCGCCACCGGCAGCGTGAAGGAGAAGCGCGCGCCGCCCAGCGCGGAATCGGCGGCGAGGAACGTGCCGTGGTGGGCCTCGATGATGGAGCGGCAGATGGCCAGGCCCATGCCCATGCCCTCGGGCTTGGTGGAATAGAACGGCTCCACCAGCGCCTCCACGCCGCGGCCGCGCAGGCCGGGGCCGCTGTCGTCCACGTCCAGGCGCACCAGGCCGGGATCCACGCCGGCCGGCGATGCGTCCGCGCCTTCCACCGCCGACACGCGCACCCGCCGCGGCCGGTCCGGGCCCGTGCCCGCCATCTCGTCCACGGCGTTGCGCACCAGGTTCAGCACCACCTGCTCCACCAGCACCGGGTCGGCCTCCACGGGCGGCAGGTGGGGCGGCAGCGCCCACTCCACGGTGACGGCGTGCACCTTCAGCTCGCGCTCCAGCAGCGCCACGGCGCGCCGCACGGTGGTGGCGAGGTCGATGGTCTCGCGCTGCGGGCTGCGGCGCGTGAGGAACTCCCGGATCCGCTTGACGATGCGGCCCGCCTCGCCCGCCTGCTCGCCCAGGCGGCGCATCGCGTCGAGCACGCGCGGGTCGGACTGGCCGCCGCGCTCCAGCAGGCGCTGCACGCCGGCGGCGTAGCCGGTGATGGAGGTGAGTGGCTGGTTCAGCTGGTGGGCCAGCGCGGACGCCACCTCGCCCAGCATGGTGAGGCGGCCCTGGTGGGCCATGGCCTCGGTCTGGCGGCGCTCGCGGTCCTCCAGGCGGCGCCGCTCGGTGACGTCCAGGATCGAGCCCATCCAGCCGATCTGCTCGCCGCGCGCGTCCACCAGCGGCGCCTCGAAGATCATCACGTCCACCGGGCGGCCGTCGCGCCGCACCCAGCGCGTCTCGTAGCCTTCCCGCGGCGCCTGGCCCGCCAGGTTGCGCAGGTGGCGCTGCATGCTTTCCTCCAGCGCGTCGGGCGGCCAGTACGGGAACGGCGGCACGATGCCCACCAGTTCGTGCGCGGGATACCCCACCAGGTCGCAGAAGGCGCGGTTCACGTAGGTGAGCCGACCATGCTCGTCTCGCGCCCGCAGTCCCACCGTCAGCGAATCCTCCATCGCGCGGCGCCACGCGGCCTCGGTGCGCAGCGCGGCTTGGGTGCGCAGGCCCTCGTTCATCTGCCAGCGCAGCAGCGCGGTGGCCGCGCCGATCATCGCCAGGAAGACCGCCATCAGGACGATGGGCACGCTGCGGAACCACGGCAGGTGCACGTCGCGCGTGGCCAGCTCGAGCCAGGTGTCGGGCAGGCCCGGGTCGATGTGCACGCGGTGCGATTCGTGGCCCGCGGCGGGGGGGGGCGGGCCGGGCGGGTCGAACGACGACAGGACCTGGCCGAAGCCGTCCACCAGGCGCACGTTGTATTCGCGCGCCAGCCACCACGGCACGCTCTGGCGCAGCAGCGCGCCGGGCGCGTAGCGCACCACCAGGCGCCCCTGGGGCTGGCCCGCCGTGTCGTGCAGCTCGGCCGCGAGATGGGCGCTGAGGCCGTCGCGGTCGCGGATGTCCGCGCGCTCGGGCACCACCGTGCGCAGGCGGGTCTGGCCATCCACCCAGGACACGCTCTGCCACAGGCGCTGCAGGCCCTCGGCGACGGCGGGCTGCGCCGCCAGCGACGCGCCGGGCAGCGTGGGATCGAAGCCGCGGGCCAGGTCGTCCAGCCGCAGCTGTTCCTCGGCGATGCGCGCGCTGATCTGGCGCTCCAGCGACAGCGAGTCGGAGATCAGCTGGCGCTGGCGCTCCTCCACGTCGCGCTGGTCCGAGCGCTGCAGGAAGCCCGCCACCGCGACGGTGAAGAGCAGCGAGAGGACGAAGGGCACCCACCACCAGGCGCCGCGGCGGGCGAGGCGCTGCGCCCAGGCGCGCGCGGGGGGCGCGGTGCGGGGGGCGGGAGGGTGGGGGCGCATGGGGGTCGAGTCTAGGGTTGGCGGCCGGGGCGGGGCGTTGTGGGTGTCCACACGGTCGGTCTGAAGTGACGGCGCGCTGGATGCGGCAATCCACACTTTGCCGCCGCGCGCCCGCTGCCCACAATCCGCCACGCCGACAAAACCAGGAGACTTGCCCATGCCCCGCTTCGCCACCCGCCGCCTCGCCATCGCCACGCTGGCCGCTGCCGCCGCCACGTTCGCCTCGGGCTCGCTGTTCGCGCAGGCCGCCGCGCCCATCGTCATCAAGTTCAGCCACGTGGTGGCGCCGGATACCCCCAAGGGCAAGGGCGCGTTGCGGTTCAAGGAGCTGGCCGAGCAGCGCACGGGCGGCAAGGTGAAGGTGGACGTGTATCCCAACAGCCAGCTCTACAAGGACAAGGAGGAGATGGAGGCGCTGCAGCTCGGCTCCGTCCAGATGCTGGCCCCGTCCGTCTCCAAGTTCGGCCCCCTGGGCGTCAAGGAGTTCGAGGTCTTCGACCTGCCCTTCCTGTTCAAGGACACCGAATCCTTCCGCGCCGTCACCGACGGGCCGGTGGGCAAGGACCTGTTCTCCAAGCTGGAGCCCAAGGGCATCAAGGGCCTGGCCTTCTGGGACAACGGCTTCCACATCATGAGCGCCAACAAGCCGCTGCACCACGTGGCGGACTTCAAGGGCCTGAAGATGCGGATCCAGTCGTCCAAGGTGCTGGACGCGCAGATGCGCGCGCTGGGCGCCATCCCGCAGGTGATGGCGTTCTCAGAGCTCTACCAGGCGCTGCAGTCGGGCGTGGTGGACGGCACCGAAGGCACGCCGTCCAACTTCTGGACCCAGAAGATCTACGAAGTGCAGAAGCACATGACGCTGTCCAACCACGGCCACCTGTCGTACGCGGTCATCGTCAACAAGAAGTTCTGGGACGGCCTGCCGCCCGACATCCGCACGACGCTGGAAGGCTGCATCAAGGACGCCACCACCTACGCCAACGCCATCGCGGCCACCGAGAACTCGCAGTCGCTGGAGAAGATCAAGGCGAGCGGCAAGGTCACCGTGTACACGCCCACGGCCGCCGAGCTCAACGAGTGGAAGAAGGCGATGGAGCCGGTGCACCAGGAGATGATGTCGCGCGTGGGCAAGCCCACGGTGGAGGCCGCGTACAAGGCCGCGGGCTTCGTGCCGGTCAAGTAAGCACGCCTGCCTAACCGCCGCGCCCACCGGAGACCTCCGCCATGTTCCTCCGCTTCCTGGACCACCTGGAGGAATGGCTGATCGCCTTCCTCATGGGCGCGGCCACCCTGCTCATCTTCGTGGCGGTGGTGCACCGCTACGCCGCCGCCGCGCACTACCCCGCGGCGCTGCAGTTCATCCAGGACGCCCTGCTGAAGATCAACCTCAGCTGGGCGCAGGAGGCCTGCATCTACATGTTCATCTGGATGGCCAAGTTCGGCGCCGCGTACGGCGTGCGGCACGGCACCCACGTGGGCGTGGACACGCTGGTGCGCGCGCTGCCGCCGAAGGGCGCGCGCGTCCTCACCTTCATCGGGCTGTCCGGCGGCGCCATCTTCACCGCCGTGGTGGGCACGATGGGCGCCGTGTTCGTGTGGGACAACGGCCTGCACCACGCGCTGTTCCACGCGCTGAACCTGCCGCTGCCCGACGACGTGCCCGAGGGCCCGACCTCGCCCGACCTCGAGATCCCCACCTGGATCCCGTATGCCTGCATCCCGCTGGCGTCGTACCTGATGTGCTTCCGCTTCCTGCAGGTGATCTGGCGCTACTGGCGCACCGGCGAGCTGCCGCACCACGAGGTGGCCCACGTGGAGGGCATGGAGGACAACGACGAATACCTGCCCACGCCCGAAGGGACGGTGACGAAATGACCGCGCTCATCATCTTCGGGCTGCTGGTGCTGCTGATGGTCACCGGCATGCCGGTGTCGATCGCGCTGGGCCTGACCGTCCTCACCTACTTCTTCGGCTTCACGGACATCCCCATCGCCTCGGTGGGCCTGAAGCTGTTCTCCGGCATCGAGAAGTTCGAGATCATGGCGATCCCGTTCTTCATCCTGGCCGGCAACTTCCTCACCACCGGGGGCGCGGCCCGGCGGATGATCCACTTCGCCGCCACGATGGTGGGCCACTTCTACGGCGGCCTGGGCCTGGCGGGCGTGCTGGCGTGCGCGCTGTTCGCGGCCATCTCCGGCTCGTCCGTGGCCACGGTGGTGGCGGTGGGCACCATCATCCTGCCGGCCATGCAGGCCGCCGGATACCCCAAGCGGTTCTCCGCGGGCGTCATCACCACGTCGGGCGCGCTGGGCATCCTGTTCCCGCCGTCGATCAACCTGGTGATCTTCTCCATCGCCACCAACGGCATGTCGGCCACGGGGCCGCATGGCGAGCCGGTCAACACCGCGTCGGTGGGCGACCTGTTCATCGCCGGCGTGGTGCCGGGCCTGGTGCTGTCGGTGCTGCTGGGCGTCACCACCTGGTGGCGCGCGCGCAAGTACGACTACCCGCGCATGCCGCGCGCCAGCTGGGGCGAGCGCTGGAAGGCGTTCGTGGACGCGTCGTGGGGCATCGCGCTGATCATCATCGTGATCGGCGGCATCTACAGCGGCATCGTCACGCCCACCGAAGCCGCGGCCGTGGCGGCCGTCTACGCGTTCGTGATCTCGGTGTTCATCTACAAGGACCTGAAGATCCGCGACGTGCCCAAGGTGCTGCGCAACGCCGCCGCGATGAGCGCGATGCTGCTGTACATCATCACCAACGCGGTGCTGTTCTCGTTCCTGCTCACGTCCGAGCAGATCCCGCAGGCGATGGCTGCGTGGATGACCACGCAGGGCTTCGGCGTGGTGATCTTCCTGCTGCTGGTCAACGTCATCCTGCTGGCGGCCGGCAACTTCATGGACCCGTCGGCCATCGTGCTGATCATGGCGCCCATCCTGTACCCGGTGGCCGTCAAGCTGGGCGTCAACCCGATCCACCTGGGCATCCTGATGGCCGTCAACATGGAGGTGGGCATGTGCCACCCGCCGGTGGGCCTGAACCTGTACGTGGCCTCGGGCATCACCAAGATGGGCATCACCGAGCTGACGATCGCCGTGTGGCCGTGGCTGCTCACCATGATCGGCTTCCTGCTGGTCATCACGTACTGGCCGACGCTGTCGCTGTGGCTGCCCCACCTGTTGCTGCACTGAGCCCCTGCACGGGCCGGGGGACGACCCCGTAAGATCGCTGGTCCCGCGCGCCGCGGCCCTGCCGATCCCGATGTCGTCCCTCCTGCACCAAGACCTGCCCCTCGCCTCGCGGGCCGTCCCCCCGGACGCTTCGCCGGCCGCCCCGTCCGGCGACGCCCCGCCTGCGCGCCTTCGGGCGCTCGCCCGGGCCCTGGCCGCGGCGGGCCTGGCGCTGGCGGGCACATGCGGGACGCCCGTCGGGCGGGCCGCCGAACCCGCGTCGACGACGGAGGCCCCCGGGGCGCCGGCCACGACCTCGTCGCCGCTGGACGACCTGGCCATGCAGAAGCGCCCCGTGCGCACCCGCATCGGCTTCGAGCGCGTGCGCCTGCCGGGCCACGAGGGCATGGGGCTCACCGGCATGACCGAGCTGATGGGCGTGGGCGGCGACTGGTGGGCGGGTGCGGGCGTCTACGGCGCCACCACGGGCCATCGCGGCGGGCTGTTCGTGCCCGGCGTGGAGCTGGCCTGGTCGCCGGTGCTGTCGGACACGTGGGCGCTGGACGCCGGCGTCTTCGCGGGCGGCGGCGGCGGCGCCAACGCGCCGGTGGGCGGCGGCCTGATGCTGCGGCCGCACGTCGACCTCGTGTGGCGACCGGTGCCCGGGTTCTTCACCGGGCCCACCGCGTCGCTGGTGCGCTTCGCGCACGGCGGCCAGATCAGCTCCGCGCAGCTGGGCTGGATGCTCGGCGTCGGCTCGGACTTCGATTTCCGCTTCGCCGACGCCTTGTCGTCGCGCAGCGCCAGGGGCGGCTCCGGCGGTGCCGACGCGCTCGGCTTCCAGCGCATCGACGCCACCCTCACCGCCTACCAGCCGCGCAGCGGCGCGACGCGCCTGGACGGCACGCCGCTGGGCCGCGTGGGCCTGGTGGGCATGCGCGCCGACCGCGCGCTGGGCGAGGTGCCCTGGTGGGGCATCGAGGCCGCCGGCGCGGCCACCGGCGGCGTGGCCGGCTACGCCGAGGTGCTGGGCACCGCGGGGCTGCGCTGGCGCCTGCCGACCGATCGCGTGACTTTGGGCGTGCGCGGCGCGATGGGCCTGGGCGGCGGCGGCGGCATCGACACGGGCGGCGGCGTGCTGCTGAAGGGCTCGGGCGCCCTGACGCTGCGCCTGACCGACACGCTGGACGTCACCGCCGAAGCCGGGCTGGCGCATGCCCCCACCGGCCATTTCACGGCGCGCACGGCCAGCCTGGCGCTGGACTGGACGCTGGACTCCGCCAGCGATTATTCAGGCGTCGGCCGCGAGTCGACGCGCATGGAATACGTGGCCGGCGTCGAGCGCTACGACGCCGCGCGACGGACCGGCGGCGGGCGGCCGCTGGCGGCCGGCATCCTCTCCGTCAACCGCTTCATCACGCCCGTCTTCTACGTCACCGGCCAGGCGCACAGCGCGTTCCTGGGCGGGGCGGGCGCCTATTCGGTGGGCCTGTTCGGCGTGGGCGCGCAGGTGCCCGTGCTGCCGCGCGTGCGGCTGGGCGCGGAGGCGCTGGCCGGCGCGGCGGGCGGGGGCGGCGTGGACACGCAGGGCGGCGCGCTGGTGCAGGGGCGCGGCTACGTGGACGTGGCGCTCACGCCCACCGTGTCGTTCCGCGTGGGCGCGGGGCGCGTGAAGTCGGTGCATGGCGGCGTGAATGCGACCGATGTGGATGCGGCGCTGGTGTTCCGGTTCGGGGTGGATCGGGCGCGTTGACCCGGCGCGCCGGCGCCGGCCCCTAGGAAGGCGCCTGCCCCCGCATCGCCCGCGGCGCCATCGCATGTACGCGGTGCCACGCGCGGCGGAACTGCCGCACCGACCCGAAGCCCGCCTGCTCGGCCACGTGCTCCATCGGCAGTCGCGTCTTGCCCAGCAGGTCCTGGGCGCGGGCGATGCGCAGGCGGTTGACGTACTGCGCGATGCCCATGCCCACGTGCTCGTTGAACAGCCGCGACAGGTGGCGATCGCTGACGCACGCGATGCGCGCGAGCGCGGCCAGGTTCCAGTCCTGGGACAGGTCCGCCGCGATGGCGTCCTGGACACGGTGGATGGCCGGATGGAGGTGGTTGCGGCCCTCCAGCCAGGGCGACAGCTGCGGGTCCGCGCCGCCGCGGCGAAGATACATCACCAGGTATCGCGCGATGGCCATGCTGCACGCCGACGTGGTGAGCTCGCCCACCAAGTGCAGCATCAGGTCGATGCCGGTGGTGATGCCCGCACAGGTATGCCGGCAGCCGTCGGACACGTACAGCCGGTTGGCCAGCACGCGGCCCGTGGGCGCGATGCGGGCCAGCTCGGCGCAGCTCTCGTGGTGGGTGGTGCAGGCGCGGCCGTCCAGCAGGCCCGCACGGGCGGCCAGCAGCGCACCGGAGCAGATGCAGACCAGCGGCGTGTCGGCGCGCACCGTGGCGCGGAGCCACGCGACGAGGGTGGCTTCCTGGGCGACCTCGTCCCCCCCGTTGCCGTCGCCGCCCTCGTCCGGCGCCATCACCTCGTCTACGTCCCCCGCCACCACCACCCACGCGCCGGGTGGCAATGCGGCGGGCAGCGGCCCGGCCGCCGCCAGTGGCAGGCCGATCGACGACTGGACCGTGGCGGTGGCCGCCACGTAGTGCACCTGGAAGTGCACGGCCGCCTGCACGTGGTTGGCGCGGCGCAGCACTTCCAGCGGCCCCGCCACGTCCAGCAGCAGGACGCGCGGGGGCAGCACGACGAAGACGGGGATCGTGGTCACGTGGGCGGCTCGCTCATCGGAGGAAGACGTCCCATTGCTGGGTGATGTGGTGCTTCCGGTCCCAGCTGGTCACGTAGCAGGGGCTGGCCACCCCGTGCGACGTGCAGCGCGTGCCGGTGACCTGATGGTAGCTGGGGGTGGCCAGCACCGTCTCGGTCCAGACGTGGGCCCGGCCGGGCTGGGGACGCACGCAGGTGCTGCCGCCCGCCACCTGGTAGATCACGTTGGGGAACGCCGGTGCCGCCAGCGGGTAGGCGATGTCGGGCGTGCAGTTGCCGTTGTTGGGCCCGTGCTCGGCACCCGGCCAGTAGCCGAAGTTGACGTCGTAGTAGAGCTGGACGTCCACCGGGTAGTTGATCGGGCCGGCGGGGCCGAAGTCGACGGTGCCGGTGTCGTAGATGACCTTCGTGCCCTGCGTCACCACGATGCGCTGCAGCAGGTCGTCGTCGGTGTCGTTGGTGTCGTCCTCGAAGAACGTGCTGATCTGCGCGCAGGGCTTGTACTGCGTGTAGGGCAGGCCGGTGGTGCCGTTGACGAAGGCGTCGCAGCCGATGCCGTTGCCCAGCCCGAAGCCGAAGATGTCGTCGTTCTGCAGCGCCCACGAGAACGCCGGCTTGCCCACCACCAGCGAGCCCAGCGGCATCTGCACCTGCGGGTTGCCGATCGTCGGGCAGTCGGTGTTGGGGTTGGTGTGGCCGTAGCAGGGCCACAGGTCGCTGCCGTCCGCGTTGGCGCCGATGGTGGGGAACGCCTGCACCATGACGGATAGCAGGGGCACCATGTGCTCGGGCGCGGGCACGTCGTCGCGCGCATGGGCGGCGCGCGCGGCGGCGGGGTTCGCGGCGGCGGCGCGCGGCGCCAGGACCCGGTGGGCGTTGGTCAGCGCCTGCGCCGCGGCGCCCTGGGTGACCAGGGCGGCGGCGCAAGCCGCGAGGGCGACGGCAAGCGCGTCGAGGGGGGAAGAGGTGGCCACGGTCCGCTCCTTGGATGCGGTTGATCGAGGCCCGATGCTGGAACCGGGGACGCACGCACGCCAGACGGGTGGCGGACGAGGAAGGGACAGATGACGCCAACCGCGGGCAGGGCCCGGGGCCCCCAGCAAAAGAGGCTGGACCCCGAAGGGATCCAGCCTCTTGGCTCGAGCCGTCGACGGCGACGGCGGCGATGGTGCGATCAGAACGGGATGTCGTCGTCCATGTCATCAAAGCCGGTGGACGACTTCGGCGCCGGGCGCGGCGCCGGGGCCGGGCGCGGCGCGGGGGCCGGGCGGCCCTCGCCACCATCGTCGCCGCCGCGCGCGGCCGGGCGCTCGCGGTTCCAGTTGCCGCCACCGCCGCCGCCGCCCTCGGCGTCGCCGCCGGAGTCGCGGCCGCCCAGCATCTGCATCTGTTCGGCGATGATGTCGACCGTATTGCGTTCGATGCCGTCCTTGTCGGTGTACTTGCCGTACTTCAGGCGGCCTTCCAGGTACACCGGCTTGCCCTTGCGCAGGTATTCACCGGCGATCTCGGCCAGGCGGTCGTAGAAGGTGACGCGGTGCCACTGCGTGTCCTCGATGCTCTCGCCGGACGTCTTGTCCTTGCGGCGGCTGGACGTGGCGACGGAGATGCTGCAGATGGCGGTGCCGCTGGGGGTGTAGCGCACTTCGGGATCGCGCCCGCAGTTGCCGATGAGGATGACCTTGTTGACGGACGCCATGGCGTGCTCCAAAAAACGCGTGAAATCAGGGGAAACGGTGCCCTGATCATACCGGGCCGTCCGCCCGGCGCCCCGGGCGGGCGGGGCGTTTTCCACGGTCCGTGGCGCGCGCCGGGTGGCGGATCCTCAGGGCTCGCCGTCCCAGTAGTCCAGGTCGGACGCCTCGCGGTGCATGCGCCTGAACGGCGCCTCGCGGCCTTCCACGCGGGATGTCACCAGGTACTTGCCGGAATCCGGGTACTCCACCAGCTCGGGCGTGTCCTTGGTGCTGACCGACAGGTACTTCAGCGGCGCGGTCGACGTGTTGATCAGCTGGTGCGGGTACTCGGGGCCGGGCGGGATGAACACGACGTCCCCCTGGCGTACCGGCAGCATCTCGCCCGCCACCCGCAGCGTGCCCTCGCCCTCCAGCACGATGAACATCTCCTCCTGCGCGTGGTGCGCGTGGTAGGGGCAGCTGCGCATGCCGGGCGCGACGATGTCGACGCTCGCGCCCAGCTTGCGCGCGGCGGTGCCGGCGGCCAGGGGCGCGCCCACGCTGTCGTACAGCGGCGGCCGGACGTCGTGGTTCAGCGGGGTCTCGTCGATGTTGCGGACCAGCAGGCGGCGCAGCGCCTCGGCGGATTCGGTCATGGGCACTCCGTTGGGCAGCGGGCGAGCGAGCGGCTGGTCGCCCCAGGCGGGCGGGCGACGCGCCGTCCCGGGCAGGTCGGCCGGTGGACGGATCCCGCCCGGCGCGAGGGCCGGATGGTACGGCTCGTGCCGCGCGCGAAACACAGCTTTACGCGCTCCGGCACGCGCCGCGCGGCGATGCCGCACCAGGCGCGGCGAAGATGGCGTCATGCGCCCGTCGCGATCCCCGGACCCCGCCGAACCGCCTGCCGCGCCCACGGCCGGCGCGGCGTCCCCGGCCGCACGCTGGCTTCGCGCACCCGCCGTCGCCGCGTGTGCGGCGTGCGCCGCGTTGCTGATCCTCACCGGCTGCGACACGCCCGCCGCGTCCGGGGCGCCAGGCGCCAACCCTCTGCCTCCCAATCCCGGCGGCGTCGCCTCCGCCAACGGCGCGGCGGCAGCGCGCGCGCTCGAGCTCGCGGCCCGCCGCGTCGACCCCCACGACGCCGCGCGCGTGGACCGCGTGACCGGCGGCGCGGACGCCCGCACGCTGGCGGCGGTCGCGGACCAGGGCTGGCCCGCCTGGCTGTCGCGCCAGCTGCACCCGCCGGCCGACGCGGCGCCGCTGCCCGCCGCGGTGCGCGACCGCATCGCCACCATGCGCATCACGCGCGTCCCGCTCGCGCAGCGCGTGCGCGAGGACGAGGCCCAGCGCCTGGCCGCCGAGGCCCTGCCCGACGAAGACGCCCGCGCCGCTGCGCGGAAGGCCTACCAGCGCGCGCTGGCCGACGAGGGCACCGAGGCCACGCAGCGATGGCTGCTGCAGGCGGTGCTGTCGCCGTGGCAAGTGCAAGAACGCATGACGTGGTTCTGGCTGAACCACTTCAGCGTGGCGCAGGCCAAGGGCAACCTGCGCGCGTTCGTGGGCGACTACGAGGCGCAGCTGCGGCCGCTGGCGCTGGGCAAGTTCCGCGACCTGCTGCGCGCCGCCGCGCTGCACCCGGCCATGCTCCGCTACCTGGACAACGAGCGCAACGCGGCCGGCCGCCTCAACGAGAACTTCGCGCGCGAGCTGCTGGAGCTGCACACGCTGGGCGTGGACGGTGGGTACAGCCAGCAGGACGTGCAGCAGCTGGCGCGCGTGCTCACCGGCCTGGGCCTGCGCGTGGACGCGTCCGACGCCACCCTGCCGCCCGCGCTGGCCGACCGCGCCCCGCAGTATGTGCATCGCGGCCTGATGGAGTTCAACCCCGCACGCCACGCGACGGGCGCCAAGATGCTGCTGGGCGAGCGCGTGGCGCCCGGCGGTCTGGACGAGATCGAGGCCGTGCTGGACCGCCTGGCCCGCCACCCCGCCACCGCGCGCCACGTGTGCGGCCGGCTGGCACGCTACTGGCTGGGCGGCGATCCCCCGCCGGCGTTGGTGGCCCGGATGGCCCAGCGCTTCACGGACAGCGACGGGGACATCGCCGCGGTGCTGCAGCTGCTGTTCACCGCGCCCGAGTTCGAGGCGTCGCTGGGCACGCGCTTCAAGGACCCGTGGCGGTGGATGGTGTCGGCCACGCGCCTGGCCTACGACGGCGCGGACGTGATCGACGCCACCCCGCTCGTGAACGGCCTGGCGCGGCTGGGCGAATCGCCGTTCGGGCACGCCACGCCCGAGGGCTACTCGCTGGACGCCGCCGCCTGGTCGGGCCCAGGCCAGCTCACGCAGCGCTTCGACGTGGCGCGCGCCATCGTGGGCAACGACGGGCGCGGCAACATCAACTTCTTCCGCACGGAGGGCCGCCTGTCGCTGGCCACGGTGCCGCAGGCGCGCCGCCAATCCGCCGCCTGGAGCCGCACGCAGGCACCGCGCCTGTCGGACGGCACGCGCGGCGTGCTGGACGAGCTGGCACGCGTGCACCCGGGCGACTGGGCCTGGGCGGCGCTGTCGTCGCCCGAGTTCATGGTGGATTGAGCGATGGCACGTCATACGGCTGGGGGTATCCATCTCGAACGCCGCCTGCTGCTGCAGCGGGCCGGCCTGGCCGCGGCCGCCGCGGCGCTGCCGCTGCACGCCGGGCGCACATGGGCCGCGCCGCCCGGGTCGTCCGTGGACACGCGGCTGCTGGTGGTGTTCCTGCGTGGCGCCTACGACGCGTGCAGCGTGCTGGTGCCGCTGGATTCGCCGTTCTACCGCGAGGCACGGCCGAGGATCGCGATCGCGGCGCCGGGGTCGGTGCCGCCGGCGGCGACGGCGATGGCGATGGCGATGGCGGCGACCTCGGCATCGTCACCCACGAGTGCGGCGGCCGTGGTCCCTCCCCCGATCCCCGCCCTGCCCTTCACGGCCGCCTGGGGCCTGGCCCCCGCGTGGCGCGACACGCTCTGGCCGCTGGCGCAGGCCGGCCAGCTGGCCGCCGTGCCGTTCGCGGGCCTGCACGACCTGTCGCGCAGCCATTTCGAGACCCAGGACCGGCTGGAGGCGGGCCTGCCGTCGGCCGCCGACCCGCCGTCGGGCCTGCCCGCGGCCTCCGTGGCCGCGCAGGCCACCAGCGGCTTCCTGAACCGCCTGGCGCAGGTGCTGGGCGTGCGCCTGGACAGCGACACACCGGTGATGTCCTTCACCGAGCGCCTGCCGTTGGTGCTGCAGGGCGCGCGGATCGTCCCCAACCTGGCCCTGGCCAACCTGGGCACGGGCGGCCCCGACGAGCGGCAGGTGGCCTTGCTGCGGCGCCTCTACGCGGGCAGCCCGCTGGAAGCGCGCGTGCGCGAAGGCCTGGACGTGCGCGCCGAGATGCGTCGTGAGATGGCCACGGAGCCGGAGATGGCCGCCCGCGACGCCGTGCCGGCGCGCGGCTTCGAGCTCGAGGCCACCCGCATCGCGCGCGTGATGCGCGAGCAGGTGCGCATCGGCTTCGTGGACGTGGGCGGCTGGGACACGCACGTCGGCCAGGGCGGCGCCACCGGCCTGCTGGCCGGTCGCCTGGGCGAGCTGGGCCGCGGGCTGGCCGCCTTCCAGGCCGGCATGGGCACGGACTGGGCGCGCACGGTGGTGGTGGTGGTGAGCGAGTTCGGCCGCACCTTCCGCGAGAACGGCAACGGCGGCACGGACCATGGGCACGGCACGGTGTACTGGGTGATGGGCGGGGCCGTGGCGGGCGGCGTGCACGGCGAGCAGATGGCGCTGACGCCCGCCACGCTCAACGAGGGCCGCGACTGGCCCGTGCTGAACGAGGCGCGCGGCGTGCTGGGCGGGCTGTTCGGCCGGCTCTACGGCCTGGACGCCGCGGCGCTGCAGGCCGTGTTCCCCGGCGCGCGGCCGCAGGACCTCCGGCTGGTGTAGGCCCCGCGCGCCGCCCGGCGGCGGGCGAATGCCGCATTCGGCGCCCGGCGCCGGCGGGTGGGGCAGGTACCATTGACGACCACGACGCCCGGTGTCCGCCCGGACCCTCGCAGCATCCTCCGGCGCCGTGCCTTCCGTGTCCTCCTACGTCCCCGATTTCGACCTCGACTACGACCCCGAGCCCGACCTGCCGCTCGCCCGCGAGCCCGTGCCGCGCACGCAGCATCCGCGGCCGGACGTGCCGGCCGCCGAGCTGGTGTCGCTGCTGCAGGAGGTGTTCGGCTATGCCAGCTTCCGCGGCCCGCAGGAGGCGATCGTCCAGCACGTCACGCAGGGCGGCGACGCGCTGGTGCTCATGCCCACGGGTGGCGGCAAGAGCCTGTGCTACCAGGTGCCCGCCATCGCCCGGCATCGGCTGGGCCATGGCGTCACGCTGGTCGTCAGCCCGCTGATCGCCCTGATGCACGACCAGGTGGGCGCGCTGGAGGAGGCCGGCGTGCACGCCGCGTTCCTCAACTCGTCGCTGTCCTCCGAGCAGGCGCAGAACGTCGAGCGCGAGATGATGAGCGGGCGGCTGGTCCTGCTGTACGCGGCGCCCGAGCGCGTCACCAACCCGCGCTTCATGGCGCAGCTGCAGTCGCTGCACCAGCGCGGCCTGCTGAGCCTGGTCGCCATCGACGAGGCGCACTGCGTCAGCCAGTGGGGCCACGATTTCCGGGAGGATTACCTGCAGCTCGCGCAGCTGCACGAACGCTTCCCCGACGTGCCGCGCATCGCGCTCACCGCCACGGCGGACGACCACACGCGCGCCGACATGCGCGCGCGCCTGGCGCTCGAGGGCGCGCGGGAGTTCATCTCCAGCTTCGACCGCCCCAACATCCGCTACACCATCGTCGAGAAGGACAACGCGCGCACGCAGCTGCTGCGCTTCCTGCGCGACGAGCACGAGGGCGACGCCGGCATCGTCTACTGCCAGAGCCGCAAGAAGGTGGAGGAGACGGCCGAGTGGCTCACGTCGGAGGGCATCGCCGCGCTGCCGTACCACGCGGGCCTGGACGCCGACGTGCGCCGCCGCCACCAGGACCGCTTCCTGCGCGAGGACGGGCTGGTGATGTGCGCCACCATCGCCTTCGGCATGGGCATCGACAAACCCGACGTGCGCTTCGTGGCCCACCTGGACCTGCCCAAGAACATCGAGGGCTACTACCAGGAAACGGGCCGCGCGGGCCGCGACGGCGCGCCGGCCGATGCGTGGATGACGTACGGCCTGGCCGACGTCGTCAACCAGCGCCGCATGATCGACGAGAGCCCGGCGGGCGACGAGTTCAAGCGCCTGCAGCGCGGCAAGCTGGACGCGCTGCTGACGCTGGCCGAGGCCCACGATTGCCGGCGGGTGCGGCTGCTGGGGTACTTCGGCGAGGCCAGCACTCCCTGCGGAAATTGCGACAACTGCCTCAATCCGCCGGCCACTTGGGATGCCACCGAGGCCGCGCGCATGGCGCTGTCCACCGTCTACCGTTTCCGCCAGCACTCCAACCTGTCGTTCGGCTCGGGCCACCTGATCGACGTGCTGCGCGGCAAGGTCAGCGACAAGGTGACGCAGCATGGCCACGCGTCGCTCTCCACCTTCGGCATCGGCGCGCGCTGGTCGGAGCAGCAGTGGCGCGGCATCGTGCGGCAGCTGATCGCGCTGGGGCACCTGCAGTCCGAGGGCGAGTTCAACACGCTCACCCTCACCGACAGCGCCCGCGAGGTGCTGAAGGGCGAGGTGCCCATCACCATGCGCGAGCCGCGCGAGGCGCCGCGCGGCGGTGGCCGCACGCGCCGGGCCAAGGCCGGCGGTGACGGCGGTGGCGGCACGCGCCCGGCGGCCTCCGCGGTGCCGCTGGACGACGCCGGGCAGGCCCGGCTGGCCGCGCTGCGCGCGTGGCGGGCCGAGGTGGCCAAGGAGCACAACCTGCCGGCCTACATCGTGTTCCACGACGCCACGCTGGCGCAGATGGCGCTCACGCAGCCCGGCACGCTGGACGCGCTGGGGGCCATCAGCGGCGTGGGCGCCAAGAAGCTCGAGGCCTACGGGCGCGAGATCCTGCGGGTGCTGGACGCCGCGGGCTGACGCAGCGCGGCTTACACTTCCCCGCAGCTACGCTGGAGGAGCGCATGGAACACGTGGATGGAGTCGGTCCCGACGGCCGCGGTGTCGCGGCGGGCGAGGGCATCGAGTGGTGGTCCCGCGCCTGGGCGCTGTTCATGAAGCAGCCGCTGCTGTGGATCATCGGCGGCATCATCTTCATCGTCATCAACGCCGGGCTGCACGTCGTGCCCGTCCTGGGGTCGTTCGCGGCGGCCCTGCTGACGCCGGTGCTGTTCGGCGGCTGGATGATCGCGGCGCGCAAGGTCGACCAGACCGGCGAGCTGGAGATCGGCGACCTGTTCGACGGGTTCAAGTCCGCGCTCAACCCCCTGCTGGTGGTGGGTGCCGTGCTGCTGGCGTGCGAGGTCGGCATCGCCCTGTTCACCGGCATGCTGGGCCTGGGCGTGCTGGGCGCCATCGGCGTGGGAGGCCTGGCGGGCAGCCCTGCGACCATGGCGGCCGGGCTGGGCATCGGCATGGTGGGCATCCTGGTCGCCGTCGTGCTGTTCTTCGTCGTGATGATGGCGCTGTGGTTCGCGCCGCCGCTGATCGTCTTCGACGGCATGGCGCCGATGGACGCGATGAAGGCCAGCGTCGCCGCCAGCCTGCGCAACGTCGTGCCGTTCCTGCTCTACGACGTGGTGCTGCTGGTGGTCGGCTGCCTGGCCACGCTGCCCGCGCTGCTCGGCTGGATCCTGCTGATGCCGGTGTACCTGATCACCATGTACACGTCCTACCGGAGCGTGTTCGGGCGTTGAGCGCCCGGCCGGGCCGCGCGTGGCGGCCGGCGGCTTCGAGCGTCTCAGTCGGCCCGCGCCTTCAGCAGCACGGGCGTGATCTCCACGGTGCGCGGCGCGTCGGGCCGGGCGGTGTCGGCCACCCACACGGTGCCGTCCTGGATCGTCACCTGCCACTGCATGGTGCGCGCGCTCAGGGCCGCCAGCGCGGTGGATTGCTCGGTGTCCACCTGCCACACCGCCACCTTGGGCGAGCGCGTCAGCTTGTTCTGCAGGCCGGCCCACCACACGGGCGTGCTGGACTGGAAGGCGATGACCGTCACCTGCTCGGACTGGCTGCTGGCCTTGGACAGGCGCCGCTCGTCGGGCTGGCCCACCTCGATCCATTGCACCACCTGCCCGGTGAGGTCGCGCTGCCAGAGGTCGGGCTCGTCCGCATCCCACAGGCTCTTGGCGAGTTCCAGCGCGCCGTGATGGTCGTCCGCGGGCACGTTGAGCGCGAAGGCCAGGATGCGCATCAGCATGCGCTCGTCGGTCTCGGACGGGTGCCGGGCGATGGTGAGCTCATGGTCGCCGTAGACGTGGCGGTCCATGTCGGCGATCTGCAGGCGGGCCTTGTGGATGGTGGCTTTCAAGGCCATGGCGGGCTTTCGGGGGACCGGGTGGGCAACCTCGCATTGTCGCAGGCGTGCGCCACGCGCGCGGGTGCGGCAGCTTCAGCCGCTTGAACGCGCTCAGTCCTGCATCCGCATCAACGCGTTGATGTCGGCCGCCGCCTTCAGCAGCCGCGGCAGGAAGCGCGCGCGGATCTCGTCGGGCGACGTGCGCCCTTCCTGGCCGCTGACGTTGATGGCCGCCACCACCTTGCCGGCGCGGTTGAGGATGGGCGCCGCCACCGACACCAGCCCATCCTCCAGCTCGCCCTGCACCATCGCCCAGCCCTGGCGGCGCACCTCATCCAGCAGCGCCTCGAGGCGGCGGGGGTCCGTCACCGTGCGCGTCGTCCAGGCTCGCAGGTCAGCGGCGGCCAGTCGCGCGCGACGCTCCTGCGCGGGCAGGCCGGCCAGCAGCACCCGGCCCATCGACGTGGCCGCCGCCGGCAGGCGACTGCCCACGCCCAGCGTGATGGCCATGATCTTGTTGGCCGGCACGCGCAGGACATAGACGATGTCGCCGCCGTCCAGCACGGAGGCCGAGCAGGATTCGTGCAGGTCGCGCACCACGTCCTCCATCACCGGCTGGGCCAGGTGCCAGAACGGCTGGGCGCTGAGGTAGGCGAAGCCCAGTTCCAGCACCCGGGGCGTCAGGCGGAACTGCCGTCCTTCCGTCTCGACGTAGCCGAGCTGCTGCAACGTGAGCAGGATGCGGCGCGCGCCGGCGCGGGTGAGCCCGCTGCGCTCGGCGGCCTCGGTGAGCGTCTGGGACGGCGTGGCCGCGCCGAAGCTGCGCAGCACGGCCAGGCCGCGGGCGAACGATTGGACGAAGCTGTCGCCGGGGCGCGCCGCGGGGGCAGGAGCCGGGTGGGAGGCGTCAGCCGGGGAGGTCATGGGGCGGTCGATCATAGCGTCGCGCCCTGCCTCGGCCCCAGGGGATGCGGGGGCGCGGTGACGCGCCCTCGTCACGCATCGACCGTCGGCGGCTGGAGCGTCTCCGTCGCCCGTTGGAGAACGTCCAGCCACCGCCGATGCGCTGCCGCGCGCCGCGCCGGATCCGCCCTCAGGATGGCCGCGGGATGGGCGCAGGCCAGCACCCGCAGGCCGTCCTCACGGACGAACCATTCCCCCTCGTGCGCGCGCACGCCCACGTCACGGCCCAGCAGGCTGCGCAGCGCCGTGGCCCCCAGCGCCACCACAGCCCGCGGCTGCAGGGCCGCGATCTCCGCCTCCAGCCAGTGCCGGCAGGCGTCCACCTCGCGCTGGCCGGGCGTCTTGTGCAGGCGCCGCTTGCCGCGCGGCTCATGGTGGAAATGCTTCACCGCGTTGGTGAAGTAAAGCGCCTGCGGATCCCAACCCAGCCCGGCGATGGCCTGCCGCAGCAGCTGCCCGGCCGGTCCGACGAACGGGCGGCCGTGCAGGTCCTCCAGGTCGCCGGGCTGCTCGCCGACCAGCATCAGGCGCGCATCCGCCGGGCCTTCGCCCCACACCACCTGCGTGGCGGCATCCGCGCCCGGGCAATCGCGGCACGCGAGGGCCGTGCGGCGCAGGTCGACGAGCGGGATGACGCGGGCACGCTGCGGCGATCCCGGCAGGCTCTGCTGCGCGGCATCGACATCGCCGGCGATGTGGCCGAACGGCGTTGCCGCGTCGCCCGCGCGCGGGAGGGCGCGCACGGCCGCCCCGCGTGGGCGCAGGCGCGCGGTCCCGCCCGCGGCCACCATCGCGGCGCCGCGCGCGTCCGCCTCGGCGACCAGCGACGCCACCAGCGCGGCCTCCGGCAGGTTGGGCCAATAGCGCACCGGCATCTCCTTGCGCATCATCGCGGGCTTGAGGCGGCTGGGGTTGAAGATGCTGCGGTAGTAGGCCAGCCACAGGGCCTCGCCCGCGTCGGCCGCGGGCAAGGCGTCCCGCGTGGCGCCGGGGCCGAAGGACAGGCCGGGGTAGCGCCGCTCGACGTCGCTGGCGCGGTCGTCCACCAGCTGGCCCGGATCCCACCGCACGCAGACGCGCGGCGTGAGCAGCGCCCAGCGCATGCCGGCGAAGCGGCGCGCGAAGAATGGCGCCACGGCCTCCACGACCGCGTGCGCCGGCTCGAACCACGCCACGTGCCGAACGTCGCCGTCGGGCTCCGGCACCTGCCGGAAGCGCACGAAGGCCTTCATCTTGTGCATGTCCCGGTGCACCTCGCGCCGCAACTGGTCGAAGGCGATGCGGTCCGGGTGCAGCGTGTCCGCCCAGTGGCGCCGATCGTCCGCCAGGCGATGGAACAGGCGCGCGAGCAGCGGCAGGCGGGCCGGGTCGGCGTGCAGGAACACCTCGCGCGCCCCGCTGACGAAATCGCGCGGGAGGGCGACGGCGGGGCCGGCGGGCAGCGCCGCTGCCTGGACGATGTCCCCTGGGTCCGGCGCGGAGTCGAACAGATCCCCGAATTGGGCATCCGGCGCCGCGCCGGCGTCGTCGACCACCCACGCCACGGTGCGCCCAGGCTCACCATGCAGTGCGCACAGGGCATGCGCGAAGCCCTCCCAATCCACCACGGACGCGAGGCGCACGCGCAGTGCGAGCGGCTCGGCGATCACTCCCACAACGAGGCCTGGCGAGGCAGTTGGATGGCCGCGCCGGTGGAAGCCATGCCCGTGGAGGCCGTGCGAGTAGCGACCGCGCCGGCGGAGACCGCGCCGAGGGCGTCCAGGCCGGAGGCCGGCCGGGCCGCGGACGATGCCGACGCCGATGCCGACGCCTTGCCGGACCCCGGCCCCATCCCCGCCGCCAGCAGCGCGGCATCGCCTTCACGCGGCCGATGATCCGGCAATGCCACGAAAGGCAGCACCTTGCGCTCGGACACCCGCAGCCGCGACAGGTCGGCGCGCCGGACCTGTCGCACGCGCCGTGCCGACAGCAGGCGATCGACGGACTTGACGCCCAGGCCCGGCACGCGCAACAGCCGCTCGCGCGGCGCGCGGTTGAGGTCGACCGGGAATGCGGCGGGGTGCGCCAGCGCCCAGGCGAGCTTGGGATCGACATCCAGCGACAGCATGCCGGCCTGCGTGCAGATCTCGTCCTGCGTGAAGCCGTAGAAGCGCATCAGCCAGTCGGCTTGGTACAGGCGGTGTTCGCGCATCAGCGGCGCGGCGGCGGGCGGCAGGTGCGGCGACGCGTGGGGAATGGGACTGAAGGCCGAGTAGTACACCCGCTTCAGCTTGTACGCGCCATACAACGTGGCGGTGGCCTGCAGGATGGTGCGGTCGTCCGAGGCATCGGCGCCCACGATCATCTGCGTGCTCTGCCCGGCGGGCGCGAAGCGCGAGGGGGCGGCGGCCGCGGGACGCGCCGATGGCAACGAGCGCGGCGCTACGGGCTTCTCGGCATCCACCTGCTCGTCGCGTCGCACGCGGATGCGCGCCATCGTGCGGCGGATGCCGCCCGCATTCTTCTCCGGGGCCAGGTCCCCCAGCGACGACACCGTCGGCAGCTCCACGTTGACGCTCAAGCGATCGGCATACGCGCCCGCGCGCAGCACCAGGTCATCACTGGCGTCGGGAATCGTCTTCAGGTGGATGTAGCCGCGGAAATCATGGTCGACGCGCAGGCGACGCGCCACTTCGATCACCTGCTCCATCGTGTAGTCGGGCGAGCGCACGATGCCCGAGGACAGGAACAGGCCCTCGATGACGTTGCGGCGGTAGAAGTCGAGCGTGAGGTTCACCACCTCGTCCACCGTGAAGCGGGCGCGGGGGACGTTGCTGCTCTCCCGGTTGACGCAGTAGAGGCAGTCGTACACGCACCAGTTGGTGAGCAGCACCTTGAGCAGCGAGATGCAGCGGCCGTCGGGCGCGTAGCTGTGGCAGATGCCCGCGCCGTCGGTGGAGCCCACGCCGCGGCCGCCCAGGGAATCACGCGCAGTGGTGCCGCTGGAGGCGCACGAGGCGTCGTACTTGGCCGCGTCGGCCAGGATGATCAGCTTCTGTTCGGTGTTCATGGCGACCCCACCGATGATACTGTCGTTACGTACAGTCCTGCAGTGAAACCTGCTCGCTTTCCGGGGCTTCCAGCGCGGGACGGCCGTCGTCCGACCGCACCTGGTCGCGACCTCCGCGCTTGGCCGCGTACACCGCGCGGTCGGCACGGGCCAGCAACGCGTCCGCGTCCTCGCCGGGCGCGTGCTGCGCGGCGCCGATCGACACCGTCGCGGCCACGCGCGGTGCGTCCAGCAGGGGCGCGCTGGCCACCGCCTGCCGCAGCCGCTCGGCCAGGCGCACGGCCTCGGCCAGCGGCGTGTCCGGCATCACCAGCACGAACTCCTCGCCGCCGTAGCGCGCGCAGGTGTCCCGGGCGCGCAGCTCCGCGCGCACGCGGCGGGCGAAGGCGCGCAGCGTCTCGTCGCCGGCGCCGTGGCCATGCAGGTCGTTGACCTGCTTGAAGTGGTCGATGTCCAGCAGCAGCACGGAGAAGACGTGGCCCGTGGCGGCGGCGGCCACCTGCTCGTCCAGCAGCTGGTCCAGCGCCCGGCGGTTGGGCTGGCCGGTGAGCGCGTCGGTCGCGGCCTCGTGAGTCACCAGGCGCAGCGCGTCGCTCAGCTGGTCGGCCAGGCGCGCGTTGCCCAGCTGCAGCTCGATGCCCTCCAGCACGCGCTGCGCCACGGGCCGCATGTAGTACAGCAGCAGCACGAAGAAGATGCCCAGGCCGGCGACGTAGGGGCCGGTGCCCGCGCCTTCCAGGCCCAGCACCGCGCCCGCCACCGTCATCCCGGCGATGGCGCCGACCAGCGATGCGTAGGCGCGGTGGTGCGTGATGTACACCGGCGCATTGACGGCGCTGACGCCGCACAGCACGGCGCCGATCCATGCATCCAGCGCGGGATCGAAGCCCACCAGCAGCCAGCCCACCGCGCCCCACGCGGTGCCGTCCAGCAGCGCGACGACGGCCAGGCGGCGCGCGCGGCAGGCCGCGGGCCGGTGGCCCAGCAGGCGCAGGTTCACCAGGTTGACGATCCACGCGACGAAGAACAGCGCGACCCACGCCACGAGGCGCGCGGTGGGCGCGTGGTGCCAGGCGAGCCAGCCCACCAACGCCCAGCCGGCGGGCGTGGTGACGAGCGTGCGGCGCAGCGCGTCGGCGCACTGGTCGTAGCCGATCTCGCGGGCGCGCGGTGACGGCACCACGACGGCGGCGGCATCGGTCGCGCGGCGCTGCGACGTGGTGGCAACGGGGGTGGCGGACGACATCATGGCAGGGCGGGCAATATACCCACCTGGGTATGCACGGCCGCTGCCGGCGGCTCGGCGGCAGGGTCGGGCGGCACGGCGCCCCCGGCCCCCACCCAGCGCTCGAACGCCACCACCGGCAGCGCCTTGCTGTAGAGGAACCCCTGGTACAGCCCGCAGCCCAGCGCGGCCAGGGCCTCGCGCTCCGCGGGCGTCTCCACGCCTTCGGCGATCACCTGCAGGTGCAGGCTGTCGCCCAGCGCGATCACCATGCGCACGATCGCCGCGTCCTCCTCGGAACGCTGCATCTGGCGCACGAAGGACTGGTCGATCTTCAGCTGGTCCAGGGGCAGCCGGCGCAGGTAGTTGAGCGACGAGAAGCCGGTGCCGAAATCGTCCAGCGACAGGCCGATGCCCAGCGCGCGCAGCCGCGTCATGCGCGCGGCCACGGACTCCAGGTCGTGGGCCAGCACGCTCTCGGTGAGTTCCAGCTTCAGGCGCGTGGGCTCGGCGCCGGTGCGCGTCAGCGTGGACCGCACCTCGTCCTCGAAGCCGGGATGGGCGAACTGCGACGCGCTCACGTTGACGGCCAGCTGCAGGTCCGCCATGCGCGGATCGCGCGCCCACGTCGCCAGCCGCGTGCAGGCCGTGCGCAGCACCCAGCCGCCCAGCGGCACCATCAGGCCGGTCCGTTCGGCCAGCGGGATGAACTCGCCCGGCGAGACCATGCCGCGCTGCGGATGCAGCCAGCGCACCAGGGCCTCGGCGCCCACCACGCGTCCGGCGGCATCCACCTGGGGCTGGTAGTGCAGCGCCAGCTCGCCACGGAGCATGGCGTCGCGCAGCTCGTCGGCCTGCGTATGGCGCTCGGCCACGTCGGCCTGCAGCACGTAGACGACGGCGTACAGGGAGGCCAGCGCCAGCGCCTCGGAGGGCCAGAGCCCGACGGCCCGCACGGCGTCGGGCAGGGCCCACGGCGATCGCGGCCAGGTGGACCACGCCGGGTCGGCGCACGCGAACCACCCGAACGCCAGCCCGCAGGCCAGGGGCACGCTCACGCGCAGCAGCAGGCGTTCGTGGCGCAGGCCCAGGCAGGACGACACGCCCAGGGCCAGCAGCAGGTGATGCACGACGCGCGGCACGCCGGGCGTGGGCACGTCCACGCAGGCCGCGCTGAAGCACAGGATGGCGAACAGGTCGAAGAACATCAGCCAGACGCTGGCACGCGTGTGCCCGCGACGCTGCAACGCGTAGGCCAGCAGGGCCAGGGCCACCACCACCGACTGGATGGCCACGCCCGCCCAGGCGCCGCGCGTGGCCTGGAGCAGCGCCCACAGGCCGGCGACGACGGCCGTCCCGCCGCTGGCCAGGCGCAGCAGCCGGCGCACGCGCAGGTCGTGCTGGACGTCGGCGGGGGTGGGAGTCACGGTGGGACGGGCACAGGGCGAAGCGGGTCGACTCCCGCTTATCGGCCTGGACGCCCGTTCCTCAACCGGCGGCGTCGCGCCGGGGGCGCGCCCCGCGGGTTACTTCACGCCGAAGGCCCGCGCGATCGCCTGGCCGGCGGGCGTGAGGTCGGCACGGACGGCCGGCCACGGCAGCACCAGGTCGGCCTCGCACGCCCTCAGCACGTGCGGGTATCTGGCGATGAAGGCCAGGCCGTCCGGCGTCGGGTGGGGCGGATCGAAGGACACGCCGTCGCCGGCGGCGCTGGGCCGGCAGTCGACGCGGTCGTCCTGCTCGGCCTCCGCCAGCGCCAGGTGCCGGAACCGCGCTTCGGGCAGCCAGGTCCAGGGATCCAGCGGCGCCCCGGAGCGGGCATCGAACGACAGGAAGGCCGAGCGCCAGTCGCTGTGCGCGCCGCCGCAGAAGGTATCGGGCAGCTGGTCGTGCACGACGAGCACCGCGCCGTTCCAGCTCACGGGCACCACCTCCGCCTGCCAGGGCTCGCCGCCATTGAGCCTGCATTCGATCGCCGACACGCGCTGCTCGCGCAGCCACGCCTGGCTCCATGCGTTGAGCGCCTGGGCGGCGGGGTCGCCGGCGGGCAGCTCGAAGGCGGTGCCGGTGGCCGTGAGCAGCTGCCGATAGGGACGGCCCTCCACCATCGCCGGCTTCGACTGGACCACGGCGGCCTGGTGCAGCGGCTCGTAGTACGCCTCCGGGCATTCCATCGACAGGCCGTCGGACGGGGTCGGCACCCGCGCGAGGCGGACGGGCAAGGGCTTGGCGCCCGGCTTGCGGGGATCGGACCAGGTGCCGCCCAGCGTGTCACGCGTCACCTGCTCGAGACGCCACGTGGGCGCGGGCAACGCGGCGTCCGCGTTGCGCGGCAGCTCGCGCCACATCGGGTGCGAGGGCACCTGCCGCACGGAGCGCGTGGCGGGGTCCATGTCGGGCACCAGCGCGATCGGCTGGCCGTGCTTGACGTAGAAGTACTGCGAGTCCGTCTCGCGCAGGCAGGCACGCACGGGCGCGGTGCCGATCGTCCCCTGCCACACGCCCACGTACGACGGGCCGGCCGGCGGGCGGGCGGCATGGGCGCCCATCGAGACCAGGCAGGAACAGGCCATGGCCGACGCCAGGACCGGCGCGGCACGCGGCAACGTGATGCGCGAAGCGGGCTTCAGGAAAGTCATGGCGCGGCAGGATAGCCGACTCCCGCTCCCTGCCACCCTCGTCAGGCCGCGGCCCGCGCCCCCGGCCGCTCGCAATACCTGCGCACGTAGTCGTCGTGCTGCGGCAGCTGCGCCACCGTGCGCTCGTGCCGCGCGCGAATCTCCCGCAGGAACCCGCCCAGCTCGGCGTCGCCCATCATGTCGGCGATGGCGTGGTGCTGCGAGGGCTCGATGCCCTGGCCCAGCATCACCTGGATCCACGAGTTCTCGGCGAACAGTTCGTGCGGCGAGCGGAACACGCGCGCCGATGCCGTGAACAGGTCGATGCGGTGCCGCAGCGTGGCCGGCACGTCCATCGTGCGCCAGTGGCGCCACAGCGGCGAATCGTCGCGCCGGGTGACGTGGTAGTGCAGGATGATGAAGTCGCGGATGTGCGTCATCTCGTCGGCGGTCTGGCGGTTGTATTCCGCAACGTCCTCGTCGCGCACGCCGTGGTTCGGGAACATCTGCAGCAGACGGATGATGCCGCGCTGGATCAGGTGGATGCTGGTGGATTCCAGCGGCTCCAGGAAGCCGCTGGACAGCCCGATGGCCACGCAGTTGCGCTTCCAGGTGACGTCCCGCTGGCCCGGCTGGAACGGGATCACGCGCGGTTGCGTGATCAGCTCGCCCTGCACGTGGGCCAGCAGCGTGGCGCGCGCCGCGTCGTCGTCGATGTACTGGCTGGCATACACCAGGCCGTTGCCCACGCGGTGCTGCAGCGGGATGCGCCACTGCCAGCCCGCCTCGCGCGCGGTGCAGACCACGTAGGGCACCGCCGGCCCCACCGACTGCGTCTGCACGGCCACCGCGCGGTCGCAGGGCAGCCAGGCGCTCCAGTCCTGGTAGCCCACGCCCAGCGTCTGGCCCAGCAGCACCGACCGCATGCCGGTGCAATCGATGAACAGGTCGCCCTCCAGCACCGAGCCGTCGGCGAGCTGCAGGCCCGCGATGTCGCCGTCGGCGTGCTGGCGCACCTGCGCGATGCGGCCCTCGATGCGCCGAACGCCCAGCGCCTCGCTGAAGCGGCGCAGGAAGCGCGCGTAGAGCGACGCGTCGAAGTGGTACGCGTAGTTCAGGCCGTTGCGCGGCAGGTGCGCGAAGCGGCTCTCCTGCGCGGCGCGCAGCTCCAGGCAGTAGTCGCCGTACGCGCTGGCCAGGCCGCGATCGCGCCCCGCCAGCCAGAAGTGCTGGAACCCGGCGGTCCAGTGGTCCTGGCCCGTGGTGCCGAAGGAGTGGATGTAGCTGTCCGCGCCGTCGCGCCAGTGGTCGAAGCGGATGCCCAGCTTGAACGTGGCCTGCGTCTGCGCCATGAACTCCTGCTCGTTCAGGCCCAGCAGGTCGTGGAACGTGAGGATGGTGGGGATCGTGGCCTCGCCCACGCCCACGGTGCCGATCTCGTCGGATTCCACCAGGCGGATGTCGAGCAGCTTGCCCAGGGTCCTGGACAGGCACGCGGCCGTCATCCAGCCGGCGGTGCCGCCGCCGGCGATGACGACGCGGCGGACGGGACCGCGGGACATGGGAGCGACAGGTTCGAGGGGCATGGACGTCACCGCTTGAATCGATTGAGCAGCACCTGGCGCAGCTGGCGCGCCCCCGCCTCGGTGAGCGGGGCCAGCGGGCCGCGGGCGTGCGGGGGGATGTGGGCGACGGTGTCGTCGTCCGGGCTGAACACGTAGTGGTCGAACAGGGCGCGCCAGGTCTCGCGCTGCGCGGGCGGCAGGTCGCGGATGGTGAGCAGGCCCGCCATCAGCGCGCCCAGCGGCGAATCCATCCACTCGGGCGACTGCCGCCACCAGTAGTTGACGAGCACGTTGAACGGCTCGAGCGATTCCACGTGGTGCCACCACATGCTGGGGATGAACACGGCGTCGCCGGGCGCCAGCTCGGCCACCCGCGCGTGCTCGAGCGCCCGTGCGAAGCGCGGGAAGCGCTGCAGGTCGGGCCGGGCGAAGTCCACCAGGCTGACCGACTGGCCCGCGGGCGTCACGTCCAGCGGCCCGACGTACAGGTTGCGCAGCTGGTCGGGCGGGAACAGCGTGAAGCGGCGCCGGCCGGCCACGACGCACGCCAGGTTGTCGGGCAGGTCGAAGTGCGCGGCGATGCGGCTGCGGTTGCCCAGCCAGATGCTCGCCAGCGGATCGCGGCCGCCGAACGGCAGGTCGTTGTCGGCGCGGAACCCGGGCAGGCAGGTGTCGATGGTGGTGGAGCCCACGTACACGCCGGGCGCATCAGTGCGGTCGGGCGTGCCGGCCATCTGCATCAGCGCGTCCAGCACCACCTGCAGGCGCGCCGTCTCGCGCTTGAAGTTGAAGCCGGTGAACTGCGCGTCGTAGAAGAAGCGGCCGTCCGCCTCCGGCGGCGCCACCAGCAGGCCCACGCCGGAGCCTCCCCAGCGCTCGCGCAGGTACGCGGCCGCCTCCGCGCCGGAGCGCGCGCCGGCCCGCGCCATCGACCAGTGCGCCGCCAGGCCGCGCGCCACCCAGGGCGTGGTGGCCTGCAGGCGGTCGTCCGTCAGCACCGCCGCCAGCGCGGCGGGGCTGGTGGCGTCGAAGGCGGGCAGTTCGGGGATCGGGGTCATGGCGAAACGCGGGTCCGCTCGGGGCGGGTGTGCGCGAGCACGTTCAGCCGCCCGCCGCCAGCCGGGCGTTCAGGCGTTCCACCAGGTCGCGCAGGTGGGCCAGCGATGCCACCACCAGGTACACCGCGGCCAGGTGGCCGGCGCGATGCAGGTCGTGCAGGGCGTCCGCGCCCAGGGCGGCCAGCCGTTCCTCGTGGATCGTCAGGAAGCCCGCCAGGCGGCTCTGCGAGCCATCGGACAGCTCGACGTCCATCACGAACGATTCCAGCAGCTCGTGCCGCAGCAAGGCGGCGGTGAACGCAGGCAGCGATTCCAGCCCTTCGTGCAGCGCCAGCAGCACCGAGTTGGCGTGCTCCAGGTACTCGCTGGCGCCGCCGTGCGGCAGGAAGAGGGGCACGCCGTCGGCCATGTCGTCGTGGCCTGCCAACCCGCGCACGCGCGGGTGCGACGTGTCGACGTGGATCACCAGTTCCTCGCCCGCGCGGCCGATCAGGAACGGCTGGCGCGCGAGGGCCAGCGGCACGTAGTGCGCGTCCCAGCGGCCCGCGCCCTCGTCCAGGAACAGGTTCTCGCCCTGGCGCAGGCCCAGCAGCGCCACCGGTTGCAGCGCGCCGTCCGCGCCCTGCTGGAACACGATCGGGTAGTGCGCCTGCACGCTGCGGAACTCGGTGGGGAACACCGGCGAGGTCATCACGTCGTCGCCCAGCGCGGGCCCGTGCGTGGTGAGGATGCGCAGGTCGCGGTGCGTGATGTTGTCGAGGAGGACGGGGGGCATGCGAGAGATCTTGGAAGGGGTCGGAAAGGGAACCGGTCGGATGATCGGAGAGCGAGGGAGGAGGCCGTCGTGCCGCGCGATCAGGCCGCCTGCGCCGCGGGTGCATCGTGCCCGCGCAGGTGCTGCAGCAACGCGCGATGCGCGGGCAGGCCACCCAGCAGCCGCCGCGCCTGCCGCGCCACCTCGTCGAAGCGCGCCGCGGCGGCCACGCCGTGCGCGGGATCGCGCATCCGCGCGGTGGGCTCGGGCACCACGCCCAGGCCGTGCAGCACGTACTGGTAGCTGGCGGCGGGAAACACCTCGTCCACGCGGAACAGGTCCTGGCGATAGGGCGCGCGATGGCGCCACAGCTGCAACAGCTCCGCCAGGCGCGCGGGCACCGTGGCGGGATCGCGGTGCGCGCGCCAGTAGGCCCCTTCGCGCCGGCTGGCCACGTAGTGCAGCTTGAGGAAATCGATGATGCGGGCCCAGCGGTAGGCGAAGGCGTCGTTGAAGCGCGCGGCCACGATGTCCATGTCGGCGCGCGTGGCCGGCAGCTCGTCGCGGATCATGGCCGCGGCCATCTCCACCATCGCCAGCGCCGACGCCTCCAGCGGCTCGATGAAGCCCGACGACAGCCCCACCGCCACGCAGTTGCGGTGCCAGGGACGCTCGCGCCATCCGGGGTCGAACGCGATGCGGCGCGCCGCCGGCGGGTCGGCCGGCCCGCCCGTGCGGGCCACGTAGGCACGCAGCTGGCGCTCCGCCTCGTCGTCCGACACGTGCGCGCTGGAGAAGACGTGGCCGATGCCGCGGCGCGTGGGCAGGCCGATGTCCCACGTCCACCCCGCGGCCTGCGCGGTGGCGATGGTCTGGCACGCCACGGGCGCGTCGGCCCGGGCATACGGCACCTGCAGCGCCAGCGCCGTGTCGTTGAACAGCACGCCGCGCTCGGACCGCAGCGGCACCTGGTAGTGGCGGCCGATGAGCAGCGCGGCCATGCCGGAACAATCGATGAACAGGTCGCCGGCCAGGTCGCCATGCGCGCGCGTGCGCAGCGCCGCGATGTCGCCGTTGGCGCGCGGCAGCACCGCGTCGACCTCGTCCAGCACGTTCACCACGCCGAGCTGCGCGACGGCGTGCTCGCGCAGCAGCAGGCCGAACCGGCCCGCATCGAAGTGGTAGCCGTAGTTGACCGCGGCCGCGTAGTCGGGCGCGCCCACCTGCCGTGGCGCCAGGCCCGCCGCGCACACGGCGGGCTGCGGGCTCACCAGGTCGGCGAACGCGCGGTCGGGCGCGCGCTGCAGCCAGCCGGCCACCAGGTCGACATCGCCGAAGCCGTGCGGCAGCGAGAACGGGTGCACGTAGCGGTCGCCCTGCGCGCCGTCGGCCCCGCGCATCCAGCCGTCGAAGCGCGAGCCCTGCTTGAAGGCGGCGTCGGCACGCTGCACCAGCGCCGACTCGGGCAGGCCGATGCGCTGCAGGGTGTCGCGCATGGACGGCCAGGTGCCCTCGCCCACGCCGATGGGCGGGGTGCCGGGCGATTCCACCAGCGTCACGCGCAGCCCGCCGGGCTCGCGCGTGCCGTGGCCGGCGGCCAGGACGGCCGCCACCAGCCAGCCGGCCGACCCGCCGCCCACCACCACGACATGGGTGGTGCGGGGGTTCGGCGGCTCGGTCATCACGGATCCATCTTGCACGACGGCTCGCCGGGCGGGCACCCGGCGATTCCCCCGGATCAGAACTTGTAGCGGAACCCGAGCATGTAGACCGTGCCGGTCTGCGTGATGGACTCCAGCTCGTTCTTCGTGCGCGAGTGCTGGCGCTGGATCGAGTTACCCAGGTTCAGGCCGTCCAGCTCGATCGACGCGTTGGGCGTGAAGTGGTAGCCGAGCGTCATGTCCAGCTGGCCGTACGGCTCGGTGTACACCGGGTTGGCGCCCGCGCCGTCGGCCAGGGCGGCCAGGAACTGCCCGCGCCAGTTGTAGGCGAGGCGCGCGTTCCAGTGGTCGTCCTCGTAAAAGCCCACCACGTTGGCCGAGTTGCTGAGCCCCACCAGCGCGAACTGCTCGCCGATCACCGCGTTGTTGTACTTCAGGCCCGACACCACCAGCGTGTAGTTGGCGCCCAGCCCCAGGCCAGTGTTGCCGAACGAGTGCTGGATGTTGAACTCGAAGCCGTGCAGCTTGGCCGAGTGCGCGTTGGCCGGCTCGGTGATCCGGAAGTTGGCCACGGGGTCGCCGGGCTGGCCCACGATCGTGCCCGTGGCGTTGCCCTGCGCGTCGTCCGGCCCGCGCGTCACGCCGTGCGTGCCGTCGAAGGTGCGGAAGATGTAGTTGCGGATGCAGGTGTTGTCGCCCGCCACGCAGCCGCCGTTGGCCAGCGCCTGGTTGTACAGGTCGCCGGAGATGGGCGTGTTCAGGTTGAACGGCTGCTCCACCACCTGCGTGGTGCCGATGTAGTTGTCGATGGCCTTGTTGAAGAAGCCCACCGCCACGTAGCTGGACTTGGCGTAGTAGTACTCGACCGACGCATCCGTGTTGTGGGACAGCAGCGGGCGCAGGTTCGGATTGCCCTGCGCGCCGGTGCCCCCGTCCACGCGCACCAGCGTGTCCAGCGTCTGCCCGCCCTGGATGTCGCCCCAGCCGGGTCGACCGATGGACTCGCCGTAGCTCACACGCACCTTCACGCGCGACGTGAGCTCGGCATCGAAGTCGACGCTGGGCAGCCAGTACTTGTAGCCGCCCTTCAGCGTGGTGAATGTCGAGTCGCCGCCGTACAGCACCGACAGCTCGTTGTTGGAGCCCCAGCTGATGACGGAGGGCGTGGGCACCAGCGCGGACGACGTGACGTCGGTGCGCTCGTAGCGCAGGCCCGCGTTGAGGGACATGGGCACGCCCCACTCCCAGTCGCGGTTGTATTGCACGTAGAAGTTCTTCGAGTCCTCCTTCGTGCGGCGGTCGGTGCTGAAGACGTCGGACGCGCGGTACAGCGCGTCGTTGCCCGCGGCGGCGGCCGCCAGGTCGCGCACCGTCGCGAAGTCCCACGTGAAGAACTGGTTGAACAGTCGCGGGTCGTCATGGCCGTCCATGCGGCCGAAGTAGCGCGACAGGATGTCCGGGTGCCACACCGTGTCCGGGTAGTCGGCCGGGCTGGTGGCGCCGCCCCACGTGTCCCGTTGCACGTTGGAGTAGGCGGAGCGGTTGCTCACGCGCGTCAGGCCCAGGCCGAAGTCCACCGACGATTCGTCGGGCAGCTTCCAGCTGCCGCTCAGCTGCTCCTGGTCGACGCCCGACTTCATGTAGCTGTTGCGGAACGACGAGCCCGTCACCTGCTGCAGCGACGCGTCGAGCGCCGTGTCGGCGATCATCAGCACCGGCATCGGCTTGCTGAAATCCACCGTCGTGGTGCCGCGGTTGTACGCGGCCGTGCCCAGCACGGCGTTGGTGCCGTAGGGGCTGTCCTTGCCGGATTCGGACACCGAGTGGTGCGCATCCAGGCCCAGCTTGAAGTGGTCGCTCGGCTTCCAGGCCAGGTTCAGGCCGGTGGAGTTCAGCGTCGTCTTCACGCCGAACATCGCGCCGCCCATGGCCACGTCGGCGGGCGCGGTCTTGTTGTCGATGAACTCCGAATAGAACACCGGGCCGGCCACCGGGCCGTTGGTCCAGCTGCTGGCCGACGGGCCGAAGTTGAACCACGCCGACAGGTCGTTGCGCTTGGTGTCGAGCTTGTTCTGCGAGTACGTGTGGTCCAGCGTGGCCGTGAACGCCTTCACCGGCGCGAACTGCAGCGTCAGCTGCCCGTTGGTGCGCTCGCGGTGGATGGCGTTCAGCCCGTAGTTGATGTTCTGCGGCACCGAGTAGATGTCGTTCGGGCCCGGGCGGTTGATGATGTTCTCGGAGCCCGGCTGGCCGTTCTGGGGAATCGTGCCCCAGGTGTTCTCGTCGCCGTGGAACGTGCGCCAGCCGTTGCTGACCGCCACCTGGTTGTAGCCCGAGTCGCGCACCTGGCGGCTGCCGGTGAGCGCGATGCCCACCGTGTTGTCCAGGAACGTGTTGCTGTAGATGCCCGAGAACTCGGGCGTCTGGTCCTTGCCCTTCAGGTTGTCGGGCAGGCTCTGGTTGGACGTGTCGCTCACCAGCTTCATGCCGATGCTGGCGTTCAGGCCGGGGTTCTCCAGCGGGCGCGCCGTGCGGATGTTGATGGTGGCGCCGATGCCGCCCGTGGGGGACGACGCGCGGCTGGTCTTGTAGACCTCCATCGCCGAGATGGATTCCGACGCCAGGTTGGCGAAATCGAAGGCGCGCGAGTTCGACGGCCCCGTGTCCATCACGGTGGACGCCGGCATCTGGCGGCCGTTCAGCAGCACCTGGTTGAAGTCGGGGCCCACGCCGCGCACCGTGACCTTCGAGCCTTCGCCCGCCACGCGGTCGATGGACACGCCGCTGATGCGCTGCATGGCCTCCGCCAGGTTGGAGTCGGGGAACTTGCCGATGTCCTCCGCGACGATGCCGTCCACGACCCCGTGGGCCTCGCGCTTCAGGTTGATCGACGTGTCCACGCTCTTTCGGATGCCCTGCACGACCACGCGCTGCGGGCCGGTGTCGTCGCTGACCGCAGCCTGCCCGTTCACCGGCGCCGACGCCGCGGTGGCGGGCGCCGCGGCGGCGGCGGCCTGCGCGTGCGCCGGCGAGACGCCGGCCAGGAGGATGCCGCACGCCGAGGCCAGGCAAGTGCGCCGGAAGGCCGGCGCCTGGCTCGCCCTGGGCTGGCTGAGTCGCGTGGTGTTCATCGTCTAGTCTCCAGAATAGGTCTTGTACTGATCTTGCGCTGAAAGCGCTTTCAGATCGGCTTGCAGCGATGCCTTGAAAGCGATTTCAAATGTACGGGACGGGCGCCATTCCGCGCTTGGGGAACACCCTAGGGCGCATGATTTGCGTCGTGAAAGCAACGCACGCCCTGCCCCTGGCCCTCACCGCCGCGCGCGCCGCGGCGGGCCCGGTGCTGCTGGCGGTGGCCACGGTGCCGGCGCATGCGTCGCCCGCGATCCTCGTGGCCCTCCTGGTGCTCGCGTTCGTGTCCGACGTCCTCGACGGCGTGATCGCCCGCCGCCTGGGCATCGCCACGGCCACGCTGCGGCGCCTGGACAGCGTCGCCGATTCGATCTTCTACGTGTGCGCCGCAGCAGTCGCCTGGCGGCTGCATCCGCAGGCCCTCACCGACCGCCTCGTGCCGCTGTCGGTGCTCGTCGCGCTCGAGCTGGCGCGCTACGTCGTCGACTACGCCAGGTACCGCCGCGAGGCCAGCTATCACATGTGGTCGTCCAAGGCCTGGGGCGCCTGCCTGTTCATCGGCTTCGTCGCGCTGCTGGGCTTCGGGCACACGGGCGGGCTCGTGTCGCTGGCTGTCTATGCGGGCATCGCGGCCGACCTGGAGGGCCTCGCGATCTCGCTCGTGCTGGACGAGTGGCACCATGACGTGCCCACCGTGTTCCACGCGTTGCGGCTGCGGCGCGATGCGAGGCGCCGAGGTCCGCCGGCGGCCCCGCCGCCCCCGGCCAGCCAGGGATGACGCGACAGGCCCGTTCGTCACTCACGCCGCCGATTCCGCCGTCCAGCGCGCGCGCCTGTCGGGGGCGCGCCCGCCGCACTACGCTGGCAGCGCCATGACCGCTCGCCCCGCCCGCGCCGCCCCCATCGCCGCCATCCCCTTCCACCGCACCAAGTACGGCCCGGACCTGCTGTGCGATGCGTGCGCGGTGGAGGACCTGCCCGGCTTCATCGCCGACCCGCGGCCGCATGCGCTGCGCTTCACCGAGGTAGCCCTGGTCACCGCGGGCGCCGGCACGCTCGAGATCGACGGCGAGGCCCTGCCCGTCGCGCCGGGCCGCGTGCTGCTGACCCGGCCGGGCGAGGTGCGGCGATGGCGGCTGCACCCCGTGGGCGACGCGGAGGCCACGGCCTCGGCGCCCCTGGCCGCCCGCCTGCTGTTTTTCGAGCACGGCTTCGTGGACGGCTTCTTCGGCGAGGCCGACTTCCTCGCCACCCTGCCGCTGGCCGGCCTGCCGCCGCGACACCGGTCGATCGCCCTCGAGCCCGGCCGGTTCGCGCGGCTGGTCGACTTGGTGGACGACATGCGCGACGAGCTGCGCCGCGTGCAGCCCGACAGCCACCATGCGCTGCGGGCGCAGACGTACCGGCTGCTGGTGGACCTGGCGCGGGAGCGGGGCGGCACACTCGTGCGCGAACGTGAACGCGAACGCGACCTCGAGCGCGATCGTGATCGCGCAGGCGCGCCCGCCCGCGCCGACGCCCGCGACCTGGTGCGCCGCTTCACCGCGTTGGTGGACGCGCAGTTCGCGCACACCGAGCGCGTGGCCTGCTACGCCGACGCGCTGGGCGTCACGCCCCGCCACCTCAACCGCGTGGTGCACGCGCGCCTGGGCCGCACCGCCAGCGACGTCATCCACCAGCGCCTGCTGCGCGAGGCCACGCGCCTGCTGCGCCACACCGCACTGCCCGTGGCCACGGTGGCCGACACGCTGGGCTTCAGCGATGCGTCGTACTTCGTGCGCTTCTTTCGCCGGCACGCGGGCCTCACCCCCGGCGCGTATCGCGCGCGCGGCGCCTGAGGCACGCATCGCCCAAAGCCGCACCCAGGTCCTGAAAGTCCCATCGTCCGCCACGAACGTGCCTTGCCCACACGCGGGGCCGCGACCGACCATCCGGCATGACTGCCTCCCTCCTCACGCGCGGCCTGGCCGCCCTCCTCGCCTGCGCCCCCTGGCTGGCCCTTGCGGCCGGAAGCCCCGCCGTGCCGCCCGCGATGTACCACGGCGATCCCACCGGCAGCGGCCGCGTGTCGGCGCGCGACGCCGATGACCTGGAAGCCGTCCGCTTCGCGGTGGACCTGGGGTCGCCCATCCGCAGCTCGCCCATCGAAAGCGCCGGAGTCGTCTACGTCGGCACCGCCGACGGCCGCCTGCACGCCCTGGACGGCCTCGACGGCCATGAACGCTGGCGCCAGCAGGCCGGCGGCGCGGTGATGTCGACACCCGCCGTGGCCGACGGCCGCGTGCACGTCGTCGCGCGCGACGGCCTGCTGCGCACCCTGGATGCCCGCACCGGCCGCGTCCTGTGGACCCGCGCGCTGGGCGCCGACCGCGGCACGGCCCACTACTGGGACTACACCCTGTCCTCGCCCATCGTGGTCGACGGCCGCCTCGTGCTGGGCACCGGCAGCGGCACCGTGCTGTGCCTCGACGCCCGCACCGGCAGCGTGCACTGGCAGCACGACGTGGGCGCGCGGGTGCGCTCCACGCCCGCGGTGCGCGACGGCAGGGTGGTGGTCGGCACCCTGGACGGCCATGTGCGCGCGCTGCGGCTGGCCGATGGCGCTGATGCCTGGACGTTCGCCACCGACGGCGCGTCCCGGCACTTCGAGGATGTGGGCAACGACACCACCGCCGTGCCCGCCTCGCCCACGCTGGTCGGCGACACGGTGGTGATCGGCGGCCGCGATGGCCAGCTGTACGCCCTCGACCTGGCCACCGGCCGGCAGCGCTGGAAGATCACGCACGACGGATCCTCCTGGATGCTGGGCACGGCCAGCGACGACCGCAGCGTGTTCGTGGGCGGCGGCAGCTCGTCCATCGTGCAGGCCGTCGACCCCGCGACGGGCGCCGAGCGCTGGCGCACGCGCACCCGCGGCGCCGTCTTCGCGCCGCCCGTGCTGGCGGGCCACACGCTGCTGGCCGGCGATTTCGGCGGCACGCTGTGGGCGCTGGACGCCGCCACCGGCGCCCCGCGCTGGCGCTTCCCGCTGGGCGGCCGCGTGCTGGCCTCGGCCGCCGTGGCGGGGGACACGGTGTATGCCGGGTCGGATCGCGGCGTGCTGGTCGCGCTGGCACTGGCGCCGCAGGCGGCGTCATCGTCGATCTCCGCGCCGCAGGCGGCGTCATCGTCGATCTCCGCGCCGCAGGCAGCGTCATCGTCGATCCCCGCGCCGCAGGCGGCGTCATCGCCACCCGCCGCGTCCTCCCCCGCCTCCACCGCGCGACGCCTCGTCGCGTGGGAAGCCCCGCGCTCGAAGCAGGCCTTCTCCTGGTTCGTGGACGGCGTCGATGCCGCCCTCTTCGCGCAACTGCAGTCCGCCGGCTACGAGGCCACCGACGCCCCTGCGCTCGCCGAGGTGATGCGGTCGCAGCGCGCCGATTCGCCCCGCACCGTCGTCGTCTTCGCCGACAACCGCGTGCCCGCCGTGCTGTCGGCCCCGGGCACCGACGGCGCACCGTCCCTGCTGCGCCGCTTCCTCGACGCCGGCGGCAAGGTGGTGTTCCCCGGCCCCGACCCGCTGGCCTATCCCGCCGACCCCGTCACGGGCGTCGTGGAGGACATCGACTACGACCGGCCCGCGAAGGCCTTCGACATCACGTTCCCCACGCTGCAGGACACCAACGGCTACACCACCAGCCAACCCACCGCCGCCGGCCGCGCCGCGGGCCTGCGGCACGCCTTCGTGGGCACGTCCGCCGTGCGCGTGCCGCAACCCGGTCTCCAACCGCTGGCCCTGGACGAGTTCGGCCTCGCCAGCGCCTGGCTCAAGTCGTTCGGGGGGCCGCCCGGCACCGGTCTCCTGCAGCTGTCGTTGCCACGCCAGGAGTTGCCGGACCTGGCCGAGATCCGCGCGGTGATCGAGCAGGGCATCATGTGGTGAAGGGACGCGGGCGCATGTCGATCCGGCTGGCCGTCACGCGTCGTGCAGCAAGGGCGTCCTCGCCCTGTTGCCCAACCCCCTGTCGCCCGCACGACCACCTTCCAGGAGCCCGCCATGCCCAGCAACATCCACCTGCACCGCGTCCTCACCGCCCCCGCCGAGCGCGTCTACCGCGCCTTCACCACCGCCGCCGCCCTGGCCAAGTGGCTGCCCCCCGACGGCTTCACCTGCACGGTCCACGAGATCGACGCACGCGTCGGCGGCCGCTTCAAGATGACGTTCACCAACTTCTCGGGCGGCAACGCGCACAGCTTCGGCGGTGAGTACCAGGTGTGCGAGCCCGGCAAGCAGCTGCGCTACAGCGACGTCTTCGACGATCCCAACCTGCCCGGCACGATGGTCACCACCATCGCCTTCAAGGACGGCGCGTGCGGCTGCACGCTGGAGGTCGAGCAAGCCGGCATCCCCGACATGATCCCGGCGGAGCAGTGCTACCTGGGGTGGCAGCAATCGCTGACGCTGCTGGCGCGGCTGGTGGAGCCGACGATTCCCGGCTGAACGCCACGCCCAGGAACGACAAAGCCCGGCGGCGCCGGGCTTTGGAGTGGATTCTGGTGGCCTGGGGCGGAATCGAACCACCGACACGCGGATTTTCAATCCGCTGCTCTACCAACTGAGCTACCAGGCCTTCGGGTGCGCATCGCCTTTCAGCGATCAACCGAGCCGGAGATCATAGCAGAGTTCTACACGCTGCTGCCGCGCTTGCCGCGCGACAAATCCACGCCCAGCTGCTTCAGCTTGCGGTACAGGTGGGTGCGTTCCAGGCCCGTCTTCTCGGCCACGCGCGTCATGCTGCCGTTCTCGCGCGCGAGATGGAACTCGAAGTAGCTCTTCTCGAAGGCATCCCGCGCCTCGCGCAGCGGGCGGTCCAGGTCGAAGCTCTGCTCCGATTGCGGGCCCAGGTGCACGGGCGCCACCTGCGGCAGGCCGGCGCCGCCGGTCATGGCGGCTTCCACCGTCATCTCGGCGGGGCGGTAGGGCGAGGCGTGGTTGTCCGCGGCCGGGCGCGAGCTGGGGCGCGCCAGCCCCTGCTCCACCGCGCGCAGCAGCTTCTGCAGCGTGATGGGCTTCTCGAGGAAGGCGATGGCGCCGTACTTGGTGGCCTCCACCGCGGTGTCGATGGTGCCGTGGCCGCTCATCATGATGACGGGCATCGTGAGCTGCGCGGTGGCGCCCCACTCCTTCAGCAACGTGATGCCGTCGACGTCGGGCATCCAGATGTCGAGCAGCACCAGGTCGGGGCGAAAGCGCTCGCGCGCGGCCCGGGCCTGCGCGGCGTTCTCGGCCACCTCGATGGTGTGCCCTTCGTCGGTGAGGATCTCCGACAGCAGGGCACGGATGCCCATCTCGTCGTCAACTACAAGGATCGTTGCCATGGAATCTCGCGGGCCGGACCGGGCCCGGCAGGGGCGCATCGTCGCACATCTTGCGAAGTGAACGCCGACACGTCAGGGAGATGTCCCGCGCGCGGGCGCGGGCGCGCCCTCGGCGAAACGGGAAAATGATATCGAAACTTGGGCCCCGGCCGCGCCGGGCACCCCGTCCTCGCCGCGGCCCAGGTTGGCGATGCGCACGCGCGCGCCGTGTTCGTCGGCGATCTTCTTGACCACGGCCAGGCCCAGGCCGGTGCCCTTGGACTTGGTGGTGACGTAGGGCTCGAAGGCGCGCGACATCACGTTCTCGGGGAAGCCCGGACCGTTGTCCTCCACCTTCAGGCGCACGCTGCGCAGCTGGCCGTCGGCGTTGCGCGAGCTCTCCGTGCGCACCTGCACCAGCGCGTCGGGCCAGATGGTGGCGGCGTCCAGCGCGTTCTGCACGAGGTTGTGCACCACCTGGCGCAGCTGGGTGGCATCACCCAGGATGGCGGGCAGGCCGGGCTCCGCGTGCGCCACCAGGTGGCCGCCCTCCTGCGCGTCGCCGTACAGCGCCAGCACCTCGCTCACCAGCTCGTTCAGGTCGATCGCCTGCAGGTTGGCGCTGGGCAGCCGCGCGTAGTCGCGGAACTCGTTCACCAGCTGCTTCATCGACTGCACCTGCGCGACGATAGTGGCCACGGAGCGTTGCAGCATGGCCTGCGCGGCCGCGTCGTGCAGCTGCGGCTCCAGCTTCAGCTGCAGGCGCTCGGCCGACAGCTGGATGGGCGTGAGCGGGTTCTTGATCTCGTGCGCCAGGCGCCGCGCCACCTCGCTCCAGGCGGCGGACCGCTGCGCGGACACCACCTCGGTGATGTCGTCGAACACCATCAGCCGCGCATCGCCCGGCAGCAGCGCGCCGCGCACCAGCAGGGTGAGCTCCTGGAAGGCGCCGTCGCCCGCCTTGAGCATGAACGCGTCCTGCCAGTGCACGCGCTCGGCCTCCTCGGGGTTGGCCAGGTGCTGCTCGAAGCGCGCCAGCACGGCCTGCGCGAAGCCCTGCAGCGACGGCACCTCGGCCAGCTTGCGGCCCTCGTAGGCCGACAGCGGCGCCCGCAGGATGCGCGTGGCGCCGGGGTTGACCGTGTCGATGCGCCAGTGGCGGTCGAACACGATGACGCCCGCCGTCAGGTTGTCCAGGATGGTCTGCAGACGCGTGCGCGCGCCTTCCAGCTGGTTCAGGCTGCGGCCGGCGTCGGCGCGCGCCTGGCCCAGCTGCTCCACCATCTGCGCGAACGACCGCGTCAGGCCGCCGATCTCGTCGCGGGACTGGAACACCGGCTTGGCGCCCAGGTCGCCCGCCGCCACCTCGCGCATGCCCTGCGCCAGCAGCAGCAGCGGCCGCGCCAGCTGGTTGCCGAACACCACCGCCATCAGCACCGCGCCGAACACGGCCAGCACCACGGTGAGGGTGAGCGTGCCCACGTACATGCGCCGCAGGCCTTCGCGGGCCAGCGCGCGCTGCTGGTATTCGCGGTACGCCGCCTGCACCGCCAGCGCGTTGCCCGCGACCACCTGCGGCAGCTGCTGCACGGCTTGCAGGAAGCGCTCCTCGCCCGCCAGCAGCGAGATGTCGGCCGACGGCACCGGCGCCAGCGCCCGCACGTGCGCGCCCTGCGCCTGCTGCGCGGGGGCGGCCTCGTCCTCCAGCCCCTCCACCACGCTGGCGCTGCCGCGCAGGCGCGCGCGGCGGATCAGGTCGGCCGACGGCCGTTCGGGGATCTGCGAGGCGCGCGCCGTGGCCGCCATCACCACCTGCCCGCTGCCGTTGACGAGGGACAGCTCCTGCGCCCCGATCTGGTCGCGCAGCCGTTCCAGCTGCAGCGCGGCCCCGGGCGCGTGCGGATCCCCGATGCGGGCGGCGGACACGCGGGTCTTCTCGGCCAGGTCGCTGGCGGCCGCGTCCAGCGCGCCCTTGCCCAAATTCAGGCCGGCCACGAGGGCGCTGTCCACCTTGGTGTCGAACCACGCCTCGATGCTGCGGGAGACGAACTGCAGGCTCACCGTGTAGATCAGCGCGCCGGGCAGCACCCCCACCAGCGTGAAGATGGCCGCCAGCTTCAGCAGGATCCGGCTGCCGAACTTGCCGCTGTGCCAGCGCACCGCCAGCCGCACGCCCACCGCGATCAGCACCGCCAGCAGCAGCAGCGCCACGACGAAGTTCAGCCAGAACAGCCAGACGAAGTTGCGTTCGTAGCTGGACGGCTCGCCCGACGCCAGCAGCACGACGAAGCCGAGGACCAGCGCGACGCCGGACAGGGCGACCAGCGCGATCGCCCAGGTCCACCTGCGTGACCTGGCGCTCATGACGCCGGCCCCCACGGCCCGCCCCGCTGCGCCCCGGCGGCGTTCATTCCACCTTCAATGTCCGCTCGACGCCGAGGTGCCAGTCCGCCTGCGCGGCCAGGTCGAGCTGCATGGGGCGCGGCAGCTGGGTGGCGTCCAGGTGGTAGCTGAATTCCACGTAGTAGCGCTCGTCGGCGTCGATGAGCGCGCTGTCGGCGATCTTCCAGTGGGCCAGGCGCGTGACGGACAGCAAGGCCTCGTCCAGCGACGGGTACGACTGGGCGAAGCCGCCCAGCGACACCCGCCACTGCGAGGTGAGCGGCTGGTACGACAGCCGCCAGCTGCGCGCCACGCGGGCGACCTTCTCGTCGCGCCAGTACCAGCGCGGGCGGTAGACGGTGGCCTGCGCCACGAAGTACACCGGCACCCCGCGCCGCAGCGCGTCCTCCACGGCCTTGGACAGCGTGAGCACCGCCACCACGTCCAGCACGATGGCGCCTTCCTGGCGGTGGGCGGAGATGCTGGGCAGCTCCACGCCCTGGGCCCGCGCCGGCGGCAAGGCGCCGGCCAGCAGCACGCCCGCCAGCGCCAGCGCGAGCAGGCGAGCGGGGGCGATCACGGCGATCCAGCGGACGAACGTCAGGGCCACGGCGGGGCGACAGGGCACCGCGGGCGGTGCAGGAAGACAAGGGCCATACAGGCGCTGCGCAGCGGGGCGTGGGTCACGCGACCGGCCCCTTGCGCAGCAGGGCGTAGAAGAAACCGTCGGCGCTTTCCGCGGACGACCGGCCCGTGGGCGTCGCCCCCGGAAGATCATTGTCCGGCAGCGGCAGCAGGTGGCCCGGGGACCGGGGGTCCAAAGCGGCCCCCGGAGGCGCGTGGCGTTGCAAAAACGCGTCGATCTGCCCCTGTCCCTCCGCCCGGAAGATCGAGCAGGTGGCGTACAGCAGCCATCCGCCCGGAGCCAGGGTGCCCCACAGCGCCTCCAGCAGCTCGGCCTGCGTGCGGGCCAGCGCGTCGATGTCGCCGGGGCGCCGCAGCCAGCGGATGTCGGGATGGCGGCGCACCACGCCGGAGCCGGTGCACGGGGCGTCCAGCAGGATGACGTCGAACGGGCGGCCATCCCACCAGTCGGCCACGCGGCGGGCGTCGGCGGCGCGCAGGGTGGCCGCCAGGCGCAGGCGGTGCAGCGTCTCCTGCACGCGCGCCAGGCGCTGGGCGTCGCTGTCCAGGGCCAGCACGTCCAGGTCGGCCAGCTCCAGCAAGTGCGCCGTCTTGCCGCCCGGCGCCGCGCAGGCGTCCAGCACACGGGCGCCGGGGGGCAGCCCGGCCGTCTCCACCAGCAGCGGCGCCGCGCGCTGGGCCGCCGCGTCCTGCACCGACACGGCGCCGTCAGCGAAGCCGGGCAGCCGCTCCACGGGCACCGGTTGCGCCAGCACGATGGCCTGGGGGCCCAGCAGCCGCCCCGCCAGGCCCGCCGCGGCCAGTTGCTGCAGGTAGGCCTCGCCCGTGTGCACCCGGCGGTTCACGCGCAGCGTCATCGGCGGCCGGGCCTGCGACGCCTCCAGCACCGGTTGCCACTGCGCCGGCCAGTCGCGGCGAACGCGCTCGATCCACCAGGCGGGGTGGTTCCAGGCGCCCTCGGGCGACTGCGCCGCCGCGGCCACCAGCGCGGCGCGCTCGCGGATGAAGCGCCGCAGCACCGCGTTGAGGAAGCCCGCCGCCGCCGGCACGCGGTGGCGGGCGGCCGTGACGGCCTGGTCCACCAGGGTGTGGTCGGGATACGGGGGCGCGTCGTCCGGCCACAGCAGCGCCAGGGCGCACAGCAGCAGCGCGTCCACCGCCGGCGGCGGCGCGCGCGGCGCCAACCGGTCGCGCACCGCCTGCGCCCCGCCCAGGCGGCGCAGCACGGCGAAGGACAACGCCTGGGTTCCCGGTCGGGCCGGTGCGGGGCAAGCCGCCAGCGCGTCCGTCAGCGAGCGCCCACGTTGCACCGCCTGCACGGCGTCGGCGGCGTGCTCCAGCAAGCGGGACAGGGGGACGGCGGAGGGCGGCGAGGCGGCGACGGTCACGGAGCCCAGTCTATCGACGGGTCGCGCGGACGATCGTCTCGTTGCGACGTCAAGCTGCCCGGCCGTGCGATCCTCCCCACGCCTGCGGTTTCGTGCGCGGCCCGACCGTGGCATGGCCGCATCGGTGCAACCCGGGCGCGGCCCGCGTACGATCCGGCCATGTCCGCCCCGATCCCGCCCTCCACCCTCGCGCTGATCCGCAGCGAGGACGACCTGGCCCGCCTGCCGGCCTCCGAACGCATCCGCTATCGGCTGGTGGGCGCCGATTGCCGGTACCACGCCAACGACAACATCAGCGCGCACGTGCGTCCCGGCGAGCTGGACGAGCTGAAGGCCGAGGTGGCCACCAGCATGCAGGCCGTGCTGCGCGCCCTGGTGATCGACACCGACAGCGACCACAACACCCAGGACACCGCCAAGCGCGTGGCCAAGATGTTCGTGGACGAGGTGTTCCGCGGCCGCTTCCAGCCGATGCCCGCGGTCACCGAGTTCCCCAACGTGTCGCGCCTGAACGAGCTGATGATCGTCGGCCCCATCAGCGTGCGCAGCGCCTGCTCGCACCACATGTGCCCCATCCTGGGCAAGATCTGGATCGGCGTGCTGCCCAACGAGCACTCCAACCTGATCGGCCTCAGCAAGTACGCGCGCATCGTCGACTGGATCATGACCCGCCCGCAGATCCAGGAAGAAGCCGTGACGATGCTGGCCAACGTGTTGCAGGAACGCGTGAAGCCCGACGGCCTGGCCATCGTGATGGAGGCCGACCACTTCTGCATGCAGTGGCGCGGCGTGAAGGACATGGAATCGGCCATGACCAACAGCCTGATGCGCGGCGCCTTCCTGAAGGACGCCAACCTGCGCCGCGAGTTCCTGGCGCTGCTGCCCAAGAAGTCGGGGGGCTGAACACCATGCTGGTTCGCTTGATGTATGCCAGCCGGGCGCGCGCGGGGCTGGACACGGAAGAGGCCGCCGCCATCCTGCGGCAGTCGCGGGCGTCCAACCCCCCGCAGGGCATCACCGGCGTGCTGTGCCTGTGCCCCTCGGGCCTGTTCATCCAGGTGCTGGAGGGCGGCCGCGATCCGGTCAATGCCCTCTACAACCGCATCACGCGCGACGCGCGCCACCACCAGGTCACGCTGCTGCGCTACGAGGAGATCGCCGAGCGCCGCTTCGCCGGCTGGTCCATGGGGCAGGTCAACATGGCGCGGCTCAATCCGGCGCTGGTGCTGAAGTATTCGGAGACCACGGCGCTGGACCCCTGGTCCGTGCCGGGCCAGGCCATCGAGGCGATGTTCGACGAGATGGTGGCGTCGGCGGCGGTGATGGGATCGGCCTGACGCCGGCTGGTCGGTCGGGCATGGAAAAAGGGCCGGTCCCTCGCGGGAGCCGGCCCTTGTCATGTGAGCGTGCCGCCCATGCGGCCCCGGGGGGCCGCACCGCGCAGGATCACAGGAACTTGTAGCTCAGGTAGAACTTGATCGTGCGGCCAGCGGCGTCTTCGTTGCTGACCGGGATGATGCCCGAGTTGCCGCCGAAGGCGCGTTGGTCGACCGGGGGACGCTGCTGCAGCAGGTTGAACACGTGCATGCCCAACGTCAGGCCCTTGATGCCGTTCCAGCTGAGGTCGTAGTCCCAGCGGTTGTAGTCACGCAGCTTGCAATCGCTCGGATCGACGCCGACGCCCGCGCAGCCGGAGCCGTCCGGGTCGTACGTGAAGCCACCGCTGCCGTCGAGCTCGTTGTAGTCGCCGCGCAGCTTCTGGCCGCTCTGGTGGATCCAACGCAGGCCGTTGGTGAAGTCACCCGTGGTCAGCTGGTTCGCGAAGTTGATGCTCCACTGCGGATAGCCGTACAGGCGCGACAGGTTGTCGCCCCAGCCGCCAGTGCCGCCGCGCGCGTCGCTGTAGATCTGGTAATTGGCCGTGTAGGTGGCGTACGCGTGCGTGGCGAAGACGCCGACGGGGGTGGGGATTTCCCCACGGACGTCGAAGTCGACACCGGACGTGCGGGTCTTGGCCGAATTGCCGTACTGCAGGCGCACCGACGACAGCGCACCGGAGGTGACGTTGTACTCTGCCAGCTGGTCGCCCGTGAACGTGGGATCGGTGTTGCCGGTCGGGTCGAAGGGCAGGCGCGTGATGGTGCCCGGGGGCTGGCTGCTCTCCGACGCGAGCAGGTCGGCGATGGGCTTCAGGCCGATCTCGTTCTTGCGCTCGATGTGGAAGTAGTCGATCGCCGCATTCCAGGTCTTGGTGACCTGCAGCACGCTGCCGAACGACACGCTGCGCGACGTCTCGGGCTTCAGCGCGGGGTTGTTCACCGCCACGATCGGCAGGCTGTTGCTGCACTCCTGGGTGAACACCTGGTCGGCGATCGCGTAGTACAGGTTCCAGTCGTTGGAGCCGACCGGGAAGTTCTCGTCGGCGTAGGCGCGATAGTCGTTCGCCACGGCGGTGGCCGCCGGGCAGCGCTTCGGATCCGAGATGCCACCCTGGAACGCGGTCTTGGTGGACGGCGAGGATTCCTGCAGGTTGGGCGCGCGGAAGCCGGTTTCCACCGTGGCGCGGAACAGCAGGTCCTTGGTGGGCTGGAAGCGGAAGTTGGCACGCGGCGAGAAGTGCGCGCCGAAGCCCGGGAACTTGTCCAGGCGGCCCGCGAAGTCGGCCTCGAACGTCTTGGTCAGCGGCAGGCTCAATTCACCGTAGACCGCGCCGTAGTTGCGCGAGGCGTTGGACTCGGAGAACGCGAAGCCGACGATGTCGTTGGCGGCCAGGTTGGCCGTCGGCGTCAGCACCATCTTCTCGTGGCGCACGTCGAAACCCACCGACACGCCGATGTTGCCGCCCGGCAGGGTACCGATGTTGTCGGTCCGGAGGTTGCCGTCCCAGAACTCCTGCGAGGTCTTGGCATCCCAGCCGTACTTCGGGAACAGCGTGTTCAGCACTTCCGGGCTGTTGACCTGGCCGATGCGGTAGCCGTTGGGCTGGTTGAAGAAGTTGTCGTCGGGGTTGTTGTAGTCCCCGATTTCCTGGATGAAGCCGCTGTTGCTGAACTGGCCGCGGCTGCGGTCGACGGACTTGGCACCCAGGGCGCCGACAGCCGTGTCGTAGTCCCAGCTGCCGAGCGAGCCCTTGACGCCGCCCAGCGCGCGGAACTGGTTGGTGTTGGCCGTCTGGTCCGCGCCGCTGTCGGTGAAGCGATAACGCAGTTCGGCGTAGTCACCGGTCTGGTTCAGCGGGTTGGTGGGCGGCAGGGGCTGGTAGTAGAACGAGTTGTTCAGGCCGGTGTTGGGGTTCAGCCAGGTGATCGGCGCGTTGTTGGAGCCGTACGTGGCGTACGCGCTCTGGTACGTCGTGTCGATCTTCGACATGTCGAGCTCGCCGTACAGCGACGTCTGGTCGTTCAGGCGGACCTTGCCGGTCAGGATGCCGTTGACGCGGCGCGCCTCGGGCACCGCCTCGAAGCGGGTGTAGCGGTCGTAGTAGCAGTACGGGCCACGCTGCAGGTCAGGCGGGCAGGCGACGCCGGTGTCGACGGCGCCCTGGCCGATGATGTTGCCCGGGTAGCCGTAGCTGGAGGGCGAGCCGAAGGCCGGGTCGTTCTGGTAGTAGCGCGGGTTCACGGCGTCCAGCACCGTGTTCCACATCACCTCGTCACGGTGGAACAGCTCGACGTTGCCGAGGATGTTGTAGCCGTCCCTGGAGAAATCGCCGATGCCGGCGGTGATCGAGCCGGACTTCTCGCCAAAGCGGCCGGTCTTGGTGGAGTGCTGGGCGGAGCCGTCCACCTGCACGCCCTGGTAGCTGTCGCGCGTGATGACGTTGATCACGCCGGCGATGGCGTCGGAGCCGTACACGGCGGAACCACCGACCTTCAGGACTTCGATGCGTTCCACGGCCTCGAGCGGGATCGAGTCGAGGTTGGAGAACGTTTCCTGGAAGTTGGGCAGCGGGTAGATGGCGATGCGGCGGCCATTCAGCAGCAGCAGCGTGGACTGCGCACCCAGGTTGCGCAGGCTCGGCTGCGATGCGCCCGGGGCGAACGTGTTGCTGCCGTTGACGTCCGTGATGGTGGCGCCGTTGGTGGACGTGACCGTCAGCGTCTCGAGCGCTTCGCGCACGGACGTGGCGCCGGTGCGGCGGATGTCCTCGCGACGGATGACCTCGACGGGCGAGGCGCCCTCGGCGTCGACGCGCTTGATGCGCGAACCCGTGATTTCGACCTTCTGCGGGGTCTGCGGCGCGTTGTCAGCGGCGGGCGGCACCGGAGGGCTGGCGGGCGGGGGCGTCTGGGCGAAGGACGCCGTGGCGACCACGCAGGCCGCGGCGAGCAGCGTGAGCTGCAGCGGCGTACGACGAACGAGGGTGTGGTTCATGGTGTTGCGCATGGTTGATAGTCGGGCAGGGAACCGGAGCTCTTGCGAAGGCGCGCACGCCCGGGGGTCACCCGGAACGTGCCAGCCGTACACGTTATGGAAATGCGAACAGATACAAATCTCGTGCAAACCCTCTCAGGGGTTTGCGGGATTCTCGCGAAACAACTTGTGTCCGCTGAGTGAATGACGCGTATCCCCGCGTTTCTGATCGGACACTGTAGTCCGGGCCCTGGGGCGTCCCAAGCGCGCCGTGGCGAATTACGCACAGGTTCGGCTCAGGACAATCCCGCACCCCCCCATCCAGGGCTCGAAAGCGGTCACTCGTCGCGCTTGCCTGAAGAATTAGGGGGGTTTGCTCTTGACGTGGCCAGAAGGCCACGAAACGTGCAAACCGGCGGTTTGTCGTTACGCGCGGCCGGCCAGGTGAAAGCCGAACGGCCCGGTGATGATCCGGGTCGGCCATTGCTGCAGGGCCCTGTTGTAGATCTGCGCCGCATCGTTGAAGGCCTGGCGGGCGAACCCCAGCCGCGGCTCGATCTCGGCCCACGTCGCCAGCGCCTGCGCCAGCGCGGGATCGGGCAGGCCGTCCGGGTTGACCGGGCGGTGCAGCTCGATCAGCGCCCGCAGGCGGCTGGCGGGCGATGCCAGCGCGGCCTCCGCCGCCACCCAGTTGGAGACGGCCTCCACCTGCGCCCGCGCCTGCCCCACCGCGGCGGCGGACTGGCGCTGGCGGGCATCCGCGTCCAGCAACGCCTGCAGCGTGCCGGCCTCGTCGGCCAGCGGCCCCCGCATCGCCTCCACCACCCGCGCCATCGCCTCGCTGCGTCGCTGCAGCGCGGGGTCGAACTGCTCCCACGCGCGCATCACGGCGTTGCGCAGGCGCATCAGGCGGTTGTACGCACCGACGAGCCAGAACAGGCCGACGAGCACGGCCGCCAGCTGGAAGAGCCAGTGCGAGGTCATCCGGGCAAGCCGGGAGGCGCGGCAGCCGCCGGGTCGGCCACGTAGGCCGCATGGCCCGCCGCGCGCAGGCGGCAGGCCGGACAGTCGCCGCAGCCGTGGCCCCAGGCATGGCACACGCCGCGCTGGCCCAGGTAGCAGGTGTGGGTGTGCTCCACGATGACGTCGTTCAGCGCGTCGCCGCCCAGCGCCCGCGCCAGGCCCCAGGTCTGCGCCTTGGTGAGGAACATCAGCGGCGTCTCGATCGTCATCGGCGCAGCCAGGCCCAGCGACAGCGCCACCTGCATGGCCTTGATCGTGTTGTCGCGGCAATCCGGGTAGCCCGAGAAGTCGGTCTCGCACATGCCGCCCACCAGCACCGAGGCGCCGCGCCGGTAGGCCACCGTGGCGGCGAAGCCGAGGAACAGCAGGTTGCGGCCGGGCACGAACGTGTTGGGCAGCCCGTTGGCCTGCAGCTCGATCGCGCGTTCGCTGGTGAGCGCCGTGTCGGACACCTGGCCCAGCAGCGACAGGTCCAGCAGGTGGTCGTCGCCCAGCCGCGCGCGCCAGCCGTCGTCCAGCGCGGCCACCGCGGCCCGCACCACCGGCCGGCAATCCAGCTCGATGCGGTGGCGCTGGCCGTAGTCGAAGCCGATCGTCTCCACGCGCGCGAAGCGTTGCAGCGCCCAGGCGAGGCAGGCCGTGGAGTCCTGGCCGCCGGAGAACAGGACGAGGGCGGTGCGGGAATCAAGCATGCTGTGAGGATATCGCCGGGGCGAGCGCGCGGCCGCTCCGGAGCCGCCCCGGCACCTCCGCGGGAGGTGGTTGCCGAAGGCAACCGGAGGTCGTCATTCCTGCCGGGGCGAGCGCGCGGCCGCTCCGGAGCCGCCCCGGCACCTCCGCGGGAGGTGGTTGCCGAAGGCAACCGGAGGTCGTCATCCGCGGATCTCGCCTTCACCCAGCACGATCCATTTCTGGGAGGTGAGCCCCTCCAGCCCTACCGGCCCGCGGGCGTGGAACTTGTCGGTGGAGATGCCGATCTCGGCGCCCAGGCCGTACTCGAAGCCGTCGGCGAAGCGCGTGCTGGCGTTGACCATCACGCTGGCCGAATCCACCTCGCGCAGGAAGCGCATGGCGTTCGGGTGGTTCGTGGTGAGGATGGCGTCGGTGTGGTGCGAGCCGTGGCGGTTGACGTGCGCGATGGCCTCGTCCAGCGAATCCACCACCTTCACGCTGATGATGGCGGCCAGGTATTCCTCGCCCCAGTCGGCCTCGGTGGCGGGCACCACGCGCGCGCCCGGCACCGCCCGCAGCAGCGCGCCCGCGCGGGGGCACGCGCGCATCTCGACGCCCTTGGCGGCGAACATCGCGCCGATGCGCGGCAGGAAGGCCGCGGCCTGCGCGGCATGCACCAGCAGCGATTCGGTGGCGTTGCAGGGGCTGTACTTCTGCGTCTTGGCGTTGTCGGTGACGCGCAGGGCCAGGTCGAGGTCGACGACGGCGTCGACGTACGTGTGGCAGTTGCCGTCCAGGTGCTTGATGACGGGCACGCGGGCCTCGCGCGCGACGCGCTCGATCAGGCCCTTGCCGCCACGGGGGATCACCACGTCGACGAACTCGGGCATGGCCACCAGGGCGCCCACCGCGGCGCGGTCCGTGGTCTCGACCAGCTGCACCGCGTCTTCGGGCAGGCCCGCCGCCGCCAGCGCGTGCTGCACGCAGCGCCACAGGGCCACGTTGGAATGGAAGGCCTCCGAGCCGCCGCGCAGCAGGCAGGCGTTGCCGCTCTTGATGGCGAGCGACGCGGCCTCGATGGTGACGTTGGGGCGGCTCTCGTAGATCATGCCGAACACGCCCAGCGGCACGCGCATGCGGCCCACGCGGATGCCGCTGGGGCGCTGGGTGACGCCGGTG